>Ga0210040_10000123_pt1 | contig 153158 bp, 147 predicted proteins | sample CryGeyCG12114_NA_FD_185462 | JGI IMG/M metagenome (GOLD analysis project Ga0210040, IMG submission 185462) | Groundwater microbial communities from aquifer - Crystal Geyser CG19_WC_8/21/14_NA (SPAdes) (version 2) | ecosystem: Environmental > Aquatic > Deep subsurface > Groundwater | place...
CCGAGGAAGCCAGTCGCAAGCACAATGTCACCAGTCGAAATGAAAAGACTAGGCATGCGCTTTCCCATCTCCTTGAATTTCTGCATCCTTGCTTGCTTCTCTTCTTCGTCCAACACAACTGCGCCTTGTTGTCTCCATCTTCCCCGGGCCGCACACATACTTCCACCGAAGACGTCCTTTCGGATTCTGTGAAAGCGCATCACAGTCAAGATGTTGTGGCCGATCGATAGCGCGAACAGCACTGCAAGGATTCCGAACGCCGCATCACCGCGCATAAACCCACATCCCATCTTCTCGCCAACATTGAGGGCCTGGCGGCTGCGGTGCACGGAGACTGTGATAGCTAGTGCGATGGCGTTGTTCAGGGTGAGAGGGGCTCGGAGGATCTGGACAACAAAGGGAGGGGGCCCCTTTGGGCGACCGCCACGAGGACCGAATGGGGGCGACATTATGGGTGAAGTTTAATCTTGAAAGACCTGACAAGTTAGATAAGACGAATCAGGCGTAGCCGACTTTGACGCAACTTTCGAAGTCAGAGCTCAGATCGATGGTCAGCTTGTAGGTATATATCAAGTCCGTGAGGTACGTCAGCGAGCACTTTGCCTGATCGGACACGCATGCTTTAGCGGCCTGATCAGAGCCGAATCACTCATGGTGGAGGTCAAAGCTGATGAGTGAGGGGAGACGCGATCAGGCAGAACGAAAAGCTCGAAGATGATTTGGTTGAGGCATCACTAGGCTTCACCTTAGGCGGGACTAGGCTCTTTCAGTAGGCTTTAGTGCGCCTAGACTGAAATCCGACGGTGCATAATTCCTCCCTTTCGCTGCGAAACGGACGAGTCAGTCACGCCGACGCCGACGCCGACGCCGCCCACAACTGAGGCGTCTTCACAAAAACAATACTTCCGAGGTGAGTCCGCAATGCTTTACAGCCAAAGACATCGAAAGCTGGTATCCGACGTGCTTCTTTCACAAAGAGGATAGGTGGAAAGTGCCAATGTGAGTCGTCATATGAAGCCGTGCCTCAAGCGGCGTGAAATCATTCTGACTCTGATTGCAATTCCGCATGAACCCAAACACATCCGGGGACCATCTTACCTCTCGTGTTTATCCCAGTTGAGGCCGATGTTCTCGAGAGTGAAGAAGTGATAGGTCAAAGATTGCTGTTGGGTGGTTTACACAACGGACCGACTGTCAGTGGAGTTATATCCTCAGGAAAAGCGGCTAGAGAGAGCAAGGAGACAAGAGAAGGAACTAAGCGAAGCTATGGGGTTTAGTTGTTGGACGTCTATGAAGGTACATTGCATTACCACCAAATATCTCTTTGTCTGTGGTAGACATTGACATCAGGTGAAGTTCCATGCCGAGACAGACACTTTGGGTCGTGACTCAGGCAAGGCTGCTGCGAATTGCAGATGATCAGCAAAAGGATTTGAGGTTTGTTCTTCCTATTTTCGCTTTCACAGTCAAGCAATCGTCAGCCGAGGTACAAGATTCCTGAGAGCGATCAAGGAAGAGTCATGTAGGCATTGCTGTCTTTGCGCTGAGAGCCCGGAATCAACCTGAATCACGGGCGGAGTCAACCGCCCGGGACAGAAAAGTGTCATGTAACACACCGCCCAGCACTGCCACATACTTCCATCCACCGCTCCGTCTCTTTCTGCAGGATGTCTATGCCCTGATCGATCAATTGTACTATCGACAAATGGGAGTTGTGCTTCAGAAATTCATTCCAGCATTCAAGAAGCAACTTGTTGACGTTGAACTTCGTGGTCCCTGCAGCGATACATTCCTTCGTCAGCTCTTCACTGAAGTCGTTGGTACCGTGTAGAGCTATTCTAACACGGCCGTTGATCTGCTGGCGTATCCTTTTCAACCGATCAAAGTCGAGCTGCGGACCAGCCGGTGGGTAGTCGCCATGGACATTGCCAATACTCGGGGCAAGAAGGTCAACTTCGGCGCCAAGGAATTCCTCAACTTCCTCCGGAGAAGTGAATAGTGCTTCCAGGTCCCCAGTGTCAGCAATACCCTCTTCACCGCCATTAATGCGACCGCTTTCTGCTTCGACGGCAATGCCTTTCTGGTGACAGAGCCTAGTCAATTCTTTGGTCTTTTGCAGGTTTTCGTGGTGCTCGTGATGGCTCATATCCACCATGATAGAGTCGAATGGCATCGTATCCACCACATGTCGAATCTGGTCCTCGTCCTGCGCATGGTCTAGATGCAGCGATATTGGCACCGATGCACTTTTGCAAGCCGCCGATGCCGCGTACACTAAGGACGGTAGCTGCTTCAACGTCGATGGAAAGAGCTGGAGGATCAGTGGCGACCGAGACGACTCAGCTGCGCGAACAAGCGCTGTGACATGTTCGACGTTGTATGCAATGGCAGCTAACACACCATAGCCATCTTGTTCAGCTGCTTGAAGGATTTGCAGCGTCTTATTCGAAGTACCTTTGGCTAGCATTGTTGTTCCGGCTGTGGTAGTCGTCGTCTAGAGCTGACAACCCTTTTTCGTGTAGATGGTTTGTGACTGCGGCCAATCCATATATTGAGAGACTGATGCATACTTTCTCTTGAAGCATGCGAGTCAGGAGGCCCCAATCAATGTCTCTACTACAATTTCGTATTTCGTCATTCACGCCGTTCTTCATAACCAGGATATTCGGCTATTGGCGATGCTTAGGCGATGGGAAATGTAACTTCCCGTTCCCGCAGGTCGCGTTGGCGTTTTGCGGGGAACTGGTCACCGTCTCGAGTCACCGAACAGATCTCTTGCCATTTCCCTGTCATGTACACCTCACTAACCATGTCTCCTTGTTTCTCGTTTCGAGAAGCAAGAGAAAATGCACTCGTCCAATGGCTAGCACGGTGAAGGATCTTCACGACCAGCAGAAGAGGAGGAAGCCAAGACCGTCGCGTGGGCGTGGTTTGCGAACCACGACCGGATGGTGAGACCGCGCAAATTGCAATTCTGACCCGACCTTTCATCTGACAGAACTCGCAGCTTGACCTGTCGCAAAAGACGTCTGAAATGCGACGAGGAGCGACCACTTTGTGGGCAGTGCTGCAAATCTGAGCGTGAGTGTGTCTACGTGCAGGATCAACCGTCGTCGCGAAACGAGCATAACGTCGTCCTGTTTTCGCCAGAACTATCGGAAGGAGAATCACGGAGCACGAGCATCCCCGTCACGAATTTCCCGCAGGATTTTCAGAGCTCCCCGGAGCTCTCTGTTGCTACTAGTGATCGGCGTCACTCCAGTGCTCCGTGCAGCACTTTCGCGCACAACGCTTTAATTACCGAATCAGCTCGATCAGGCTCGCTTGGCCAGGACCACGCCGGTCCTTCCCTACAAGGCTACCAACCACAACCTAATACAGCACCATCACAAGCATATCATCAACAAGTGCCCCGGACAGCATCTCCAGCTGAAGCCGCTATCTCACCAGTCACTCCAGCTGCTTCGGTCACACCAGGTCAAGCACCCTACGAATGGTGGGATCTGGTAGCACACGATGCCGCAAAGAGCGCTTCGAGCTACCAAGCCCTGAAAGATAGCCGTTCAAGATGGAGCTTCGAGCCACTAGATCCCTCACGATCTACACCAGCTTCTCCGAGCCAATTCTTACACAGTAGACAGTCTCTCCAAGAACATACGCAGTCAGGTCATCAGATTTCCAGGCCATTGTCCGCTCGTGGTAATGGCATCGGCTCAAACCACGACAATGTTGCTAAAGAGCCCTGGAACACGTCTGCACCCGTCACGATGTCAGAGCAGGAATTGAGCTATCTCCGATATTACATCGAGCATGTCGGACCTATCTTTGACCTCTTCGACCCGGAGCGTACGTTTACGGAGTACATTCCCCATCTTGCAATGCGCAATGTTGGCCTGCTGAAATCAGTATTAGCTGTTTCAGCTCGTTTTAAAAGCTTGCACAACTCGTCGAAAGACCAGCAAAACGGGGATGTTACTGCTTACCACATACCGAGATCGAGTTTCACCAACGACGACGATGCCATCTCTGCTCAGCTCTATTTCGAAACACTGAGCTATTTGTCCAAGGCTATGCAATACCAAAGCTACACTCGTAGCACCGAGATATTGGCGACGGCAGCATTGATCAGTTCGTACGAGTATTACCATATGAACAGATCAGCGGACTGGGAGAAGCATCTCAAGGGTGTCTTCTGGATACAGCGTAGCCAGGGTACCAACGGCGAGCGGGATGGGCTCCCGGGAGCTGTATGGTGGAACTGGTTAAGGCAAGACATTTGGGCAGCTCTGTGGCAGAACCGAAAGCCTCTAACGATATGGGAACCCACGAAGCCCGTGAGCACTCTTCGTGGACATGAGTTTGCATCTCGTGCTACATATCTACTTGCCAGAGCAGTAAAATATGCTACACAAGATGTTAGAAACAGTACCGATCTAAGCTCGCGGATAGCAGAAGGCGAGAGGCACCTTTCGGATTTGCAAGAATGGTACAGCAACCTTCCGCCTACCTATAGACCCCTTCCAGGGGTCGACATTGACGTGGCCCCTGTTGTCTTCCCACCTGTCTGGATCCATCCTCCACACCATGCGGCAGCCATGCAGTATTACTACTCGGCCAAGATCCTCATACTCCTCAACCGACCATCCATTGGTGGGCTGAATGCGTATCATGATAGTCAGCGGATGCTCAATGAGGCTGTAAGCATGATATGCGGCATAGCACAGTCGCCCACAGCCATGGAGTACCCATCTGCTATGGTACACTTCCAAGCGCAAGTACCATCTGTTCCTCACGTCTAAGCGCATGTGCTTACTAAAACAGCTTGTACGTCGCCGGCCGATGCGTTCGAATATCAGACCAGCAGGAAGCATTGTATGAGATATTCGACCGAATCTTGGAATCAAACCGGTTCCCAACAAAATCGCTGCTTTCTGACTTGCAAAAGGTTTGGTCAAAATTTTCATGATAGCATGACTATCATCTTTGATTGCACAGGCCAGCCATAATTCACTACGGGATCGCGAACCACATTATCGCTCACGAATTCGTCCGCCTGACGAAGACATTCAGCAGGAGATAAACAGCGATCCCCACACCGAGCAGAGCCGAGATGACTCCAAAGCCCATGAGGTATTTCGGCGAATCTTCGGCTGGGAAGAGATAGCTGCCATAGATCGAGGCAAGATTACCTAAAGTTGTTAGTCTCGATCCCGACGTGTCAGTAGGCGAGAACGTACCCATCGCGTTGACAAGTGCCAAAGCAATAGCTCTGGTTTCGGCTTCCATGGAACCGAATGTGGAGGAGGCGAAAGACAAAGACAGCGCATTCCCAGCCCAAAGTCCAGCTGCCATGATGATCAACATCACATAACGAACTGTGTAATTGTACACCGTGCAGACCACAATCGAGGTGATCAACGAAACGGTCAACCAGCCAGCAATGACGATGCCCCGCAAATCCGGGATCATGTCGCAGAAATATCCGGTCACGGCCGTGCACACAAATGCGACTGCATAGATAGGTACTGTCATATACTGAGCTTGGACAGTATTGGTGTAACCAAGGCTGCGAACCAATGTTGGATAGAAGTAAGACAGTGTCGAACTTCCGACGATCACCTGAGAGCGTGAGCCACCACAACCAGGAGATCAGTGCTAGGAGGATCTTACCATGTATCCAAAGATGAAGCCCCAGGTGCGCCAATTCGAGATAGCAGCAACGAAGCTTTCGCGCTTGCCTATTTTATGAGTCTTGGTCCGCACCCCCATATCTGTTACACGAAGTCTGGCGATCGCTATCGCTCTTTCTCGGTCCGTAAGTCTCTTTGTATTGTGGGGAAAGTCGAGGAGGATGAAGCTGGCACAGAACGCCCAGACGATGGTCGCGGCCTGTGGTTGGTCAGTATCGTCTCTCCTTCAAGCGTTTCGACAAGACATACCCCTTCAATGATGAACAACCATCGCCATCCTCGAAGGCCACCGGAACCCTCCATCCCACCAGTGATCGCTCCGGCTAACAAACCGCCGAAAGCTCCAGACAGGATTGCCGCTGAAAGATATACAGCAAACCGCCGTGATTGTTCATTCTTCTTATACCATGAGGAGATAATCATTAAGATACCGGGTGCAAATGCCGCCTCAAACACACCAACCAATAGTCTCAGGGCGAGCAGATGGTGGTAGTGTTTTACCGCAGCCATACAAATTGTCAAAGCGCCCCAGATGGCCATAACCACCGGCAGGAAGAGAGAAGGACGGGTCCTCACGAGGATCATGTTACTCGGCGCCTCGAAGAGACTGGTCCACGCTGTCAGCATTGAACGAGTTGAATCCCACTAGAAGCTCTGCTTACACATATGTGACGAAAAACACAACCAGACATACGGAGTACTGGTTACTGCTCAACTCGAGATCATCAGCCATACCTGCTATTTTTGCGTTGCCGATGTTTGTACGATCCCTGGGTTTGGTTAGCCATCAGGGTTAGGGTTAGGGTTAGGGTTGCCCACATGTAGCTCAAAAGATACATTAACCAGATCGTAGGCAACAAGAAGAGATCAATCTTTTTCACGAGCTGCTTCTCTTCCTCTGGCGTCCAGGTGAAGCTTTCACTTCGCCTGCCGGAAAGTTCGTTGAACTGAGCCTCAGCCTTGGTGTCTGACATTTTGGCGGCGGATCTAAGGCGTAAGAGGTGTGTTTGGTGGGTTGCTGAGAAGAGTTTGCAAAAGGAAAACTGTAAGAAAAAGGACAACACTCGTGTACTGGATCTGTTATATCCTTCGACATGCCAGTTACTACCCCGTGGAAATGCATCTTGGGTTCAGCAGCCAGGATTTCGTGTACGCTATTAGCAAATAGCTCCCAAGAAAATGCGTTCCGAGTGTGCTTCGCCTCGGTGGACGGCATCTGGCCTGAGGTCGCGAACTTCCTGCAATGCCACTGCAGCACAATGCATAGGATCTCAGCCACTGATACTGTCTCGCTCCAACCTTCCATTCTATGTTGCCCGATCTGGATCGCTAAAATCTCTAGAAAGGTCTTGCGCAGAGGGCTCCAGCACGTCAGCGCACATTGCAAACCCTTGTTGATCAACGCTGTCCCTCACTTCCCTGATTATGCGGAGGAGAGTACTCAGTGGAGGCAATGTGATCGTCCGGGGAGTGCCTCGAGGCGAGTACTTGATGCCTCAGGAATTATACGGGGATGCCGGCAGTCGACTCGGACCATAAACTCCGTCAACAAGACTTCACCATGCCTCGTCTCGAGGGCGCTCTCCCGCCCCCAGCAAGAGCCCTACAGGCCCAAACGTAGATCGCTTGCAGCGGTTGATGCAGGTTCACAATAGCCGATGATGGCCACCTTCGTCACTCAGGTAGCTCCTGCCGCAAAGCAGTCGGAAGAGCCTTTGCGAGCAAATCATCGAAAATGACGCGGAGCGTAAGGTATAAGACCATCGAGGACTGCACTGAGGAGGGGACTGCGTGGGACCGACCGCACGTAGCAACATCTGCATACGCATGAAGTCTTTATATTCCTCTTGAAAGCATTTCGAAGCTGGTCTAGGCACCGGGCTTCAACCTACGACAGAAACACTTGAGACAACCCAAGATCAGGCCATCTGAGCAGCACGCCAGTGGAATCACTTCTCCTAGTTCTCCGACGCCATAAAGATGCCGCCTTCCGTGGTCGAGTCTCAACCAACCTCAACTAGCACTGCGGAGACACTTCCCGCAACGCAAACATCAGACATGACAGCAACACAACCCACTAACGGCCACAGCGCCGTCCAGCAAGAAGCCTCCAACTACCTCTCTACAGAACCACCCTCAAACCACCACTGGCGCATCACCCTCGAAGATAAAGTGATAGCCATAACTGGCGCAAACCGCGGCATCGGCCTCGGCATAGCAGAAGTCTGTCTCGCCAACTCAGCAGCGCACATCTACAGCCTCGACCTCTTCGAACCAACTCCCGCCAACGGCGAGTTCCACGCCTTATCCAAGAAAAACCCCGGCCGCCTCCACTACATCTCCTGCGACGTCACATCCCCCGCCTCCGTCGACAGCGCCATCGAATCCATCATCTCCGACCAAGGCAGACTAGACGGCATGGTCGCCAACGCAGGCATGACGAAGCACCAACCAGCGCTAAACTTCGACCAGCCCCAACTCGACCAACTCTTCAACCTCAACGTCTTCGGCGCCTACCACTGCGCCACCTCCGCCGCCCGCGCATTCATGCGTCTCGGCTGCAAGGGCAGCATCGTGTTCACCAGCAGCATGACTTCGTACCGGCCGAACCGTGCCGCGCCGTCAGCGCCCTACAGCGCGACCAAAGCCGCAGTGCGGAACCTAACGCACACGTTCGCGATGGAGTGGGCGAAGCACGGGATCCGCGTTAATTCCATCTCGCCTGGCTTCGTGCGCACGCAGATGACGACGTATTATGTGGAGAAGGACCCGGAGGAGTGGAACCGCAAGATGCAGTATTATGGGGGGATGCCGCGGCTTGCGGAGCCGAGGGAGCTGGGCGGTGCCTATGTATATCTTCTGTCTGATGGGGCGTCGTATACGACTGGTATTGATATTCCGATTGCTGGAATCGTAGGCGCTTGGTAGGGCATCACTGCATTGGTCAGTATGGTTCACCACGAAGGCCTAGGCGTATGATTCTTGAGGAACACCTGATCAGATGGAACCATTCATGCTCAATGTCCATGACTTCGTTCTTTGGCTTTCGTTCTAGTAGTGTACTATCTATCCTCAGACGTGTAATTGTGTCCGGTACGCCCTGGTCATCTTCTCATATCTCGGGCAGATATCGTTCTGTTCCTTCTCTTGTTGCTCGGACCGGTCTTCTGTGTCACGTGCGTTTCTTCTGGGGCGCAGCTCCTGCCTCGAAGCATCGCGAGTGCTCCTTCAGCCTTTTCGTGTGGTTGCGTTCTTGTACTACTCCACAAGAGCATCAGATCGAGCTGTCATCTCTGGCGCCTGACCGACCCTACGAACTTTGAAGGGGTTGCAAGGCCGAGCTAAGCGGTGGATGCGTGCATTTCTGTTGCCTTGGTGAGAATGGTACCAAAAACCGTAGCTGGCGCAGCAACGAGGTAAGGACTTATTGATGACGTGGTAGAGAGATTTGTTGAGAGACCTGTCGAGGAATCTGTGGGAAGAGTATGTTGTGCAAGCTGGTGCTGGTGCTGAACCTTTATGAATTGCGATTAGAGTACCGTGCCTAGCTCTTCGACTCTCTTGTTGTGCTCTCGTACTTGAGTGAAGATCCCGAATAATGATCTAAGGTCCGAAGAGGCCAACGGAGATGATGGGGGAATTCTTGCTGGTGTTGCATTCTCCCTGTCGTTGTTGGCGGCTGGGATACGCTTGTTGACGTAGCCCAAGATCAAACGATGAAAGGCCATCGAGCAGGACAAGCAAGATAGTAAAGAGACAGGGTTGCACCTTCTCCCCTCGACAGAAGTCATGCTTGTCGAGTGGAGCACTACTTCATGACGTTGCCCAATTTTCAAGTTCATAGGCAGGGCTAGGAGCAACCATCCAACTGCCCCTATCACTTACCCAGGTATAAATCGTAATGCGTCATGACGTGGACGTGAAGTTTCAGCCTGCGTCGCCTCTGTACTCAAGCCAGTCATGTTGCCCACCGGGCGCGTGCACGTTCGCGGACCCGTTGGGAGTACGTATCTCATCGAAGCGGCTGATGTTCTGCATGCCAGGCACAAGCACTTTCATAGCAGCTGCGTTCATCTGTGAAGCGGGCCGAAGACGAGGGTAGTTGAAGGAGTCGAAGACATCGAGATATTCTAGCTCATTAAGGCTTGTGAGGCGGGTTGATGTCGGACTCAGGACCGAGTTGGGACGTTGAGAGACGAGTTGGTTGAGCTCGTATGCTAGACTTCGCATAGCGGTGAACGATCTCACATGCTGGTGCTGGTGTCCTCCTGTGTGAGGTTCTTGCGCCCTATGCCCTTCGCTGACGAGGCGATCAAGGATCTTTGCATACCGGCCAGCGACCTCCCAATATTGGCCCATGGTTTCGAGTGTGGAAATGAAGAAGCTGATTTTCTTGAGGTCGACGGTACTCTCTGTAGCTGCGGCGTGAACTAGAAGTACACGTGCTGATACCCACAAGGAGAACGCGAATGGTGGGCCTAGTAGGTCGAGACCGTTGGAGTCGACAACATCCTGCGCAATGACCTTGAGACTGTCGACTGCAGCGAGACACCTCTGCATAGCTTGTTGACTGGGCATGAAGAAGGATGAGCAGACGATTGGGTACCCGGCAGCAGAATGGAGTCGAATAACCGAAGTAACGAAGGCGGCGTGAAGCATGATCCAATTCGCGATCTTACTCGCAGGATCAGAGTGACATAACTGTGAGATCCTGCCGTAGTCACCGGGTAGTTGCGCCAAAAAGGAATTGAGGTCAGTGTCAAGTTCGAAGTAAGTGCTTCTCCACTGCTGCACTTCACTATGACTTGAGATGTCAACAGGTCGGTTAAGGAATTTGTGAATCCGGCTCAGGATGCGAAGGACTTCACAGTGATATGCAAATGATCCAACGTTGTCGGGGTTGTTCATAACTGTTTCTGTTCGTTCGGGCCATCGGAACCATTTCGTTTCTACCGGCTCGTTCTGGGAAAAGAGATCATAGGAACAGGGCAGTGGTCGATCAACTTCGATGTCGTCAAGGGTGAAGTTGAATGAGGTCGAAACTGTCGTATAGCGGTCAAGCACATACACCATCCACAGCAGCCGCCGGCGTGCTTCGTTCTCGGTCCAAGATGTAGGTTGAGAGACAGCGAATGCCTGTAGACAGCTGATTGATGGGTATGGGGTAGCCGCCAGATAAACACTTTTCTCGACGTTGAGACCCAGCTGAACAACATTTCGTGCTATTAGTGCCAGTAAATTCCAGCCTTGCGGACCGTTCGACGTCCCGAGAATATCTATGGCGAGAATCACAAGCGCCTGGAGGGCCTGAATGTTTGGGTTCTCAAGACCGTACAGCTGTACCTTCTGCTTTGAAATGTCGTGATAGTGCTTCCGAGATTCGTTCGTCAACCGCAGGTCCTTGGAGAACCGTAAAGTAACAGCAACGATGGCATGAAGCAGTACTCGGTCCGGCTCTGCCATCACAGCACGGCCGAAAAGCACATCAAATGTGTTTTGTCGGTCCAGTATGGGCGACCAGGTCGCCACATGTTTGAAGTAGAGGTCGACTAAGGAGTAGAGTAAGTCATACGGTGGAAGGTCCGGTTCTTGCTCTAATTGACGAGGAAATGACAGTGGCTGCGAATGCGACAGCCCGTCACTGCCGTCACCAGCAAGTGATCGGACTGAGAAGCTATCCTTCCTCGGAAGTTCAGGCCGCCATACCGCAGAGGTTGTAATCGGTGTTGACCTTGGATCTCCATCTGTAAGTGGTGGCGTCGGGCGGTATCGGCCGTGGGAGTACGTTGGTGATTGAAGCAGCGGTGGTGCTCTTCCAACATGGTCACTTGCGATGTGGTCTTCGACTTTCGAGCCCAATAAGTTCAGCATAGCTTCCATACGGCTTACCTTCTCCTCGAGGTCGATCTCGTAGCTTGCGCGCACTCCTGGCCGTTTTCTCTCCTTGTAGACACAAAGGCGGCCATGGCTTGCACACCAGCCACAGGCAGGTTCCGCTTTGTCGCACTTTACTTTTCTTGCTTTACATAGTTCACAGCTATTCAATCACGGTCAGTCGAAGCCCAAACGCAGGAAGTGCTCGAGCGTTGCATACGAAATCTTCATCGACCTCTTGCGCTTCCTGCTTTGCGGATCAGCTCGAGCTTCGTCGGCGCTCGACTCGCCGTCACTTCCAGAAACAGAAGCCTGTTCATCATCAGTCTTCAGTGTGTTCGCCGGTGGCTTTCTCGGCGTCAGCTGTTGTTGCATTGGCGCTGCAAATGTATCTGACAGCATAGTTAATAGCCGCCACGATCATACAAGCAAGTGAGAAGGCATCAGTAATTACTTTCAGCTCGAGCGGATGGAATATCGTATGGAGCCCTCACAAGAGCCAGAGGCCAATCTAAGGGCCGCCATTGCCGAGCGAGAACCCTGCTGGCCCCAGAAATCACAGCGGGCGAAGAAAATTCATTCTAGGCCCTCTTCGCGACACGCTTCGACAGAGACTCTCATTATGCATACTGTTCAACGCAGCCTGTGCCCTGCGATCGAACTGCACATCATTAACGGGGTTACGATGATGGTCACTGCTGAGTACACTGGCAGATGCTAGTATGTATATTGGTCGATTCTACGTCTGTTCTGGAAGGAATACGATCCCGCAGCGACAGCATTACGCTAGCTCTAATGGGTGGCGTACCCCCTGCGGGGACCACAAGCGCCTCGAAAGTGAGACCCCATGATTTCCAAGACTCGTGACAAAGCTATTTTCGCCCAAACAACTCCGAAGAGGTCCATGCGAAGACTCCCCTGCGACCAGTTGCAGCCAATTCTGGCTTCTACCGAGACTGCGCCCGCCAGTTGCTCCGTCGAATGACCCTTGACCACTACAGCTCAAGCCGTGAATCTAGTCCCCGGACGCCCATCCTCTGCACATCTGGACCGCCTTCTCCCATTTGGCGAACCTCTTGTTTCTCTCCTCGGCACCAACAGATGGTCTGAAAGTGTTTGTGCCTCGGGAGTTCACTTCCTTGAAGTCGTCGTCAAGGCTAGTCCAGAAACCAATTGCCATGCCTGCAGCGATAGCCGCACCAAGGGCAGTCGTCTCCCTCATGGCGGGACGGATGACTGGAATGCCAATGAGATCGCATTGTGTTTGCATGGCAAGGTCCGAGTTGCACATTCCACCATCGACTGCCAGCTCTTTCAGCTCATGGCCGGAATCCTTGCCCATGGCGTCGAGAATGGCCTTAGTCTGGAAGCAAGTAGCCTCGAGTGTGGCCCGTGCAATATGACCTTTCTTGGTGTAGGCGGTCAGGCCAAAGAGTGTTCCTCGGGCATCGTCAATCCAGTAAGGAGCGAAGAGACCGGAAAAGGCCGTGACAAAAACAACACCTCCGTTGTCTTCGACGGTTTCGGCCAGCTGGCTGACCTTCGCGGATGACTCGATGAATTCAAGGTTGTTCTGCAAAAACTTGATCGACGATCCTGCCACGGCGATGCTACCTTCCAGAGCATAGTTAGGCTTCATGTTGTGGAAGTCGTAGGCCACCGTTGTCAATAGGCCATGGTTGGAGACAACAGGCTTCTCGCCGATGTTCATGAGTAGGAAGCAACCGGTGCCATAAGTGTTCTTTGCAAGACCTGGCTTGAAGCCCTTTTGTCCAACCAGAGCAGCAGACTGGTCTCCCAGGCAACCGGTAATCTGGAGCCCCTTCAGAACCGTCGATGCTAGGCTACCATAGGCCTTGGGGTCCCCAGACTTGACGATCTTTGGCAGCTTGAGCTTCGACATGTCAAGGCGGAAGAAGTCTAGTAGAGAGTCGGAGTAGTCAAGCGTCTTCAGATCCATGAACATGGTTCGAGAAGCATTGGACGGGTCAGACACAAAGACCTTGCGGTCGAGACCTCCGTTCAGCTTGTAGACTAGCCAAGTATCGATGGTACCAAATGCAAGGTTGCCCTTGTCATAGCACTCCTTCACGGCTGGTACGTTCTCGAACATCCAGAGAAGCTTGCTGACTGAGGGGTATGTCGAAAGTGGTACACCACAAATGCTCTGGAGGTCATTTGCTCCCAGTCTCTGCTTGAGCTTTCTCACGAGAGCTTGCGCACGGGTGTCTGTCCACACGATGGCATTGTAAAGAGGCTGACCCGTGGTCCAGTCCCAGACAACGGTGGTTTCTCTCTGGTTCGTGATACCAACAGCTTTGATGCTCTTGCCAGAATGCCCCTGCTCTTCAAACTGGGCAACTGCTTTGTCTATACATTTCTCGACTGACTCGATGATCTCGACTGGGTCATGCTCGTGCCAGCTGTAGGTTGCATTAGCTTTGTCAAAGAGATATCATGAAGCTCTGAACTCACCCAGGCTGGGGATATATCTGCTTGAACTCGATCTGGTGGGATGCAACAGGCTCACCAGCTTTGTTGAAGATCAGGAACCTCGAGGAGGTTGTTCCTTGGTCTATTGAGCCGATGAAAGCTTCTTGTTGTGGTGCCATGGCGGATAGTGTTTCTGTAAGTTGGTCCTTCAAGCTTCCCAGACGATCCATACGATGTTGCTAGCAGGAAAGAAAGAGAGAAGTACTGATGTTTGGGCTACATTAAGTAACAGCTGCCACGTAGGTTTTTATTGAGCCCTCCCGTCTCCGCCAACTTCCAGAAGCATCGCTTGGCCATCCCCGTGCCATGTGCGACCTGGACACGAGCTTGGAGTACTCCAGTCGCGGGGTCAAGAAGCTGTCGGGACTCGAGCTTTCCCCTCAGTTAGCCAATGATCGTGCTATGCTCTCTCGGTATTGCTCGGCCGACCAGAGCCGTCCGACACATCATTTTGCAGCAGGAGCGACCCCGCCAAACTAGACGCGCCCGAAGTCGCATCTCGCAAGCTTGTTAGCAAGACTTTAGAGTCCGGAGAGCCGCTGGCGGGGGCTCGGCGGGGAAAAGACCGGGAAATGTGCACACGTGACGCTGCGATCTATGCCGAGGCTTGCCCATACACCACTAGCGGCGAAAGCGGCGAAGGCCCTGCTTACCCCACCAGCCTTTCTTTTTTCCTGCGCACGAACCAGCGGTCTTTGTTGCCGCTCCCAATCTCTCCTTTGTGTTACTTGGCGTCGAAACACCGAGAAGACCGAAAAGGTGCATGCAGGTTGCCGAAGCGGCTCACACTTGACACTACCGGTACTCATGTTTGTTCTGTTGTTCCGAACTGAGATGTGGGAAGGTCCGGCGGTATTAGGGGTTCTGGCGTTCGGATTGGAAAGGCAGACGTGGGTGCTGCAAGCGTTTTGCCAGCCACTGGGACAATCTCACCGCTGCCTCGTTTGTCTCAGAGCCGGGCGCACACCGGTGTTCTAAACCCCAGTCACAGGTGTTGCCTTGCCACGTTTTTGGCGAAATCCTAGCAATTGCACATCTGCAACCCCGTGACTGTCCAAGCTATGATAGTTCCCTGAGTATCTGATCCGCTGGGAATATACAGATTACAATCAACATTGTGGTCTACAAGCTGTTGTCATTGGTATTGCTGGTATGCAGGTACGATCTCTGACACCCATGATGCTCTGCCACGTGGAGGATCTTGCCCAACCCAGCAGTCCGGAGTCACCTAGCCAAAAGTCGGTGCCATTAGTTGTTGTCGACAACGATTTCTAGAGCGTATTTCGGTTGTCACACACCGAGAGTCCAACGCCACACGTTCTATTCTATGCACGCTAAGCTATTTGATAACGTGCAGTGGTGAACTTGAAAGTGGCCTCGGGTGGATCAAGAACGCGAGAAACCTAAGAGCGAGAATCTTGATTGGCTAATTTGAGAAATAAGCAGAAAGCTTTCCGCTTCTGGCCAGGAATTTGTGTCCGGAGACGTATCAAGGACCGTCTCAGACCATGTCCGATTATTCCAGATCTCAGGTGATGGGTACTTACAACAAGATTACTCCAGCCAGGCGCCCGCCGGGGTACGGAGTAACATCGTGGCATCCATATTTATATATGATCGAGTTGCCTCTCATACAGCAGCACTCCCCAGAAGATCATTTCCTTGCACGAACAAAGGACCTCATCCCGAAGCAGCCACATTTCCTCTTTGTCTTCCCGTATTGTCATGGGCATTACTGCTGAACAAATTACCCACAGCGAAAACGCACACTCAACCTCATCTGTTTCAGCCGATACCATCGAGATGGAGAAGTCAGTACAAGAAGTTCAGCCGCATGCTGAACATGGAGTGGGCATTGATCACCACATCCCTCAAGAAGCTGCCGTTCAGGCTCAACCAGATCTGCTATGGAGCAGGATACGACACCAACTCCGTGAGCCATTTTCGGAGTTCTTCGGCACATTCATCCTGATCATGTTCGGTGATGGTGTCGTGGCCCAAGTTGTTCTCAGCGGTGGCGAGAATGGTGACTACCAGTCCATCACATGGGGTTGGGCCCTGGGGGTTATGCTCGGAGTGGTAAGCTAGATCAATAACAGGCCCTGAAGCCACAAGCACTGACTCAATACACAGTACACTGGAGGTATTTCTGGTGCCCATCTCAATCCTGCAGTGACGTTCGCGAACTGCCTCTTCCGCAAGTTCCCGTGGCGCAAATTTCCAATCTATATGCTCGCTCAGATACTAGGAGCCATGACAGGTATGAAATGATGGACTCGGACTCGTACCATCACCACTAACGTCAAACAGCTTCCGCAGTCGTCTACGCCAACTACAAATCAGCCATCGACGTCTTCGAGGGTGGTGCCAACATCAGAACAGTCCCAGGCTACAGCGAGACCGCCACCGCCGGCATCTTCTGCACCTATCCCGCCGCGTTCATGACTAAGACCGGTCAATTCTTCTCTGAATTCATTGCCAGTGCCCTCCTCATGTTCATGATCTACGCACTTAAAGACGAAGGAAACATCGGCGCTGGTCCACTCACGCCGCTCGGCCTCTTCTTCGTCATCTTCGGAATTGGTGCTTGCTTCGGGTGGGAGACAGGATATGCTATCAACCTCGCTCGTGACTTTGGCCCAAGACTTGTCTCCTACATGATCGGCTACGGCCACGAAGTCTGGGCTGCAGGTGGTTACTACTTCTGGGTTCCGTGAGTACTCTACAGTTCCCTCTGCAAGATGCGCTGCTAACAATCTACAGGATGGTTGCACCTTTCTTTGGTTGCGCGTTTGGTGGTTGGTTGTACGACGTCTTCCTATTCACTGGCGAGAGCCCGATCAACACTCCTGCCATGGGGTTGAAGAGGCTTGTCCAGCCCAAGAAGGAGGTCTGGAGCAACACTCCCACTGACAGAGTTTGAGCAACTGGAAGGGTAATTTAGGAAAACAAATACGATTTGTTTTCATTCTCGCAACTCTGGCCCTTCAAGACTACACACAACAAAAGAGAACTTGACGTTATCATCGAGACCAAGTCCATACCGATGCGCCAGGATTACGATACTAACACTGCGAAAACGCCGCCTCACCAATGCCATCTTGCACTCATACAGAACATGAGACCATGCCAGTAATCAGGACGCTCCTACCGAGGCTGGGAAAAGCGCATCGCTAGTTCTCTCCCACCACTGGCTTCGCTGGACAATATCTAGCTCTACGGTCAAAGTGCAGTCCTTTGTCAGGATATATAAGGAGCGGCAGGCGATCGCCACGACGCATGGAAGAGAGGACCAGCGGCAGGCCCGTTCTGACATTCGTCCTCGTCTGTTCGTACTTCACAGCTGAAGCATAGAACACACTATAGAGCAACTCCTGGGTGACCCTCGTGGGAACGGAGCCCTTACGGCGTCTGTGGTGCCATTAACACACGTAGGGGCCTCTGCATTTTCCACCCTACGTGAAGAGGGCGAGGGAGCTTCAGTGTGCTTGGCAAGTCTCACGGAGGAAGGACATGCCAGATCCGGGCTTGGTGAGGGCGCAAGTCTGGAGATGAAAGACGAGGAGGATGACACGATAAGCAGGATGCATCGTATGAAGACTCAACTTTCGAGAAAGAAGTATTAGAAGCTCAAATTCAGATTCAGGTTCTGATAGCCCTCCAAGGATATTGCCGTAATCAAGAGTATTGGGACCATCTTTCGAGGGACCCAATGATTTTCCCCACGGGTCACGAGTGGTAACGTCGTACTTGGTATCTGCTTAGGTTCCAAACCCGTAACGTGCCACACCACACCTCAAGTCGACTTCCTTCGCGCTCTGTGCTCCATGGTCTCGCGTTGCCCGCCAGGTAAGCCATGTCAACCCTATCGTCTTCCTCGGTACCGTAGCGATGCAAGGCCCGATGAGGCTGAACGAGATGGTTTGGGAATCTTTACTGATGGGACATTCTCTGATTCGTCGTCGTCACCAAGAAACAGGCTTGGTGAGGTAGGTTGAGATCAAATCGTGAGATGTTAACAAGCAGAACGAAGAAGATGAGTCGGACAAGCAAGATAAGGAAGACAATCTAGAGAAGCAGATAAGCCTGGTGAGCCCGCTGTGGCCTATGCCAGAGTTTCCAGGGTCTAGCGCAAAGCACTCGAGCTCGGTCCTGTCGAAATTCACGTCTTCCAAGGTCAGAGCGTAGATTGACGCGTCTATCGGGTGAGCTATTCGCGTTATCAGTGAGATCAAATGTAGCATCAGCGGCAGTAAACGAGAGGGCAAGGATCCTTCGACCACAAAAAATGTGACTGCTTCCATCAGCAGTTCTGGAAGGACTTGATCATGCCTGTGTGGGGTTAATGCTCGCTCGGATGCATTCTCGATCAGTATAACTGTGGTTGAGCATGTCGAGATGGCGACTCCATACAAGCCGGAGGTTGAAGCTCAGAGTTGGCAGTAAGTTCCTGCCAAGCTTCGGTCGCAGCTCGGGATTTGCACGTTGCGGCGAACGGTCCCTGGCCATACTCCTGCCTGCAGCACAGTTCTGCTGCTGCCTCTCCGAAGCACCAGGATTAAATGTCGTCGCTGAGATTGGTCGAGAGCTGCGGTCGCCTGGTTTGACCTGGTTGACATGGCTGACCATACCTGTTCTCTCGATGTTCACGTACCTAATGCATGCCATCGTCTTGCACGACTGGAAGCAGAAAGCCGGTGGCACTTCTCGATACACTGACGCTGTGTAGCAAGACTATCTCCTTCTCCTTCCCCTAGCCCGATAGCCGCCTTTTGAATCATGATGAGTGATTTGGTGCTCAGTACAGTGTACTCGTCTCCTTGCCATCACGACTTCGTGTCATGTTGACGGATATGGCCGCAGAGACAAGAGCAGAAGAGCAGGATGAAGCGGTGCAAGATAGTGTATAGCCACCTTCTCTGGCTCCCACATAGTGCTGCATGTTGTCCATGTGTTGCGATAGAAGGCTGATACTGGCAGAATCATGGAAAGACAGCTATCCTGAAACGAGGACTATCGTTGTGGAGATTTATGGTTCACCATGCATCAGTGTACGACCATGTTCTTCCTGAGCATGCTCTGGGTGAATATCAGCCCTACAAATGGCTCTAATATGTTTCCGGCCCGAAGGTTTACGCACTGACGAGGTTTCGACTTGCCTGGGATGCGTTGCATGCTCGATCGATCCATAGCATTCGAGGCTTGTACAAGGAATATGGTTCTACTGTCCGGCTAGGGAGCGGTCAAGTTTCTTCAGCACCTTTCCAGCACTACGAGCGGTATATGGTGCTCGCAGTGGCTTCCACCGGACTTCCTTCTACAGAATGTTTCATGTTTGTGGCACATCTAACTTGTTCTCTTCCGGTTCTGTAGTTGACCATCTGAATCGGAAGAAGCTTACGAGCCATGTGTACTCCCACCAGAAGCTGATGGAGGCACAGACTGTGGATATGGTCAAGAGGAAAGGACAGGGCTTCCTTACCATGCTGGAACACGAACCAGAATCAGCAAGCGAGACCTCACCAGTCTGCACTATCTCTCCTTCGATGCGACCAGCGAACCTCTCTATGATTCCAAATTTGGAGGGACGAACGCTTTGAGCGGAAATAAGGCCGACAGGCAATTGATTGATGGTATTCCTGATCCTGTGAGGCGACGGCTCGCATGGTTTGCAATTCACTTCCCTGCTTGTACGAACGGGCAACCACACGGGACGGGCTTGTTGCCAGACTGTCGACGTTCTATGACTGCTTCTAATGAAAAGACCTTTTACATACTCCGGTGTTTATACTTACGTCCTACAGGCCTTTAACTAGCACAAGGCTGCCACCAACAGTTCTCGAAAGGTCACGACAGATTCCGTTGTTATTGGCCGGCTGTTCCAGGTTCGTGAGAAGCATGTCTATCGGACATACACATCGCTTCCGAGTGCGCAGATCATCTACTAGCTGGCATTGACACAACGGCTGACCCGCTTACCTTCGCGATCTGGATTCTTTCGCTGCCACAGCACGAGCAGTACCAAGACCAGCTCCGAAAGGAGGTTCTAAGCTTGTAGGTCTATGAAGCAGGATGGCCACGTACAAACGACTTGGCCCGATTGACCAGGTTGAACGCTGTTGCGAGGGACTTTGAAGCTGTACATCCCACCACCCACTCTTGAGTCTCAAAGCGCGCCTACTGGCACGGTCACCGATGGCATATCGATCCCTGCAAATCCAATCGTAGGGATGTCGCCATATTACATGCACAAAGAGACATCCCAGTATATCCAGAGTCGCAAGCCTTCAAGCCAAAGAGATGGCTGTCTGAGGGTGGGACCCATCTATCAGAGTCTGCAGCACAAAACAGGAGGTTTTAGGCCTTTTCGAGCGGAGCACGAATGTTTATTGGCGTACATTTAGCCAACGCAGAGATGTTCGTGCTGATTGCTGTTGTGTACCTTCAGTACACCACTTCTATGCGTTAGCCCGACACCACTCCCAGCATTACTAGATAGGACGAAATGTCCTTCGCGGAGACGATGAGTAAAACGAAAGAGCATGAATGTTGGATCGGTCTTCACAAAATCTGAGGCTAGTTCCGGTTGTGTTCTGGATGCGTCATACATCGGTGCCGAGCCAGCTGCATGGGTTGAGTGATCTTTGGTTCTCGAATCTGGTCAGGAACCAAATTGATGCAGGTATCCGCAATCTGGCCTATCACCTTTGAGGAAATATACAAACAATGGGCTCGAAGCCGTCGAGTATGGCTTTCGGTCGTGAAGGTAACGTGCATGCGATGTAGCTGGGCTCGAGCTACGTTTTCGACTTTCACTCCTGTTGATGCAGAATCCGAAGCGCTCAATAAGTCGCGATTTGCAATTTCTCAAGCAACACAATCATTATCTGTTCACCGGAGCACAGCAGTATGTGTGTTACAGTAAGTACTTTCCCATTGTGCGAGATACGAAAGTATTCATCAAACAGTCTTCCGCAACTATTTGTTGTCTTTTTGGTCTTCCTGTCTGTGCGCGCACCAAGAGTCTCACACTCGTCAACTTAGGAGGTCTGGAGTTATCGCGAATGTGGCTGCAGTACCGAACATAACGTACCCTGCCGTCAGTCGATAGCGTCCACCTTCTCAGTACAGGGGAGTGCCGCCTCGTTGCCGCTGTTCAATCTTCGCCTATCAGCAACCTCCAAGACTCCATCGTCACCTCCATTTTGTCACAGTGCTCGAACTTCACCGCTGAGGCAGGCAACATCGGTCTCGGACACGGATACTACCTCAGAATCACGTTTTGTCAACAGCTGCGGCTACGCAGAGACAATTTTCAGAACTTTCCTCGAGCCGATTTGCGATAGCTGTGTGCTGGAGGAACAGAAGGTGGTTATGGCGCTGTACACCGAAGACCCTTTGAGTGGTGAAGGGCTTGTCTGGGGCAGTGAAGTAAACATTGAGATCGATCCACAGGACAACTCCAAGCGCACCTCCATTCTTGACCCATCAGTCTTTGCGCGACAGAGCACCGAGACTGCATCGATTGAGTTTCCTCAGTACTCAAACCCTTCTCGGATAGGTACACTTCACCATCTCGAGCGATGCCGGCCGGATACAGCTTTCAGCATTGCTGAGGACGCCGATGACGAAGGCTCACTATACGTCAAATCTCCCCCACCTTCAGACAATCTACAGCCACACACTGACGTGAGGGGCCGTCCCCGAAGTCGCACCAAGCAGCTACGTAGAAGAGGTATCGACCTGTCTCGAGACGAGCTACGAATATCTTCGAGGTGGAGTAGTGGCGAGAAGAGAAGCATGGAGAATTTCAGAGACGCTATTCGAGACAAGGCGAAAGACCACGGAGGTGACGAGATGCTCTTTGGGAAATGGTCTGCCAAAAGAGGCCGGCCATTCTTCCAAGAGGCAAGAGCCATCAAGGAAAAGGTCACAAATGGGTTTCGCACTAGCATCAGCAGGAATCGAGGCCGGCGAAAAGACAGAGCTGTTGTGGAGGGCGTCCAAGCAGCGCGCTGCAAAGGAATCGCAAGCTTCAATGCTGACCAGCCCGTCAAGGACGCAATATTAAAACATGCCGAGCCAAAGACCTTGCGACAAGTACAGAGCAGCGTTTCGATACGCAAACAATCTCCTTCTCCCTTGTCGAGTGACGAAGATCCCTCCCTCACCACAAAATTGAGACTGCCGCACAGGAACGAAAATCCACAAAACACATCGTGGCAGCAACATCTGCAGCATGACTTGGCACCTTCTAGGGGGTTGCGCTATAAGAAAGCAAGATACCTACTCCAGGAGGACCTCAAGGAGAAGAAAGAAGCCGAGGAGCGCAACAGAGACCGCAGGATCCTGCCATCAGATTATTTCCCAGATCACATCAGCCACAAATCGAGAAGCGGCTCCGCAGCGCAACCACTTCTCCAACCTTCATCCTCAATGTCTGCGATTTCTCACCGCCACATCGAAGAGTACTGGCGATTACCTTCCCTGGCCTCGACCAATGTAGCCCTTTCTCCTTCCTCATCACACTCGAGGCTCGAGCGCCTCGACCAGATCGCCAGCTCCGGCGACTACGAAGATGCATGGTGGAAAGACAACGGACGCAACGGATCAACCTCCTCGCGGACACCGTCAAACATACCACGGTCACCGACAACCGAACTGCTCGCTGCGCTCAAAGCGCGCGTGGAGCACGCCCGCAAAGACATCGGCATCGGCAATGAGCAGGACACGAGTTTACGACCACTATTGCAGCCGTCAGCATCAGCATCAGCATCGTATTTTTCAAGGCCTGATCTGCTGCTCACCCCTCCTGCGACAGCTGACTTCAAGAGACTCGTTTCGAGTATGTCCCTGCCTGAAGGAATGGACGTCGCTAGTCGATATAGCAGCTACCAGGACGGCCAAAACCGGGGGATTGGCGGGGACATTGTGGACGAAACGCAGAAACTGGCTGTCCATCCGTTGACGACGAGGCTGCCGTATGAGAATTTGGTAAGGCCGAGTATGAGTATGACGTTGCGATCGAATGGTTATGAGTGAGGCTTGATAGCTTCAACACCACAGATCACATGATCTTGACTGTGTCACGTCGCGTATGTGGACATGCCGGTTGTGGCTTACTTTGGTTTACAGACTGGTGCGCACGCATTGGGCACGCTATTGGAGCGAGATTAGGTATGTCAATCTGCCAAATCAATGGCTCCGAAGACTATTTCGACAAAGAAGGCCACAACGAAATGAAACAAAGCATCTTCAAGAGGCGTTAGTCATATTAGTAATTGATCAACGCAACTACATGAAATTGAATAGTGATAGCAGCGAACCGGTTGCGGTGTGGAACGGAACGAATGGCCACCGTGGGCTTTGAACAATACTAGACTAGCTGAGCTGGGCTGGACTGGACTGAGCTGGCGTAAGCTTTCATTGAGATAATGACATTGCTCCGGACCAGTCTGGTATTCTTCCCTTTGTACTTGTCTCTGTTTCTGCTTCCTCCTCTTTCCTCCGCCCAGTTTAATCCATTTCCATCTTCACTCCGTCGCGTCCCGTCCCTCACCAACCCAACCAAAACAACACAGCCATCATTCGCGTCCCTCCTCCTCTTACCCCTTTGAATCACCATCCCCCTCCCCCTCCTCCACGGGCACCATAACCTGCACACACCGCGCCCTCGGCCTAATAACAGGACTAACCATACACCTCCCCATGCCCGCCGCGCCCTCCGGTCTCGTGATGTTCCGCGGGTCGAAGTCCGGCGGCAGATTCGACACCGTGATGTTCGTGCCGCTGCCCCAGATGCAGAGCGCGTCGAAGGTGCTGGGCTGGGAGTAGGTTGGGTCGCAGCAGAAGAGGGTGTCGGGGGTTGGGATTGGGGTTGAGTTTTGGGGGACAGAGCAGACGTCGTAGTACATGCCTAGCAGTGCGTAGTCGGCGTTGGGTTTTGGGGCGCAGGTGTAGGGGTTGGTGTAGTTTGTGAGGGCGGGGTTGGATGTGGTGTTGGTGCAGATCGTGGTGGGGTTGATGGGGGACGGTGACGGCGACGACGGTGGTGCTACGGTTTCGGCGGTGGGTGCTTCGGTCGTTGGGACGGGTGGTGGGAGGGTAATTGGTGTTAGGCTTGGGCCTGGATTGATACTGGTCGGGGCTGTGGTGGATTCAGTGGTTGTGTTGTCGGTCGTGGTGAGTGTCGGAGAAATGATGCTGGTTAGGCCTAAGGCCGAGAGGATCGGGTTCACGTCGGTCGGGCTCGCCTGGGTGTGAGTGTTAGGAGGAACATCTCTGACTTGCCCGTGTGGTTGTATCGCTGCAGCATGGCAAGATGCAAGGTAGAGAGCAGTTAGGATGGCTAGGCTCTTCATCTTTGATCGATGCTGACAGGGAAGCAAACCGAATGGTAGCAATTGAGGGAGAAATAGGACTTTATGGTCTTCTGCATGGGTGGCGACGTCTACCGGAAGCCTTACACCATGCCTCTACACCAGCGACGTAATCCTTGACCATGTTCATTGTCCAGACGTCTTTGATTTGAGCTTTTGCCTCCCTTCAATGGTGTAAGGCTTTGAGGGTGATTTCGATCCTGTTGGATGTAAGCATTCGAACAGTTCTTATCAATTGCGCTCTGTACCAACCTCCTTGCTCCTATGCGTCGAGGCTGCGTCGTTTGTGCAACAGTAGCAGGTTGTCGTATGGCTGGCCTCTGCTGTCAGAATCGACCTCTTCCGCAAGATTTGACATGACACTTTTGACAGCCACAACAGTGCAACGAGCCTCGTAGACATAAGTTAGGTCTTGCAGCTGACATCACATGGCTGGAAGCTTGGACAGTCGCTTTCGCTTTTCACATCCTATGCGCTGTGAGTGCGATGTCTCAGTTGCGCTAGGCCACCGTAAGAGAGTAAACGAGGCATCTTTAGCTCAGAAACGGGCATCAGGACCTAAGGCCAGTTGGCAAGCGTGCAGCTAACCAGCCCTCTAACGGCCAAGAAAATAGTATTGAACCCTCGCGCAACGATTGAGGTGTCTTGCGATTCGCGGCGTGATGTCGAAGGAGTTATGGCCTCCGCAAATATCATCGTGTAGAAGGAGTGAAGGAGGTTGCTTTGCATGGACAGATGTCATACTTCATCTCTAGTGTAGGAAGCTTCGCAACGTTCAGTAAGCACGGCTGGGCCGATAAGGGCTTCACATCGCATGTTTGCTGCAGCACATGGGACCTCGTCGAAGTTGCGGTCAAGTCGGCTCAAGAGGCGCCTCTCTTAGAGCTGGTGAGGTAGTAGTTGGCCAGGCTCAGCCTGAAGAGCTTAGCAGCACGAATCCCTGGTTGCTCGATAGAAACGTTGTTGACTTTGCGAATACTCTTCCCTTGTCGTATATGGTTCGTTGTCGTTTGGACATGTGCCGACTAAAGCTTGACCGTAATAAGAGCATCAATGGCATAGACAATGGGGACGACGAGTGAAGGCGACCTATTATCCATCAGGTGGTTGAGAGCCACTCTGTCAAGAGAGTGGCCCGTGGGGCACAAATTCCTTTCCTACTGATCTGCCCTAGTCGAACATTATTCCCCTCATGCTAGTGATTTAGCACCTAGATGATGCAGATGAGCCTCCTCGTATACTGTTGTGGTCACAGCATTTTATTTCCGAATAAGATAGGTCAAAGCCGAGCCGTAATTCCTGCTGGTCTGCGTTATCGTGCATGATGGCGCGGGGCGGAAACTAGAGCTTTACCAGCTTCCCATGTCGTTGCGCTCGGTTCGGTTCAAAAGTATAAGATGTGCTTCAATATCCAGACATAGTTTTTGTGATCAAAGAGATATCGAGAATGATAAACTGGTCGCGTTACTATTTGATATCCGATCACGTGTATGCTTATGAGCGGTGCGCAGCCTGCCCCACCAGTCCCAATCCATCTTCGCGGCTAAGTTCAAAAAGGGTGGACTAGCATGTGCCCACCTGCCTGCCTCCCCATGACTGCGCACAACGTTCAGGCTGTGTCTCGTCGGCCACAGACAAACATGCCCACGGTCCATTTCACACGATTACCATACTGGCTATCACCTTATCTTTGAGCTATAAGAAGAGCGCGGTGCTCTGGCTCTAAGTGTAAAATTCTGCATGATACGTGAGTACATGTAAGTTGCAGTACACTCATCGAAATACAACCAAGCTGTGCGCCACTGAAAGAACAATGGCAAAACACGACAATCTGCTTGAACGAGGAAGCATAGCACAAAGTCATGACTGCAAGTCGGTGGAGAGGAAGAGCGATTGGGTTGTTGATAGCATGTACTGATGAATTCAAATTGGTATACTAAGGAGCAATTTGAACAATTGCATGCTCGGTCGCTTTGGCATGAGGCTTTGTTCAAGGTTGACACAAATGATAGCGGTCATACGAGGGGACCGCGTCTAGCGGCTGTGGTATCATTGCTGTCCTGATAATCCTCCTGCTTGCGACGATGCTATTGACCTACGGTCTTTGTACATGCTGCCGTCTTGCACTCGGAGGCAGCTACGGCATGCGCTCGACATTCATCCTTGCAAGTGTGGTCATCCGGTCGTAGTGGTAGAATGGTCGGGCTAATATTTCGCAGCCAGGTCGCCTTGACTCAATTCTCGATTGAGGTAGCAAATCGTCATAGGCTAGTAGGAAGTTCCTTCCGAGATTCAGGTCTTTTGCAAATTGCTCTCGTTTCGTGGGCGTGCTCTGCGCGTTGGCGGAAATCCGATCCGGTTTATGGAGAAGGCGTCAAGCTCCACCTTCATCGTTCACGTACCAAGACTTCTGGGTGTGTTGTCGAAATGTGTTGAACTATCCTCATTGCCACTGTGCAGGTCTAAGTTCTCAAACTCCTCCAAAAATTCGCCCATTGTCTTCGCCTGCCGTCCTGTGGCATCCAGTTGTCCGACGTTGGGAGCAATTTCCGAGAACGAGTACATGGCTCTGGTATATGATGCGTCGTCTTTCCATACCTTGAGATCATTCTGCTCGAAGTCCTCGAGCATCTTTTGTGTCTCTTGTGGTAGCACTATTTTACGCCGGCGGACATCGAGCTGGATTGCGCGCAGGACCGTAAAAACGAATGGAACACGCCGAGAAATCGCACGAAGTGTGGTGCAGATGTCAATGATCTGGGAGTCGTACCGATGCAAGTTTTCCGATGAACGGGCCTTCGCGTCGAGGAATATGCTTAGTGCTTGATGGAGTGGTCGCGCGACCATGCAATTTAATCGATCAACATCATTTGGTATGGCAGAACGACAGCATCGGATGAATTCCACGACCTCAAGGCTCAGATTCAGGAGCCGCTCGCGAACCGGGTCGCAGTGAGGATCTAGCGAAGCCGATGACGGTGTACCTTCCGGTAGGTGGTCTTGCGAATGGTCTTTGCGAGAGCAGTATGTTATTCGTGCCAGAAGTGTTACCATCAGAGCGCTCTGCGACCATAACCTGTTCATATTAGTCTTACAACAACAAACGAAGTGCAAGGCATCGGGGCTTACCGCAACACGAAAATCGAAGGAGGAGTCCAAGGACTCAGATATTTGAAGTGGTCAGGTAATGTTTCAAGCCAACGGGTGAGTCTTTCATCCAGATCAACCAAAGCTCGCTGCCTTGGCAGATCGTCTGCTGGATCTGGTGCTTTGACCTGTTCATACAGAACCAAACTTAGTTCTCGTTCAAGAACTGCTAGTTTTCCCCACTGACGCTGGACCTCGTCCAAGAACGTCTCTTGTTCGTCACCTACCCCGGGATACGGCATCCATTTCTTCCCGAAAAAGTGTTCATGGGCCCCAACAACATCTGGGTAGGGATGGCTAGGCCTGAACATGGACTGTGGTCGCTGCCACAGCAAGATGGCACCTGTGGTTGAAGAGAATGTCCCCCAACAGGCGTAGTCCAGCACATAAGACAGCTCCTTTGCCTTTTCTGATGTGTCAGTCTTGCTAACAAGCTTATCACGAGCCCGCATGAGCTCGGCGCAGAGCGCTGTGGCTTGTCCCACATAGCCGAAGCCCCTTCGATCCTGATTCATCTTGAGAAGAAGCAAGAACAGTATGGACAGGCCTTGGACATTGGTAACGTTTGTTTTGAAATCATCTTCCTCTAAGTGCTTCTCCGCCTCTTTCACAAATTCTGCCATCAAATCCGAACTCTTGCCTTGGCAGGATCTGACTTCCTCGTAGTCAGAGTATAGGCAAGCTGCCGCCAGAATACAATTGACGAGGAAAGGAGAGCAGAAGGTCGATTCGAGATTCTTCGATTGCATGTCGCGGAGGAAAAGCTCGAAGACAACGCCGTTCGGGAAGCAATGATCCCACGTTACCCACAGGGAAACCAAATGAGACACAAGGTGGTTGTCGTTGGTGACTTGGGTCCAAGGTGCTGCTTGTACATGATGAATCGGAGTATCGATCAACCTTTTGACGCTCAGTACGTGCCGCGAGCTAGATGAGGGTGCTCCAGTCTGTAATATACGCGGATCCTTCGCGGAGGACATATTTTGCAATATCGCTGCACTAATTCGGGTTCGCATTTCTTCTGTGTCGGGGCAGACCTCTGTCTCGTCCGATGCCGCCTCGTTGATGGGGTGGACCAAGTATTGGCTGATCTCCTCGAAAGACGCGTTGCTGCGTATTAACGACACGACTTCACTGCATTCAGCATCTTTACCGTCTCGTATGTGTTGGAAAAGGTCGTGTAACAGTTGGCTGTCGCTCTGGAGCTCCGCAAGCCTTCGCTTGGTTGACGCACGGCTGCGCTCGTCCTCGTTCGGCCGATAAATGCAGAGACTTGACCGGCCCGTACACCTTGAACATGGCTGATTGCCATCACACTACGAGCAAGATCATATGTTAGTTGGAATTCTCTACCAGGCGCAACGTGGTTGAGCTGCGCGGTTGAACGGGGTGGGGAAACGAACTCTAGCCTTTGCCTGCCGGCACCGCACGCACGCTGTCGTCACATGCTTTCTCGGCCTTGATGAGCTCAACGAAGTTGTCACAGACGACGAAGTGGTAGTCGTGCTAGATTCATTAGACTGCGTATAGGAAGAAGAGCTCGGGCTTCCACTCATAATTGGCACTGAGAAAGGAAGAATGTTGCTAGAAGCCAGGTTCTCACGGTGTATATGTGTGATGTCAGCAGAACTCACTGCGATGCGTTGACGGGCGCCGCCGCGCGCAGGAAAGAACAAGCAGATCAGGCAGCGGCACACAAGAGACAAGACACGCAGCCGAGGGGACCTATAGCCTCCTGGTCAACCACGAGAGTCGGTATCTGCAAGCTCAGTTCATAGTGGGAGGGCCATGGCAATCGAGATGGGGTAGACAATTTATCGGTCCTACCATCACGAACTCGATTTTCTTTCCTTCATCTTCGATCGTGGCAAAAACCATACGGTTCGTCACGCTCATTGGCTGGAAGTTCGGTGGAATTGCAACTCCGCATCTCTACGCATCCAAGATGCAGTTCGGCATGCCTGCTGTGACTGGCAGTAGAGCACAAGCTGGCCCACCGAAGTTGAAAACGCAAGCCCCACCACTGCATGCTTCGTACCTTTTAGTTTTACTCCGTCTATCGGTGAAGTACGCCCAGCGCTTGGCCACCCAAGCCCAACACTGTGCTGCGCCCACGGACTTCGCAGCGCGGGACCTAAATCACACATGTACTGTACCACTTCACAATACCAAGTAGTAAGCAGCTTGACTTCTTCCTCGCAGGGTGTTTGAAATTTCTGTCTTCTTTTTCCGTGTCGAGGCTGCAGGATTGAATGGCACAACGTGCCGTAAGCGAGGTGTTAGCTTTGGAAGCCCCGCTGATGTTGCTCTCGAAGTGCGCCACCCATGATCTACCGTAGCATAGGGTTAGGCAAGCACTCTGGCTTACCCAGGCATCTATCCGTCGCCACCCAACATAAGCTTCCAATTTGCTTTCCCGAGCAAAGCCCAGTCCATCATAGTACTACAGTAATGTGCATGGCTTGTCGTCGCAGCGCAGGAGAGGCTTCCACAGTACACAACGGGCTTGATAATGAGACACTGCGCTACTATGCAAATGCCTTCACCCTCTAAGCAAGGATCATGCTGGAACAGTTTATGGCCAGGACACGGACTCGTAGACCAACGCACTGCACATTCAACTACTTGGATACCCCTCTCAGCCTGTTTACCTTTCCTTTTTTTTATGTTGCCGGAAGCACGGTGCTGAGCAACAACAAGAGGAAATGTCAAACCTGGCAATCATGCACGCCTGTTTCCGCAGGCTCTAGCCGCTAACGTGCCTAAGTCAGCCTTGACGCAGCCTTGACGTGCCTTCACCACGTCGACGTCTACCAACTTGCCACGATGTTGAACGAACATTCAGGCTATGGCATGTCGTCTCTCTTCTTTTCGACACAGATCACTGGACAAACGAGGGTAGCTGAGACCATGTAGAAGACATATGAATGCGAACGAATCCTCGAGTTAGCGCCAGTCACATTGAGAAACCGACTGGGATCCTCGAGACGTTTGACAGCCGCGACATCAACGGACGCTCGGTCACGTCACATGCTGCCGTTGCGCATGAGCACCAAGTTATGCAAAGCACGCGATTCCTCACCTTTGATGACCAGCAGCTAAGTCTGTCGCCAGCTGGCCCTTGTTTGAGTCTTTACGTATGCAATGGGCTATTCTCCTTGGTCAAAGCAGCTCAGCGTTTGTCGAATTGGTTTCATCAATGAGGCGTCTCAGTCGGACGTTACTGACTGCTGTGCATCGTTGCGAACGCATTGAAGATGGATTCCGGTATAAGATGGGAAGGTGCACATTGAATTGGGACCTGTTCCTTCCCAAGCCCAAGCTGGAACTTTGTTTATACCAAACATCTTGAAAGATCTACAAGCCGCATTGAAAGTCCCGAAGGGTCATTGTTACCCCGAGATGCCATCTCGTGAAGAATACTTTGACGACGAGTCTCCTCTTCACGATGGGGGGCCCTACATTGACACCGAAGAGGAGGTGACCACTACTCGTTGGAAGGATTGTGCTGTGGAGGAAAGCGAGATGCCAAAATACCCTGATACGGATATCGGGGATGAACTTAGAAGACTATATGGTCTTTACGGGTTCGATACAAGCAGAAGATTTGAACGCAGTGACTACGAGGTTAGGCAGACCAGCGACATGGTAAACGAAGTTTTTCCGCCATCCCAGATGGGCGACAACATCTACATTAGCAAGTCAGTAACGGCGAATGGTTGTTTTGAAGAGAACACACTCGGCTGACTCTTACAATTAAGCTTCAAAACCGCTGAGGCCTACCTGCAAGGTCGACAGATGCCTACGAAGTTTCCAAGAATCAAGTACGTGATGTCCGTCATTGACTTCCGAGAGAATGAGACCAGTTGGACTTGGTGTGGTCTTGTACCAAGAGACACGAGGGAATATCCGGCCGGAAATCTGTTCAGGCTGAATTTCAGGGATAACCAAAATGTCAATCTCATGGAGTGGTTCCCCAGTAAGTGTGAGGAGCAACGGTGCGATTTGTACAGGCGTTAATGACTCCAGAAAACTGTGCATGGATACACGACAAAGTTGAGACTCGAGAAGATGCTAACGATGGCATTTTAATCCATTGTCGTCAAGGAATGTCACCCTCAGCGACTGCATTAATGGCATACCTCATGTGGCGCGATTGGATGGACCATAAACAAGCCCTCAAATACGTTTGGGACATCCACCATGTGGCTTATCCAAACAAAGGATTCATGGCTCAACTCAGAGTCTGGGGCGAGTGCAAATGCGATTTCTCCGATGAAGAAGGTATGAATAGGTATCGGGAATGAGTGTTCGGGGAGGAGCGCGAACTCCATGCTGCGGATCCTGACCATCTACCACGACCTAATGTCATGACCGATCTTGCGGGGTTCATTCGACCAGCTAATCCGCACCGACCACGTGAGCCATAGCCACAGCCTGAGCCGGCACGACGGTGTGTATTTCTCCCGGTAAGGGATATTGTCTAGCTGAAGCCTAGAAAGCATTAGGAGCTGGGTTGAACGACCATGGTCGGGCTTGCATATAACCCTGGATAAGTATTTTTTCTAACACAGACTTGAAACTTCGCTGGCGGCGATTAATGAAATGATGAAAGTGCTAGATTTTCAACCTCTTATACTACCTTTTCGCTTCCTCACTACATATTAGGTCACTGCTGTCATCGATTTCACACGGTAAGTCAAGCTACGAAATACGGCCGGCAAGTCTGAAGCAACAGCACCTCGTATAGCACCCGACGAACAGGTTCGTCAAGCCTTTGCCTCCATCAGTGTTCTCTCGAACGGCCTCCTTGACCTCGCTCTGCAGTCTTAGTCACGTCTCGTCTATGACTTACGTGCGACAAAGACTTTCCGTCTCATGCGAAACTCGATAATTCTTACTATTCGCGCTCTCACAAACACTCAAACCGAAAGACTAAGATGCGAGCATTCCATGTGACGGCCGAGTGCACCAGAGTTTAGAATGCCTCGAGCTGCACAAAGGCATAAGGCCGCAGCCGAAATACCATTGTCAAGTCCATTGTCCTCACACAATGAAAACCACAATGAAGGATTTGCACAATCGATCACTGGACCGCACGGACGCGCACGGTCGTTCTATAATTGAAACCATACACTCTCATTGGTCTTACACTCTCCTTTCACTAGCCAAGCAAGTCAGGCATTTCAGACCTGAGCAAATTGAAGTCATCGTTGACCGATGTCCGGATCCACATCCAGCCAGTCGCTGAAGCCAGACGTAACCCTTGACATCCCGAAGGCAGGTCCTTCGCCGCCAAGCTTGCAACTCGCCACTGGTATGGCGACTTCAAGCGTGCATGCTCCAACGCCACCGATCTTGAGACAGGAGAACATCCAACAAGGTGAGTCATGGAGCGTATCGTTCGAGAGAGCCAAAGCCGCGATCCCAAGCGAGGTCATCCCAGGCCTATACCTCGGCAACATGAAGACAGCCGCAGCCTACATACTAGGTAAGGTCGACGACGCCTACCCTCCCGTCTCCCGCATCGTGACCATCCTAACAGACAGTAACGCGTACGCACCATTGCCACAAGCGCAAGGCTCAGGTAAGCGGATCGCGCGCAAGGTCATCGAGAAACTCGACACGACCGAGACGAAGCTCATCGAGGATTTCGACGAGGCAGGTGAGTTCATCCACGCCGGTGTACAAGCATACCTCAAAGATAAAGAGGACGAATCCTTCTCGTCGATTACGAAGGGTCTCCACTCACTCCAGGTACGGGGTAGAACCAGCGCGTCAACCACCGGCATCTCAACGCCCTTCTCACCCGTTGCATCTCTCAACGCGCCCATGAGGTCCAAAACAACTACATCCGTCTCGTCGGCTCCACCCGCAACAGGCACCACCTCCCGCTCGCCCAGCAACTCAACCATAGCAGCACCCTACGACACCACCTTCCACCCCAGACCCACATATTGTGCCCCAAGCAAACACACCAAAGGCCCAGGCGCAGTCCTAGTCCACTGCCACGCTGACGTCTCCCGCTCCGCCACCATCGTCGCCGCCTACCTCCTCAAATACCACCCCCACCTCTTCTCCCCGTCCGCATCCGTAACCCCCATGACCTCGACCAGTGGCAGCAACGCATCCCCGGCTCCCTCATTCGCAAAGTATCAACTGCACACCACCCCAACCACCCTCGCCATAGCATTCATTCAATCCAAGCGCGCCGTCGTAAACCCAAACATCGGCTTTCGACTCCAATTGAAGCTGTACTACGAGACGCTGGGCTGTAGCTTGAAGGACGAGAAGGGCCGATATAAGGATGCGTACCTCGATTGGTGGGAGGAGAGGGAGCAGGAGGAGGAGGAGTTGAGTGTCATGCGGACGAACAAGCGGGTCAAGAGGAGTGTGTTCGCGTATAACGAGGAAGGGTTGGTTGAGTTTCCCGATGGTAAGATTGGGTGGTAAGTAGTAGAGCTGGAAGAGGTAGGTGTAATAATAATGGTAATGACTGTTAAGGTGGGTATACCATCGCCTTTTCTCGGGCTGACTTTCGTTGTCAACCGTTTTTCATGCACGGCCTGGTTGATCGTTGATTTCACGTGTAACACGGGCTGGTCGGAAGTCTTGATACCATGATACCACAGTAGGCCGCGTGCTAGTTTTGGAGATTGAAATATGGTAGAGTTTGCCGTCGCGAAGCTGTTGTTGTTCCGTCGGGTCCAGTATTATCAGCACGTCAGAATATGTATAGAAGTATGCGTTCTTCGTTTGGCTCGTCATCTTAGCTGTGGAATGAATGGAAGTGAATGCTGCACTCAGAACTGCGAAAAGCGGGAAAGCATAGACTTACTCCCAATCCTTGTCGGTGTGCGGTCCCGGCCAGTTTCCTCGAGCCTTTTCGTTAATGTATGCTGTAGACTTGCTTCTCGAGACGTTCTCAATGTGCGCGGCATGGTGCTTGGCTCTCGCCTCATCTCCTTCCATGGCCCGTTATAGCCATCGTACTGTGGTATGACTGGGCCTCTGCTTCGTCGAATGCCGGCGTTAGCCTCTTGCTGCGATGCAGAAAGAACCATAATATCCTCCTTATTCTCGGATGAAGTAATGCGTAACTCCAGGGCTCGGACTCTGTGACCGCTCTATTCTCGGGCACCGTACTTGAACCATCTCTGAATCGAGACTCGGACTCTCACTCCGAGCATAATGTCGCGAAGGTGAGGAATATCGATATCGTGTGCTAGGTTCTGGCACGTCAAGGTACCCTGGTGGTGGCCGCTCAACGTTGACTCTGCGGGGTTGACCTGACGAACGACTTCGATGGAGGACCTCCGGAATCTCGATAGTCTCTTCGTGAGGTATGTTGTGTAGGTGCAGAGTTTCTTTGTTGTGGTAAAAAGGACGGGACCGATTGCTGCTGTTGGTAGGCCGTCTGTCTTCATATCTAGTGGTTTGACCACGCATAGTGCTAGCTCGCTGGCGGACTTCCTCCTCCATCTGGTCCTGCTCGTACTCGTCCGCAAAGAGGTATTTAATAGCAGCGTCTAGATTAGCATCAATTTGAGCCTCCGATAGACCACTTTCCAAGAGTTCCTTCTTGAGGGGCTCCGCGTCGGCCATAGTGACCTTATTTGGGATTGAACCTAACTTGGCCCGGTGTGAAGTCTCCTCCGCGCACCGGAAAATGACCTGAGAACGGCTGGCGGTAGTCGAGTAGGTTTGTCTCTTAACCTGCTCACGAATCTTCTCAATCCTCCGTGGCTTAATCTCGCGCATCCTCTCATAGACTTTCAAAAGATCATCAATACGACTCAATATTCGTCGCAATGAGCTCGCGATGACCGTCGTGAACCACATCTGCAGAGTTTGTTCGTGTAATTCAATCTGTCGTCGAAGATCCGCCAGACCAGATGATTCTTTGAGTGCAAACATGAGTCGGCGACCGTAATCCTGGCGGATCGCGTCGTACTTCTGGACTAGTTCTTTCATTGTTTTAACATCCTTTCTCAAGGGCTTGAGGATAGCTCGAAGCTGCTCTTCGCTATGGCTGTGTTAGCTAAGCACCGATAGTTCTGCAGAGGCTCTCGGAACCTTACGCTTGGTGTCCTGCCAGTTGCACTATGTTACCTTTCAATAGCCCCTCGTACTCAATTCTTTCTAGCGTGGTCTCGAGGCTCCAAGCTTTATCCACGATTATTCTCAAATCGTTAGGAGCGTCGGCGAACTTCTTGCTGTAATCGTATATAGTTCGACAAGCAGAAATGATGTCCCCAACGCCGAGGCCTGGCACGGCCATTGCTGTAAGTGCTTGACTGTTATCCAAAATTCAACGCAATATCAATTGTAAGTGGTTGCCACAGACGTGTTGGGCCAGGTTGGTAGAGCAGAAATTCTGTTCTCAATTGCGGCAGACTGTGAAAAGAGCGTGCTGGAGACCATCATCGACAGACTCCTTGATATCCATCATGATATATCAAGCTGCTGTTTCCAACGTTCCTTGAGCACTAAGCGACCGAAGGTCCGGTTGAGAACCGACGTCTATTTGGCGTAATCGCGCGCGCTAGCAAGACCACAATCACCGTGGCATAATTGCAGTGTTCCAAAATGCAGTACCAGGGAAAGCGGGGCCGTTCTTGCACGCGTTGTTCAAAAAAGAATCGTAGTCTGGGTGCAAAGCTGAGCCACAAAAGCGTGGTTCACAGCCCTGAGGGCCTACCAAATCCCTGCCACATAAATGCGATTGCGTCTGGTTTCGAAAAGTGATTGGGAGGGCGATGGCTCGACTTGAGATAGAAAGAAAAAGGAAAACAAAAAGTCCAGACTTATGCAAGCCACGTGCGGAGTGATGTGGTGAAGGAGGGGCGCAAATGGCATCTTTGTGTTCAGCCGCAATGGTCAGGCCGCTAACACGATCCTATGTTTTGAAAGGCGGTCTCAAACATTTGTCACTGCGATTGTCTATAGTGGAAGAAGTTTGAACTGTTCTGCCAACGCTAATCAGAACTCGTGGACATGAGAGGCACACGCCTCCCATAGGAGAGCACTCGAGAGAACAAGCTAACGCGTCCTCGATTTGCCAGATACGACGAAGCTATAGTGATCTCCAATTCAACTGCTCAGTAGATTACCTCAGCTTGTCCATATCCTTCGAGCAGAGACCAGTTCTGGAGGGAGCCTCATTGCCTTCAGCCTGATCCTCGGTCAGTCTGGGCTGTGAAGATTCACTTTATGACGGTGCTCCGTCGCAGGCACTGGCTGACCCCGAGTTGTGGGCCAGTGGCACGACCTCAGCGAAGCGCATAGTCACTGAAGAGGCTTCCCAAACGGGGCGGCAAGGCATTACTGGTCAGTATTGGAGCGGATGCTTTCGGAGGTGCGGGTGATGCTTTGGAAGGTATCGGGAGTGTGTTGACAGAAGTATAATGCGTGCGAGGTGTGCCGGAATCTTGCTAGGCTCTGCTTCGAAAGGTGTTATCGTTGCCTCGCTCGACTTCAAATCGCGTACTGCCTGGCCTATTCGCGCTTGTGCTAAGGGTAACCAGCGGTTGACCACGCCACATACGGTCAATGGCACCATCTTTCGAGTTGGTGGACACGCTTGTGGATGCCCATGCATCGGGCCTGTTCATGTCTCTCTCGTTGATCACGTTTTCGAACTCGTGCCAGATATCTAGCACATCTTAATGGGTGACAACCACCCCTCGTATATTCGCGCGGAGTGTGCGCTCCATGAATTCGATCTTGTCTCGTACTTGACGAAGCCGACTCGCATACTGTAAGAATCGAAGTGGCAAACCTTGGCCCTTCAATAAGGACATGATGCCAGTCAATAGACCTGTGAAAGCACCAAGGACGGCGACCGATATACGGTAAGCCCTGTACGTGTCAGCACTGCCAGAGGTCGATGTCTTGCTCGGGATAGCGCCAATAATGATGAGTGCTGAAGCAATGACAAGTTGAAGGACAAGCGAAGCGTACGTAACCACATTGTAGATGTGGAACAGGCGCCACTGATCAGATTCTTCCCGGACGAGCGAGTAGTAGAGCGAAGTGGCGTACTCGTCTTCTTCAGATATCGCAGTCATCGCCGTTGGCTGTCTCCAGCGCCGAACATACTTCGGACGAGGTAGCAGACGGAAGAGGACAAGAACACTGCGTCGCGTGGTCGTGGATGCTTTGATGGTTGCAGGCTGTATCAATGGCGGGATGTTAGAATCAGGCATGGCATTTCCGGATGAGGCTGAGTTGAGAGGTCCGTTGATGGTAGTGCCACCAGGCCGATGCTCTTCCTTTCTCCTGCTCGGTTCTCCAGCATTCTGCGGTATGCCTACCAATGCTCGAAACTGCTTAAGAGTCAAAGAAATATCAGGAACTGTTTGCTGCGACGAATTTTGACCTGTTGCACCGCCATGCTGTCCTTCAAGGTCGGGTTGGCGGACAGGCTCGTTGATCTCGTTCGAGCTGGACATGACCCATATGGTGTGCTCTGTGGAACGTGTCAAGGCGGACGGTGTGACTGGTTGTTAGCGACAGTATCTTCATGAGGAAGACCTTTATGGAACCGAGGTGTGCGAGGCCAGCTAAATATGTGCTGAGTCTCAGCCCTACCGTAGCCATGGCCATGAGCGTGACATGCATGAGCTGGACGGGGGTACATTTGACTATTGGACCACAGCATGTTAGCGGTAAGGGCGACTGGTTGACGTTGTGACAAAGCACGCCTGTGTGCCTGATACGTTGTCAAACGCGGTGAGATCGCGAGGTTCGAAATGAACAAAGCTGGAAAACCCCTAATGCTGACAGTGGATGCCAGCTAAATCTCCGGCAAGCACCACCCCGTGAGCACTAGCCTTTTCGGCCATGGTAAGCGGCCTTTAAGTGTATCAGGGGTGTCTAATCCACTTTGCCGACAGCTAACTTGAGAGGTAAACAGCTGTGGGAAGCGCAGTCCACAAATTCAAGTAGCAATAGCCCTTTGACACAAGTCCAAAACATTGCCTTGATACCTTGGTTCTGTGAGGCTGAGAACGACGTGTCGTCCCTGCAGGCTCAATGTGCATGAGACATAGAAGAGAACACCTCGGCAAGGATGGAGGGATGCCTAACCGTCTCTCCTCCAATTACATCCCTCCGAGTCCGTGAAGCGACTGGTGCATACAAGAAGTAGTGACCCTCGACGACTGACCGACAGTTACCTAGGAACTTGTTGCCAGAGATACGCTCGATATTGGATGAGAGAGATAGGAACTCGACCCGCATGCTGTGTACCCATGACTGCGAATCTAGCTACATCAACAATGTATTCAGCCGCGCGAGAGTCGGATCCATTGCTCCCATCCTACGCACCAGCGCCTGAGATAAGTCAGCACAACCATCACCACCATTCCCAAGAGATCAACTACGGAACATACATCGATCCCACCTCAACCGGAGGAACACCTGCGCCAGAGCAATGGAACAACAGGCATGACTTTCCGAAAAATAGAGGACTTGAGGCCGGCGAGGATGAAGAAGAGCCTTCAAGGACAGTTGAAAATACCATGGCGCGTGTCTTCCGAGGACTCTTCACCATCATATTCTTTGGCTTGGTCGTCGCCTTCGTGGTTTCATTCTTGAATACCCGAGATCGCGAGGATGACCCGCCATGGGATGACCAAGATCCTCATCAAGAGCCACAGCCAGAAAGGACCATAGAAGAGCGGGCAAGTGCTGTACTGAGTTCGACGCCATTGATTGACGGGCATAATGATCTGGCCATCTTCATTCGAAGTGAGTACAAGAATAACATCACGAACGCCCGTTTCGCAAGAGAGTTTGAGAAGGGTGGAATGCCACTCCATGTTGACCTGCCGCGTCTACGCTCTGGCAAAGTGGGTGGTGCCTTTTGGTCTGCCTTTGTCCTATGTCCAGCCAACGCGAGTTATGACATGACAGACTCGAACTATGCTACCGCCGTCTCTCACACAACAGAGCAAATCGATCTCTTGCGGCGCTTGCAAGAAGAATATTCCAGTGATTTCATCACTACCTCGAACAAAGTCTTTGGGAAGGAGTCGGAGGAGATGCTTTTGAAATGGCGCTCGTCAAGCAGAAGGCCCATGTTTGGGCAGCTGTCGATTGAGGGACTGCACCAGGTACCCCCAACTGCGCCGATGAGTACGTTGCGACACTACTATGATCTGGGCGTTCGGATGGCGACCCTGACCTGGAACTGCCACAACCCATTTGCTGATGCAAGTCTGGTGTGGAACGACTTTTCTGCGCCAATGAAGGTCGTGAACGGAGTATTCAGACCCAAGGAGGGTGCCGTGACCCACCGGGGAAGACAGGTTCTACAGGAAATGAATCGACTCGGCATGATCATCGACATCAGCCATACGAGCTATTGGACACAAAAAGCTGTGCTTTCCGAGGATGAACACGGTAAAAGAATCACCAGAGCACCAGTTGTGTTCAGCCACTCCTCAGCATATAGCATCTGTCCACACCCCCGCAATGTTCGTGATGACATACTCGACCTCGTTCCGGCCTCGAACAGTCTTGTGATGGTCAACTTCTCCCCCGATTTTGTGTCTTGCGTTCCCGCGTCAGGAGAAGGGATTGACGCCAGCGAACCACATTTCTCCTTGCCGGAGTTCTTTGAGAAGAACAATACCTTGCATCAGGTAGCCAGACATATCACCTACATGGGTCAGCGTATCGGATATGACTATGTTGGCCTGGGAAGTGATTTCGATGGTATGGGCGAGCCTCCAAAAGGTTTAGAAGGGGTGGACAAATTTCCAGACTTGGTTGCTGAGCTATTGAGAATGGGTGTAAGCGATGAAGATGCAGGTAAAGTGGTTGGAGGGAACCTGTTGCGCGTGTGGAGGGATGCTGAAGTCGTGAGCGCCAAGATGAAAGATGAAGGTATTGAGCCTGGTCTAGATGACGCCAGTGGATATTGAGGTAATCAGCTGCTTTCACGAGCTGACATGCTTGCCGTCTGCTGCGGGTCAACGGCGTCTGCATACCCTGGCATGACAACGAATGCGAATGATATTTTGTCTCGAAACTCTTTATCTATGAGTGCTTAACAATATTTCCGATGTCTCTTCCTGACCACGTCGTGTACCTGATCTACCTTCTGTAATGTATCCAAGTCAGGTTCGGCTTATGACGAGATAATCGGTCTGTCACACACCTTGTTCGCAGTGTCGTTTTCCTCAACAGTAGTAGTAGACGAGGCAAGGAACCACGAACCAGAACATTTCGAATGAAGTGGATTTGGTGGTTAAGCCTGATTGGTTGTAACCTCTTCTGCACAGATTTCTGATTGGTGACTTTCCCATTATCGACAATCATCGACTGCCTTGCCTTTCTGTGGCATGACCCGACACCACCACCTTCAACAACTCCAGGATTCTAGCTCACCTAATTGATAACATCTCAACAATTGTCATCCACGACAATGACAGGACCACCACGTAAGCGCCAAAAGCGCGTAGACTACCGAAAAGCCCAAGCAGAACAGAATGGACAGCTTCAGATGCCGAAAAAGAAATTCTACCGGCAACGAGCCCATGCCAACCCGTTCTCTGATCATTCGCTTATATAGTACGTACGGTTGACCCCATTGAGGTATCAGCTCACCGAGGTCGTGCGGCTAACAAACCATCTACACAGTCCCGCAAGTCCAGAATCGATGGACTGGTCAACACATTTTCCAGCCTTCAAAGCTCAGTCCACAGAAACCAACGAGACACCAAGCACTCCACCACCGATGACACGCCAAGTCGAAATAGCAGATATAGGCTGTGGCTTCGGCGGCCTGATAGTCGCGTTGAGCCCACTTTTCCCCAACACACTCATGCTAGGTAAGTAAGCCAAGTGTAGCGCCACACAACTCCTCCGACCTCTCGCCAACCAGCACAGCACAGCGACGCTTCATTTTCGTCTTCAAAGCACTAATGATTACTCGTCCTTCAGGCCTAGAACTCCGCAACCAAGTAACAGACTACGTAATCAACCGCATCGCCGCCCTCCGCTCCCAGAACCCCCTCCCACCCACAGCCCCCATCACAGCACCAAACCAACCCCAAGCTTCATCCCCCTCCCAACAACCCCCATCCCCATCTCCACCCCCACCCTACCACAACATCTCCGCCCTCCGCTCCAACACCATGAAATTCCTCCCCAACATCTTCTCCCGCGCCCAACTCACCTCCATCTTCCTCTGCTTCCCGGACCCACACTTCAAACAACGCAAGCACAAAGCGCGCATCGTCAGCGCCCAGCTAAACGCCGAGTACGCATATGTCGTGCAGCCGGGCGGGCTGGTCTACACGATCACGGACGTGGAGGAGCTGCATAGCTGGATGGTGCGGCATTTTGTGGGGGAGGAGAGCGGGGATGCGGCGGAGTTGTGGGAGAGGGTTGACGAGAAGGAATTAAAGGGGGATGAGGGTGTTTGCGTGAGGGTTATGAGTGAGGAGACGGAGGAGGGGAAGAAGGTGACGAGGAATGGGGGGACGAAGTATGTTGCTGTGTTTCGGAGGAGGGAGAACCCGGAGTGGCCGGGTTGGTTGGTTGGGTAGTTGTATGTGAATTGAGGAGACTAATTGCTATCATTGCAGGATACTGCTATGCTAAGTGGCCAGTTTCTCCTTCCCATTCATGTGGTCGATTCCCGTGCCATTGGTCGGAACTGAATCATTTGTGTTTGACGGCGCTAGCCCCTCTACTTCGCCGTTCATCATGGCATTCACGTCGAGCTTTGGACCGGTGTAGTTCTTGCGACCGTCGACGAACCATTGGATGAGCGAGATGACGAGGATGATTGCGAATGCAACGATGCAGTAGTTCATGTTGTTGCCCGTTACTGGTAGTGCGGGTGGGAACACGAAGAGGACTGTGGTCAGAATGGTCCACAGTACGCCGGCCTGAGTTTGTTAGTCCTCGAGCGTTGAGAAGGATGGAGGGACACTCACAACATTGCACGTCCAGCCTAACCAGTTCGGCAGCTTGAATGCTCGGGTCTCGGGCAGCATCTTGCGACCTCTTAGGACGTTGATCGCTGGTGGAATGCCGTATGAAACACCGAGTGCTACCACCGAAGCTGCAATGATAGCGTTGAATGCACTCGACGAGCCTAAGAAAATGCAGCCGAAGATGATGACCAAGCCCGTTGTGAGGGCCAGAGCGTTGACTGGTGTGTCGAGCTTGGGATGCACCTTAGCCCAGACTCTCGAGAATGGAAGTCCGCCATCTCGGGCGAATGCGTACGTCATGCGACTGCTAGTTGACATGATCCCGATTGTCGCGAAGCATAGACAGCCCAGAGGGAATATCAGCAGACACGTTGCACCAGCTCGGCTGCCAGTGGCTTGGTAGAGTATCTCGAGGATCGGTCCATTCGCGGAAGAGTTGACGAGGTCGACATCTGTGAGGACAAAGAGCAGAACGGATAAGAAGATAAAGCCTGTCGCCATACCGATCAGGATGCAGTATATCATGATCTTTGGTCCTTTGAGATGCGGCTCCGGTATCTCCTCAATCATGTGCGCGCAAGCGTCGAATCCTGTCAGACCCAATGCTCCTTGCAAAAGTCCCAGTAGCCACGCCAGGCCGTCCGGCCAACCAGTCTCGTTCATAAACTCGCCATAGACAAAGTGGCCACTCTGGTAATCCGGCGAGGCAGTGCTGAGAACTGTGATGCAGATGATCGCGAAGCCACCCAACGACCACATGAATGCTGTTTGGGTGATGTATGGAAGGAGTCGGGTAAGAAAGACATTGATAGCGAAGGCGGCTAAGATGAAGAGGATGTAGAGAAGGAACTGCTGCCAGTTCTGGGGTTCGTAACTTGGGTGGTAGAGCGATATCACACCTATAACTAGTTGACTTGGTAACAAACCGCCGGTGGCTGTAAGTGCAATCCAGCCGGAGACGTTGATCCAGCCTGTTATCCACGAAATGATCTGTTGGAATTATCAGCAGCTGGATGACTGTTACTGAAGTGATTTACATACCCGTGTCCAGTTCTTCCAGCTGATAATGGCAGCCCAATGATATTGACCTCCCGCTGTCGGATACTAGAAACAAGTCAGCTCGATAACCAGGACGGCACAACTGATGCGATAAATGGCGCGAACAACGCTCGAACGATGCATAGTATAAAGACGCTTACGGCACTCAAGAACTCAGCCAAACTCGCAGCCAAGCAGAGATTGAAGATGCCGGCAGTTATAAGTCCCCATATGACTGCGCTTGGCCCGCCGGAGGTTAAGCTCAGGCTCAAAGAAGCAGAGAGGGCCGTCCAGCTATTCTGGATCGCGAAGTCAGTATGCTGATGCCTGGCCTCGTGAATTATGAACATACAAGAATCGCAAAGGCCATGCCAAGCATAGAAATCATGCTGAAGTTCCGCTTCAGCTCCTGCTTGTGGCCCAGTGCCGCCAGCGCATCAGCGTCTTCGCCAGCATTTGTATGTCGCCTGCCTGGGGCACTTGAACGGCGACGTGTGGTGTCCATGTTGAGATGGTCGCTGTCGCGCGAAGTCGTCCGTTGGATTGAGCTGCAGTTTCAGTGGAGGTTGGCTTCGTGCAATGCTAGCAACAGCAGCCCACGACAGTGAGATGGAAAGCAGTGAAAAAGCACGTGGTGGCCGATGCTGAGTGGCAACGGTCAATGTCTTGTGGCATGATTGCTCGCAAGCTCATGGTAAGGCTTGTTTCCACGTCATCGAGCTTCCACTGGGTGCTCGTGCTCTTATCTTAGTGGCGCGCCTTCGGAGGTTGCAGACGCTTAGACATGCCTGTAGCGGTAGGTGGTGCCTAAGCAGCCACTAAAATGCTTATCAGCGATGCCAATTCCTGGTTAGTCAGGTGGTACGAGTCGTGAAGGAACTGGGGATGGGCGAACTGGGCCGAGTCTGGCGTCGCGCATGGTGCCATTTGTAAATTTTCGTTGTGGCGGGCTGGGAAAAGGGCTGTCAATTGTGTACTCGGGTCGGATCCTGGGGAGTAGGTGAGGTGCATATCGGCACTTGGTTATGTATCTGATAGTCGGCTCACTGTTATTGGTTGATCATGGGCCCAGCAAATCAATAACCTAGGTAAGTGCGCTTAACTGCGGTGGACAAGGTAAAGATTGATGCACAAGCGAGAGTGGCAATATGCACCTCACCTAAAATCCAGCATCCGACCAAGTAGTATGAACCGCAGCAAGCGATCTGTAAGAAAAGCACGATTTTCTAACAGCAATGATGACTAGCAACGGATTTGATGTGGCGCAATAAAGAGAATGAGAATCGAGCACTAGTCTGAGTGATGCGCTCAATCGAAAACTTCACATGTAGGGAGATAATTGAGAAGGATGTATGAAGCGGCTGGACGGCCCGTCCGTACTGCCCAGCGAAACTCGACAATATGGTCAAGAGTATCCGAGGACGAGTTCCGCAGAAACCTGGTTGCGCTCGAGGAACGTACAAATGCAGTTCCCTCGGGCGTGTTGGTATTCCCCCTCCAGGAAGAGACCACTGACACATTGCGCCTGCCTCTTAAAGTCGAGCAGCATGTCGCGGATGACCTTGCATTCTTGGCTGCCGTGCAAGAAGGAGCACAGAGTGTTGCAGCTGTCTGTCTTGAGCAACACCTCAGACCAAAAGCAGTGCTCAGGATTCGTATCGCAGCTGCCGATTTTAAGGATGAGAGCCTACGTGCCGCTATGACGCACATTTGCGATATTCTCAGGTCTGTCAGCAGAGGCGGCTCGTACGATATCAACCCAGCAGATGAACTCCTTGACCAAATCGTCAAGCGGCATCAATACAAGATTCTCGGTCGTCTGCGCTCGAGGAAATGGGAGAAGCCTCAATACCTGGCTGCCAGTCACAAAAAGCCACTCTGGAAAGACTTTGAGAATGTGATTCACAGAGTGCAGCATGTCTATCCAACGAAGAAGGAGAAGGCGCAGAAGAAAAACGTTGAGGGCCTGTTGAAAGCTCTCGCAGAATGCTATTCAAGGTTCGAGGATTGCGAGCGAGACGAGTTGATATTGCAGCTGAGAGCGCTGGTGAAGTCAACGTATGAATTCTGCACATGCAGGGAGATCGGGCAGTTTGCCGCACGACTTGCAGGACTTCGGCCAACTACACAAATAGCGGCAGCAGTCAAGTGTCTGCACCAGCTCGAGAAGATAGGTGCTTACGAGAGGGTTTCGATCGACTTGGTTGGGTCTGCACTCCAGTACCCAAGTGTCTTCGGTGATATTGAGCTAGAGTATCTCTCACCGTACGCAAGCGTACCAACTTCGTTGGCTTATGAGCCTTGGGCAAAGACATGCCATGTTCATGCTGAGATTCAGCTCGTGATCGACTCTGATTTGCCAAAAGTAGCTGCTGGAAATGATGGTTGTGAAATGTTTATGCCTCGAGTTATCGGCACAAGCAAGTACCTCTGCTATTTGTGCTATTTGTTCATCAAATATCATGGACGTTTCATTGCACCCAACACCCATGGCAGACTTTATGATCAATGGACTGTCCCTGACCTGGCTGAATATCACGACAAGACCAGAGAGCATTACGCAAAAGTTCTTGCAGAAATCAACGAGGTGGTGCTCAGGCAAGTCGCCGAAGGAACGTGCTGGCGAGCTGAGCCAATGACGAGCAGACAGAATCTGTTGCTGCAGTGAGCCCAGTAAGCAGACCGTGAACGACGAGATCGGTGATGTCTTGCGAGCTGTTGAATAGCGTTCGCTAGGCAGTGTTGGACGAAGCAGCTTACCAGGAAGCTCATTGCCAACGATGGCTTCTTACGGTCACTTCAACACCTCTTTCACATCCACACCTGGATATGGTGTCCGTTCGCATATTGCTGTTCTTGGGAGGCTGTGGTGGCATACCTACGTATAGTAACAGCAGCGGGCCGAACGAAATGTTGATGGCTGATAGGACGACTGCAGAAATTGCGTTGTTGAACGGCGCATGAATTCAGCATGGGGCAGGGAAGAGGCTTCGAGGGGACATCAGCATGATTGGCTTCGATGTTCTCGAAAGCGTCTCATGTGAGTTCGAGACAGATCTGACGCCATACATCTGATGAAGGCCAATTGTAACCTGCCCTCGAGGGATACAATTTGATGTGCAGCCGAGTTCGCGAAGGGTCAGCTCGCAAGCATTATTGGGTTAGCTAGTTGCGACTGTCCGGAGACGTGAAACGCGGCGCACACCATTTGCAGGCATGGACGCGCCTTGTAGCCGTCGCGCCAACAAGTCTGCCGGCCTCACGCCGATTGAAAGCGAATGCCAAGCCTCTGAGATCGATACCATGTTGTGCTCCTTTGTGATTGGGTCCTTTCAGAAGACAGCGCGCGCTACACTGCCATTACGCGATTGGCGGTCACCACAGGACGGGCATTGAATGGTCACACATTCAGGCGAGAAGACTCAAATGTTTCGTGATAGGGTGAAAGGTGAGAGGCAGTCGATAATCGAATTGCAATGGAAGAAATGGATACGTATTAGCAGCTACAACGGAGCGTCGCGCTTGTCGTTGGTGCCCGTATGGTGCCGACTCTTCCTCTTTCGGCTGCTGGCGGATGGCTGGAAATGGTGGTGGGCTGGTGGGGAGGGTGACCGATCACTTCGTATCCCCTCATATCCCCTGTCGTAAGCTGCATGCAAGCGACTGAAAGGTCTTGCAGGGCATCACGATCTGCAAAACTGAGCACAAAAGGATTTGGAGGGAAAACAAAGTCGATTGTGCATGATTGGTGACTATGGGGTTTTGTCTTGTGCTTCAACCGAAGGTTTTGTAAAGCTTGAGTTCGAGCGCCAGCCGGGAGACGCCTGCACCCAGCGGCGCCAATCTTAATGATTGGGCGTTTGAAGCATCTCCTACCCCGTCGAGGATGATCAAAGGGCCGCTATCACAAAGCAGAATAGCCAATCATACTGCTGATCAGATAGTGGCAATACGGCAGGGTCGCTTGCGGCACAAGCGGTCGTCATGTTTGTTACAAGCAGACGCTAGACCAGTCCATTTAGCAAAGGTCGACAACAAAGCCATGCAGCTAGTCGGACAGTGTGTAATGATCAAGTGTGCATCTAGACGAATCTTTCGACGCAATCCTGCAACGCTCGAGTCGATTTGAGCTTGACTACGACCAATACCAGAGTAGACGCGCCACCTACTGATGCAATTGTATATGGAGCAAGTCATTAACTTCTGCGGATTGTGCGGCAGAAACCTGAAAGCCGCCGAGGTGGACGTCGCTTATAACCCACGAAGATGCAGTAGCTCAGAATAGCAAGCAAGCAAGTAGCATCTAGAAGGGCAACTGGTCGAAGGACCAAGCGTGATCTGCGTGTCTTCGGCAGTTGCGCCTGACACATCATCCTTGCCGTGCTTTTGGCCCACTCAAGCGACGGACAAGGGGAAACGTTGCCTCGAAATGTGTGTTTGTCTTCCGCGAAGCCGCTGTCGCGCTTGCCCTCTAGCGGTCATAGACGCGGTCCTTTTCTGCCGCTGTGAAACCTTCTAGTTCATGCTTGCGCTCTTTGGTCTTTATTGGACAATATGATTGTGAGACGATGACTCGAAGATGTGTAGGGCCTACAACACATGCCTGCATGATTTAATTCAGCAAGCGAGACATCGCTTGGTCAGCGACTGAGCAGCGCAGGCGCCTGCACGACTGCCGCGTAAGCGACTGCCTCATCTAGAACTGGGCTCCCAGTGGTGCGTTCAACGCACCGTTGGCTCACAAGCGTCGCGGCTGCGGTTAGTACAGCCAGTAGATCTTCTTACGCAGGCCCGTGGGCCCTTTCCAATCGGTTCGTCAAGAGAACATTCCCGCCTCGAGCGGCTTAATCTTGTCATGGTCGAGCTTACTGTATGGAGCTGGTCGACCTCAGCAAGGTTGCCACTCGTAACGAACCGCGGTTGGACAGCCGCTCGCTTGGGGTCGTTTCTTGCCGCTCCCATCAGCCTACCTTCCGGCCTTCCTCGACCACGCTTCTTGTCTGCTTCCTTCGCATGTGCTTGCCACGTAGGACTCGTTCTACGTGTCTCATCTTTAATAGTCTCGTGTATACGATTGTAATATTGAAACATACAACTGTTCCTCCACTGCAGCGTCTCATCCTCACATCCGCAGGAGGCACAAATCTTCTCGTCTCAGAATAGCCGCGCTTCTGTCGCTCTTACCGCTACAGCCGCAGACAGTCTCAACGTTCAGCCTCAAACAGCCGCAGCCGCTGATCAGACACAGTTCGACTCTCTAGCCGCTCTACAGGCGCTTTCATTTAAACCATCAGAGTGTTGCTTCGATCAGACGTCGTGAAGCCCTTTTGACGTACGAGGCGCTAGGGTTCGACTTCTGTTCAGCGCGCTTCGATCCTCCTCGTCACCACATCTCCTGGATGTGGGCGCTTGGATCACAGTACAACCAGGTCTTCGCTTTGTCTTGATATTCTCTGCTACTGCCCGTGCTGCGTTTGTCAAGATGACTTCGGCGGTAGCAACAATGCCTTCTTCCATCAGCTCTGGCAGTACAGACCATCGTCGTAGTGGTTCCGAGGCTGGGCCTCGTGGGTTCACAGCTGTCAACATTACCCCTCCACAAAGTCGTGGTACGCATGAGTCTGGGAGGTCAATGGACAAGACTAACGGCGGTCCAGAAAGCAGTGCAACGAGCCCTGACGTGTCTCCAAGACACAACACTGCAAGCGCTGGTCGCCCCAATAATGCTCCAAACTGGGACAGGAATAGCTATGAGCCTTCTCAACACAAGAGAAGGAGATCTATGTCTTCAGATCAGGCACTTGATTCACCTCGTCGATATGATTACAATCCGCCCATAAGGATCGAAACCCAGCAACAGCACATGGCTGACAGGGCATTGCATGTCTTGGATACCACGATCGATACCACGACTAGTCAGCATCCTTCCCACAGCTACTACTCTAGCGCCCCTATTGGGCAAAACCATTCTGGATATGGCTATGAACGGCCTTACAACGGGCCACCAGGCGCACATTCGTCGACACCCGAGGGTAGACTTGCTGAAGCGTTCTCGAGAGAGCCGAGTGAGCATCATTATGCAAGTTCAGCGAACGGAGCCGATCAAGACAGGCTCGAGGACAAAGAGGGGTCTCAAGGTCTTCAATCCGGTCAGAAGCGGAAGAGAAATTTTAGCAATCGAACCAAGACTGGTTGCATCACATGTCGAGGTCGTAAGAAGAAATGTGACGAGGGACGGCCGCATTGTAAGTCGCCATTGCTATTTCTCGCGGAGTAATTTGCCTTACTGACAGCCTTTCCAGGCAACAATTGTATCCGTGGTGGCTTCGCTTGTCAGGGCTACAACCATACACGCCCACCCAACTGGGCAAAACCAGCCCCGCAAAAGCAGCCAGTACTGTTGCAATCGAAGGAGAATGACGAACAAAGTCCTTATGAGAACACTGTCACGCCTGTTTCGGCCAACCCGTCAAGCGCTGAAGCATCCCAAGTGAGGCCGAATATGGTTGAAAACGGCCATGGCCACGATCAGTCACGTCCACAATATGTGCCAAAGTCGTCCAACTCAGCCGAGTCACGACCGCCTTATTCTGGGCAGCAACAACACCAAGCTCAATGGCCACAACAACCTCATCATCCGCCACCACAGCATGCACCCCCACCGCAGACTCCATATCCATCGGAACACCTCCCATCATTTTCAGAGTTTCCACGGCCTGAACATTCACAGCAGCATCAACAGCCGCCTCCACCACCGCATCACCAGCATCATCAAAGGCCAGAATACTCAACGACGCCATCACGCGAAATGTCTCGACCACCAACGCAAGCACAATCTACAGCACCAACTCCGAGCGCAGCTTCTGCACCTCCGCAAGCTCAGCACCAATCTCAACCCCAGTGGCAACAACAGCAATCACACCAGCAGCAACACCAGCAGCAACAACCGCAGCCTCCTCAAACTCAACCGCACCAGTCAGCACAGCAGCCTCCTCAGCACCAGCAGGCGTACCATCACCCGCCATCCCAACAACAGCAACCACCACAACCACCTCCACAGCCACAACCACCACAGCAGCAAGAATACGGTACCCGCCCACAGCCATACCCTCCAAGAATCGACACTACATATCCACCACCCGCCCACCGCATCAACACCGCAAACACAGCCAACACCGCCAACACCGCCAATACAGCCAACACAGCCAACACAGCCATAACAGCGACCCCCTTCTCCTCCTACGAACAAAAAGGCGCCTCCCGCACCTTCACCATGGAAGACGTCGAGCGCTCCAAAATGCTCCGCGGCGCACCCTACAACTACTTCGACGCAACTCTCGAAAACGAGCGCCAGCGCTGCGCAAACGCCCTCCTCCGTTACAATAACGCCTGCCAACTCGGCTCCGGTGTCTCCAAACCCGAACTGCAAAACATGCTCTCGAAAGTCTTCCTCCCATCCAAAGACAACACGCACAGCTTCGTCGCCTCGCTCAAGGGCCACGAGGGCAGTCTAGGCCCTGGCGTCAAGATCGAGCCAGGCTTCCGATGCACGTACGGGTACAATATCAAGATCTACGACAATGTGTTCATTGGCGAGAACACGCGGATCGACGACAGCGCGAAGGTGGAGATCGGGGCGCGCACAATCATGGGGCCGAACGTCACCATCTTGACCAATGAGTTCAAGACTGAGCTTGTGCATCGGAAGGGGACGGACGGGGCGGCGTGTGCGGCGGGTCCTGTGAGTATTGGGTGTGAGGTTATTATTGGAGCTAATGCTCTGATCTATCCGAATGTTAAGTTGGGGAAGGGAAGTGTGGTTGAGCCTGGGGCGGTGGTGAGGGAGGATTTGCTGGATTATACGAGGCAGATGGTTGCTGTTGGGTCTCGAGGGGTGACGGGGCCTGATGGCGGTGCTCGCCCTTGGTGATCGACATCACCCCACGAATTCACCTGATCCTCATGGTTGAAGACACACGCTAGTCCAGTCCAGTGCAGCGGCGGTAGCCCCGCGCAACGGGCAACTGTGTACGTGACATGAGCAACGACGGATCAGGAGCGCAGCACTGACGTCTTTATGAAGCATGAGCAGTCGCGGGATGATGGTGGATATATGTATGGATGGATGGCATCGCTTCTGTTTCTGCATTCGATTTTCTACCGAACGGTAGAGGCTCATCCTTCTACATTCGAGTTACAGCATTGCATTGTATACTTATTAGCTTTGCTTTGCTTTGCGAGCTTTTCGTCTTTTCGAAACCAAAAGAGCCTTGTCTCCAAGAGCGTTTCGTCTGTGCAACGTCGTCGTATTTCAAAGCCGGCTGAAACACTGGCTTCAAGCCATGAATGGAGACCGGTAGTCATCCGCGTCGTCATGACGTTCAGATGACTTGTCCTCTTACGCTATTCACTGAAGGTCAGCACGATACCGGACTGAGGTGTTGTTATGGTCGTTGTTGTGACCTGGCGGGACCAGACAAGCACTTGATTGATTGATTGATTGATGATTGGTCTTCTCTTAGTCCTATTTAGTACCTTACGTGGGGACTATATAGGCGTCTTTCCCTCTCGCGTACAGAAATGTAACGTTTGTTAATATGCAGAGCTCTGATAATATACTATTGGAAAGCACTACCTGTGGATACAAGTAGACGGAACAGGAACATCTCATTCGCGTCGCAACAATCCACCATCGTCGTGATCATCTACTTAATTGCATCAGCGGACCAGTTGTATCCAATCCACGGTCGGCCATTGGTCTCTTCAGCATATTGTGCCACAGTCTTCCAGCACCAGTTGCGTTGGCTGGGGTTCACAAACTCGTTATCGTTATTTAAGCCAGACATGGTGTGGTCTATCTTTCCTTCACCCATCACGAATCTCAGATATTTTGACGGATCGTGCGTACCCTCAGCCAAAGTCTTCTGCTTGAAGTCGGAGAGGTCAATCTCTTTGATTTGTATCGGGGATGAGCCCGCATTCTCCATAGCCGCCCCAAGTTGCCTGATAGTCAACGCATCGCCACTGATGTGCAGGCATTCAGGAATTTCTTTGATTGGTGTACGTGCAATCTGAGCAACAACGTTTCCGACATCACGAAGTGCCGTGAAGGATATCAACTTATCTGACGGTCCAACACTCTCGAAGATTCCGTGTTCAACGTTGAAGCCTAACCAGGGGCCAATACTATCTTCGATGAATAGACCATTGTATATGCGACACACTTTCGTCGTAGGTATAACGGCAACTGCTTTGGCATGATGGGTTTTTTTCCGATCCCATTCTGCGTGGGGAAAGTCATGAGTTGTGTGGTCCACACCAAATTCGGAAGGGATGTAGAGTTGAATGGCTGAGCCAGCGATCGCGTCAATTAATATATCCTTGAAATCGTGACCTGCCGGGCCCACTGTGCTGATCAACACATCTACTCCGTGGAGCGCTTGGGAGAGGGTGTCATCGTTGTAAAATCGTACTTGAGCACCGTCAATAGACTTCTCACCCGACCCCTCGGTAGGCCGCCGTTTCAGGAACACGACGTTGGCATAGCTGGCTCTAAAGGTAGGAGATAAAAGTGCTCTACCGACCTCCTTGCCAAGGTGGCCAGCGGCGCCTACAACTGCAACAGTTCGAAGAGGCATTGTCAAGCATTCCGGTCAAGTCATACATTGAAAAGAGTTGAGAATGTATGAAGTGTCCAGCTGGGGATGACATCCTTTCTAGTCAGGCTACGTCGTTTATATGTCTCAATCGGTACGGAACTAAACCTGGGCATCGTCAAATGCACCATATTGTGCGCCACCTACACGCTGGTTATGCAGCCGGCGGAACGCCTGATAATTTCAGGGGTCTAATTGGCGAAATCCAAGCCCCTTATGATCGCGCCTTGGCTTTTCCTATTAAATTCCGATCAGACGATCGAATCTTGACAACGAACTCCTCACGCTCCAGAAAGTGACCTGAGTGTGGACAATCGCAGCAGAGGCAGCATTCTTCTTCAAATTACAGCCGACGGGAGGCGCAGAGCTGCATGGAGATAAGCCATCCTGGTTCGAGGGGAAGATAATTGCCTATGGACATCTCCCGCCTACTAGCATATATCTCGTAGTAGTAACGATTGAGAGATTGATTGTCAACAACCCGACTCGCGTCTGTACCTCCCGCCCCACGATGACATGCCTCTGTTGAAGAAGCACCTTTCGAACGATAATAACATCCTTTGTTGAAGAAGGACTCCTTGTTCAGAGCCAATGACCTTCGCATTGAGGTACACCCTAGGTAGCTTGAAACCTTGTCCTTGATTATCACCATCGTTGGTATACTCGCACACTAGCACTGGCAGGTCGTGTAGAACCAGTAAGCTGACCCTTTACGAATGAACAGACCACTACTTAGTTGCTTCACTGGCACCCTCGGGGTCGTACGCCATGACCTCAATCTCGACCCTCATCCCTGGCGCCCCCAGCTGATGCGAACCCGTTTCAGTCCAGATGGGTTTGTGGTCTGGCATATACTTGCGGAAGTTTTCCGTCATGGCCGCCGTCATTTCAGGCGTGATCTCGGTGTGGTACGAGTTGACGCGGTAGACCTGCGACCAGCCTTTGCCGCCCACCGTCTGAAGGGCCGTCTCGACGTTCTTAAAGGCCTGGCTGATCTCCTCTTGGATGCTCTTGTTGAACTCAGGATGCGGCGCAAGAGGGTCCCAGCCACCTAGTCGCAAGGAACGGTTAGTGAAGGTCAAGTAGAGGTGTTACCGCGAGAACTAAAGACATTAGAAAGACTGGTAGTGTACCTTGTCCGGAAATCTCGATGCGATCACCTAGGCGGACGGCCTGGCTGTAGCTTAGGTTGTCGCGAGCCTGTTCACCGAAGCCAGGGTAGACGCCGTACTCGAGGGAGGACATGCTATAGGGCATATCTCTGTCGTCTTTGTATTATCTATTTTTACTTTATTCTCTTTCCATGATTATTAGCGAGTAATTTTGGTAGGAGAGCTCGACTTCAGTTGTACTATAAGAGCTGTGATTGCGACTGAATTATTAGAGAGAACTTTGGTGTTCATCTAGACGAGCAAGCGTCCCCTTTACATAATTATTCTGGACCTTGCTACCTACGAGCTACCCTATTCATCTTTGAGCACCGCTTTACCTACAACATCACCTTTGAAGCCGTTTAGTCAACCAAGTACAGTTAGCTCGCAGCAGCGTCTTATGAATCTGGAGCCTAGAACCTGTATCTAACGAGATGTCTAAGCCACCCCTACTGGATGTGAGACACTCATAGGAGCACATGCGGAAGTGGGGCTCGTATCGCATTGTGATACTACTGTAAGACAAAACTAATGCATAGGCGAGTTTCTAACTGGTCAGTAATCAGAAATATGAAATACAACATTCAAGTGGCCAGCGAAGACTGCTCTTCTTTTCGGCCGATATCTCTCGATGTAGAATTATCCACCGCTTCCGCCTCTCCCTCCGCTTCTCTCCTTGGCACCTGCTCGATCATGCTGACCCAGCTTTCTCATCGACACCCTATCAAATCAGCCTCCAGCTTTCTCACTCGACGGTCATAATAGGCCTCAGCAGCTCCTAGATCGAGGAAAAGCTTACCACTTGCGCGATACTTCTCCCTACCACATAAAGGGTGCCGGCAGTGGTCTTTACGCCCCGGGGTGCCAAAAATACAGCGAAGTAAACAACGATGCGGCAGGGTTTAGTCATCATCACGTGATATGGCTGCACTTACCTGCCCTCGTTTATCGTCCATCTTAGGTTAATGCCTCCCTAGTGCGCCGAGAATACATTTTTAGTATCCCCTCCGCACGGACTTTTTGACAATTTACACTTTCGCTTAGATTGTTAGCGACACTTATAATAACTCGATAACGAATAGTCGGATTAATCTATAAGTAGCACCGTTAAAAAGCTTAAGAAAAGGATATTATATCTATATATATATCTTATATACTAATATAATATATAAAGGGTTAAATTAGCTTAAAAAGCTTCTCTTTTACTTATAATATAACTTTTCGTTAAGATAAAACGTATAAATATAAATATAAATTAAGACCTTTTAGTATTATATCTTATTAATATAGTCTTAAATTTATAGTATATATAGTTTATATTATAATATAGCTCTAAGTTACTAAGAGCTTAAGCGTTAAACTTAGCTACTATTTTAATTATTTAAAAGATAATAATAGCTACTTAAATCTATATAACTTATAACTTTAAGCTAATATACTATTAATATATATTATAAAGAGTAATTTAATATAAGAGTTATTATAATTTATATATTTCTAATATACTTAAAGCTAAAAACGTTAAAATCTTAATAAATAATATAAAATAAGATTAACTTATATAATTAAGGTTTTTACTTAGTAGTATTACTTTATTATATTAATATTAATAGTAGTATAAGTTATATAATATTTTATAAAGGTCTTAATAAGATATTTAAACTTAAGTTTTTCTATAAAATCTTTATATTTAAAAGGTTTATATATAAGTTTAAACTTACTTTAAGATCTTTTAACTATTTATATATATACTTTAGTACTTAATTTACTATATTATATAGTAAGATTATATAATAAATAAAACTTAAGTAATTTATAATATATCTTTATAAAGTATTTAGTATATAAATTTAAAACTTTTATTATACGTTATATATAAAAGTTTATATTTTAAGACTTTTATAATAGTAAGTATAAGGCTTAAAGAACTTATATATAAAGTATTAATATTAATATTATGTATATTAGTAAAGTTATATAAGTATTTAAGTACTTAAAGTACTTATTTTACTTATTAATTTTAATAATAATATAAATTAAAATTTATTAGTATAACCTTAAAAATAAGTTAAATAGTACTTAAACTTTATATAGATACTCTTACTTTACTTTATTAGTATATTTAGTAAAAGTTATAAGATTTTTAATCTTAAGTATAACTTTCTCTTAAGTACTTAACTTTAAATATAAGTTTAGCTAATAGTACTAAACTTTATAGCTTAAAAAGTATATATATCGTTAATTTATATCTTAAACTTATATAAAGTACTTAGAAACTAGGTATAATACTTATATATATATATATATATTTATTAATAAAAAGTAAAAATCTTAAGATAAAAGTTTATTATAATATTAGTACGATAGTAAATTTTATCTATTTAACTTACTTATATACGTAAAAAGTAGAGAGTTTAAGCTTCCTAACGATACTACTTATAGATTAATCCGACTATTCGCTAATAAGTTATAGTGCTAATCGCTACAGTAAGCGTGGACCCCTGATTGTCAAAAAGTCCGTGCGGAGGGGATGTGCCTTGGCATTCCGCAGCTCTGAGAACTTCAAGTACTTGGCATTTTACTTTGGATCCGCAGTAGTATTGCTCTAACCAGATGTAGCCCCATGTTGCGCTCTTCCAATTGCTAATGGTGGCACGCCAAGTTCAGGCAACGGCGTCAACAGCTTGTGGCACAGCAAAGTATTGTGACTGACCGACATGGTTATAAAACCAAATGTTCCTCTCAAGATGGGTTCCTGGCGGGTCTACACAAACACTCAATTCTCATTGTCATGGCACACACTGCTTTGAAAACCTTAACCCTACTGGCCGCCGCCGGCGCAGTGTTGGCACAGCTCCCCGCATCCGTGCAGGACCAGAAGAACATTACCCTGGAAGATGGGAGGACTGTTCGATTCAAGGAATCTAACCTTTGTGAGACAACGGAAGGTGTCAAGTCATATGCCGGTTACGTTGATATTGCGGACGACAAGCACATATTCTTTTGGTTCTTCGAGTCAAGAAGGGATCCAGCCAACGACCCAATAACGTTATGGCTCAACGGAGGGCCCGGTAAGACGACCTACACACTTGATGAAGAGTCAATGCTGATAGATCTCTCTCAAAGGTGCCGACTCAATGGGTGGGCTTTTTGATGAGATTGGCCCATGCAAAATCAATGAAGATTACGCGACAACTGAACTAAACCCAAATTCGTGGAACGAAGTGTCGAACTTACTGTTCCTCAGCCAGCCGGTTGGGGTGGGATTCTCATACGGGTCAAAGGTAGAGTTGCTACTCTCGTATCTAGATAACGCAGCTCCTAATGTGGCCACAGCTCGACACTGAACTTCTAACAGTACCAGCAAGGCTCTCAGTGACTGACTACGCCGCTGTCAGTAAGTGATCCATAGTCCCGTCGCTCGCTGCTTCTAACAGAATCGCAGACTCTACAGAAACTGCGTCCGACGATGCCTGGAATGTCATGAAAATGTTCTATGCAGCTCTGCCAGAGATGGCTCCAGAAGTCAAGTCCAAGACATTTCATATGGCTACACAGTCCTACGGTGGCCACTGGGGACCAACTTTCTTCAATCGCTTCAGGAAAGAGACGCAAGCCATGGAAGACAATGCCCCTTTCGAAGTTGGCGCACTAATGATCGTTAACGGCCTCACAGACTTTGGTCTCCAGTACCCATCGTTTCCAAAGTTTGCTATGCACAACACCCATGGTGTCCATGTCAACGGTATGATTGCGGCATACATGGAGTATTCACTTATCATGGAAAAATATGGCTGCTTGGCGTTGGTCGATGAGTGCTACCAGCTGTGGGATTTCACCAATGGAACCACGATATATGGTGCCAATAGATGCCAAGCTGCCGTTGAAGTTTGTCGGAGCACGGTGGAGATGCCATTTCTGGGTTACACCAAGAGGCATAGTTATGATCTGCGCAACAGTACCGTCGATCCAGGCGAATACCACTTGCCAGATGCGCGCTACACGCCATATCTCAATATTCCTGAAGTTCAGCAAGCGCTTGGAGTCGATCTCAATTATACGGGCGGCATTAGCTTAGAATATGTGGGCTCCTTCGGATACACGGGTGATTTTGTTAATCCAAAGCTGTTGAAGGACCTTGAGGAGCTGCTTGACTCCCAAGTGCGCGTCTCACTATGGTACGGAGATGCCGATTGGGTCTGCAACTGGTTCGGCGGTGAAATGCTGGCACTCGGAACCAACTATACCAACGTCGAGAAGTTTGGTGCAGCTGGATATGCGCCGCTGATGGTCGACAACACTCACTATGGCGACACCAGGGAGTTCGGCAACTTCGCCTTCACTCGGATCTTCGATGCGGGGCATGCAATGCCCTTCTACCAACCCGAAGCTGCATTCGCAATGTTCAACCGCGTTATCAATGGCAAGGACACTGCTACTGGAGAGCACGATCTCAAACACGACTACTCAACAACAGGTCCATCTGAGTCGACATACAGCCAGATGAAAGAGAAAACCAAGAGATCGCTTCAAGGGAGTGCCAAGTTCAGAAACAGGTTATAGCCAACGTGGGATCGGTCGCTTCTCGTAGACGATCTAGTGTTACACTTACAACTGACCACACAGCTTTGGTGGGATCTATAGATATATCTGCAGAGTCGGAGAGGGCGTTGCACAACGATAAATATCAGGTGGCGGCCAGGCTTCATTGCAGTATACTGAGTTCCGCTGAGTAGTATCTCCGCAAACTCGAGATTAGCTTTTAGAATGTACAGTATTCTTCTTCTTCACGTGCCATATCACAACACCATTGAAGCACTGATATACCGAAATGTCCTGGGGCACTACCGACCGCCATTGCTGGAGTAGTCTCTAGTCAGTCAGGAAGCCCGATCTCGGCGACCGCCATTCGTCAAGAGGTGTGCTCCGGCCAACCGAATGGTGTCCATTCGCCGTCACAACGACAGGCACTTTGGTAGTGACGAACCCGTACCCCATAAACCTAATCTCGAAAGCCGTACCCTCGAGCTATCTATTCACAGGCTTATCCCCAATATCGTTAGCGGAAACGTCCTCGATATTGTCTTGATATCGTCTAAGATCATCTTAGCATAGTCGAGAACCTATAATCTTCCGAGAGCACGCTCAACAGATAGTGCAGCGAGGCTAGATGAGAGAACCTACAGGCCTTCCGCTTTGAGTAGATGCCTGTGTTCCGCGTGCTGCCAAGCCAGAAGGTAGAAAGTAGGAAGCTGTGCCAAATACACCTAGACCACCGGTTGCTCGCTACATACTCTGGACTGGTAGTAGAACAATTATAGTATAACAAACCTTGGGTAGAAAATTACCTAAGTGGAGGAGTTAGATTCTTAAGTAGGGTGGCACACGTTGTAGACTGCGGCTTCACAGTTAGGAAAAATCCAATAACAGTCTTGGCCCCAACTAACGCTGATCGTATTCTAAGCTAAAAACTCCGCCTGTAGCCTTACGGCCATTCCGTTTCGTCAACCCTATATACGAGCTTTTCGCCACTATACCTGCCTGCCCGCATAATAGCCATGCCTTCCGATGCTCCCATCAGCCCTCCCTTTTGCTCCTTGTGAGGATGCGGCTCCCACTTCCCTGCAGTCCACAGCATACTGGCCTCCTCGGCGAATCTCACAGCGTGCTCAAAATATTCGGAGTCGGCCTCATAGTGCTCATTCTCGAACGTATACGCCTCTCCTGAGGCCGAATATGAGAGAAAGAATGTCGATTCGACATCAGACCTGGGGCTTTTTTCGTCTAGCAGACTGCAATACTTCCCTCCTGAAGGGCCAATCGCGTCTGCACATATCTTCGCTGTTTCAGACGTCGAGACACAGTCGAAGACGAGTGATAGGCGGCCATCTGTGGCAACTCGTAGCTGCTGTCCGATATCCTCGTCGTGCTGGCATGTCAATAGATGCGCACAAACTGTCGTTATAACTCACATGGTCGAAAACGGCGTCAGCACCTCTCTTCTTGAGCAGTCGGAAGTTTTTTGGAGAGCCAGTTGCTAGTACTCTCAGCCCGGACCTGGCATATCATGTTAATTGGAACCCCCGATAGGAAGACATAGTACAGACCTCTTGGCAAATTGGATAGCCAATGTTCCGGTCGCTGTACTTCCACCATAAATCAGAATTGGGTTGGAGTCGCAACCCAACTGTGCACCAGGCCAAGGCAGCTGCAGAACCTTGTACAGCGCATAGCCGAGAGTAGTCAGCCCCACGCCGACCGTACAAGCAGCTTCAAAGCTGATCTCATCCGGGATGCGGAGTTGAATATCACCTTTGACGGTAATGTACCTCGCGAATGCTCCATGCTCAGGGTTGGCATCGTTCCCTACATGTTTCAGGATCAGCTGCATTCAGGCATTCTTATCTGGCAGAGTAGCCTGGACTGACCGAGAAGCAAGGTAGAACTCACCTCCATGGGCCATTCCGGCGACACGGTCACCCTTTTTAAAGTCGCGCTTGACCGCACTACCGACCTCTTCCACTACACCAGCAAAGTCGCAGCCAACAAGCGTACCGGCCGCGCCAGGCGCATCCAACGTGGTCCAGTCGGTCGGGTTCAGAGCGATTGTCACAGTCCTGACGAGTATGTAGTCGTCTGGGACCTTTGGTATAGGAAGGTGTTTCAGGGTGGCCTTTCCAGTGCTCTCTCTGACAAGCCCAAAATTATAGGGTGCCATCTTCTCGTACTACTGATTGCGGGACAAAGGATACGTCTATCCCCACAGTGAGAGGTCGTGGTACAAGATATTGCGTGTCAACTGTCGACGGGTGAAGAGCACTGGCGCAGCCCTGCATACGAAGACTGCCTTTATATATCTGAATCGCGGCGTAGAACCTCTTACGGGGGTCGCTACTTAGCTCTTGGCTCGGAGATATATTTCAAGACGTCCGAGTCGGAGCCGAGTAAGGCTTTGTCAGTACAGGTAAAGCCAATCGCGAGCCCCGGCTTGACTTCCATCAGAGTCTGCCACAAGCGATGGGGGTTCCTGGTATCTCTCGAAATGTCGTTTGACATCCCAGAAGCGGCAGGATTGTCCTCCAGGCGAGCAGTTCCTCGTCCCGGTCAACCTCATAGAGATGTCAAACAAGCATGGCTCCCCAGTGGAAACGAACATGAAATCTCTCCACCAGCTAGCTATACCTCGCTCTAAGGCGTAAAGGTCTTCTGTGCCACACAAGCGGTCACTACCATCACGTCATTGAAGAACAGTAGCATAGCGTGTGTAAGGCGCCCACTCGCGTTGGGTAAGAGCCGGCTGTTTCCATATCCTAGATAGAATACAGTCAGTCTTCGCGATTTTATTGTTAGTGCTTACGTGCTACGGGCATAATCCGAAGGACTTTATCTTTAATGAGTTACAGTCAGCTAAGGCATGTAAAGCCGGATGTATTGGTAAGAAATGAGTTTCGAAGCACTTAACATGAGCCTACTGTCTCTCTATTGCTAATCCCAGTATCTGCCGCCCTGGTCGTTTGATTTGCCATTTCGGGATGTAGCGTGCTCATGTACTTCTGGAAATTGCCTTTGCAGGAGAATTGCTTGCCCTTTGCTCGCTTGCATTCTGGGACAGGAAAGTGGAGCGAGCTGGAGCCAACCCGAAGGCATTTTCTCATAGGTAACCTGCAATCCAAGAACAAGAAAGCCGGTGCCAATGAGACAACGGCTATGCGGGCATACGAGTACCATTTCCAAAATTCTTTCGTGAAGCCTGCTCGAGCGGTACATCGCGCCTGGATGGGTTAGCGCGTTTCCGCTGCCAAGAGAATTGCTATGTCCAATGGATCGAGAGCACTACCAAGAGGCTATGCCACTCTTGATTAAGATCACCTTCAGTCGCATCGATGCGCGGAACATCAGCGACGGTGAAGACGGCGGACAGAATGAACGAAGCACAAGTACTTCGGGTACAATGTAGCATATCTACTGTCTATCACGGCGTGGCTGCCTGCAATGCCGTCTTCTCCGTCACCATCCAAGCGCGATATGCCTGTCCAAAATCAGTTGTGTAATCGTCGATTGAGTTCAGAGCTGGATGACCTTGCGGGCTAGCGCATGAAGAGGCGGTCGTGGTTGGAGTTTGGCTGGCGCTATTACTTCCTACTGCCTCACCGCCGGTGGTTGGCCTTCTCGACCCTAGTGTGGCAGCAGGTGAGTCGGTGATGGGTGATGCTGTGTGATCCGGACCAGCCTCCGCAAAGACCAGGTCTGAGGTTGTCGAGGTGGGTGCGAGAGGTTGGTGATGCGGAAAGCTGGCTAGGTCTGACAAGACCACCATGCTTGGCCTGCCGTGAGCACACTGGAAGGGTAAAGCGCATTTGCTTAGCTGTTCGACTAAACCTTCGCACTGGTCTGTGGTCAGCTCATCATTAAACATGATTGCGCTTCGGCAAGCACGAGAGTTAACCAGATCCAGGAGACGAGATGGAACTGTGGACATAGTGAATGTAGTCTGTTGGTCTGTGACATGGGAGCGTGAAACGGGCCCTCGTCGCTTGTTGTGGTGCACACCAGAAGGCTTAGATTTGACTCGGTGGACCGGCTCCTCCGACCAAATCTCTTCTCGCAGCAGCTCGATAATCAGCTTGGGTCTAAGGCGGCAGCGTTCGGCTATGGCTGATGGAAGAGCCGTCACCCAGACTTCTTGCTGCTCACGAGTTGCTGCTGGTGCATCTGCCACATTGCCACTACCCACGTTGGCATTAACCTCGTAAACAATGTTCCAGCGAAGGAAATGCCGCTTTAGCGTATCAAGCATTTGTGCCTCCGTAGCTGAAACTTCGAATCTCAAAGACCTAGCTAGCACGATTGGCTCATCCTCCTGAACAGCTTTGAGTAAATTTTCGACCTTGCATCGTTCGTCAGCTGCGTGTTGGTCAATGAGCACCAGCTTAGCATCGCTGCTTGCACAACGCCCCGCTTCAGGCACAAGGGCCAGGATGAACTTGTTGTCCAACTGTCGCAGGACTTTTGCTTGTGGTAATGCGTCCTTCGATATGCAAGGGATCTCGAGCTGAGCGGCAGGTGCCCGATGATGACCTTGGCAATGGTCTGCGGCTTCCCAGAAGATATCTATCTGCTTCCTTCGGGTTGACGCTTGCTCTTGCAGGCTCTCACCAAGGTCGCTAAACAACGCCATCGATCTAATGGGCTGATGCTGGTTGGTCGGCCAACCAGTGGAGTAACGTCTAACGTTGTCAACTACTTGCTGAAGGGACAACACTCGGTCCTTTTTCCGACGACCTCTTTGGGGTGCACGATCTCCACCTACCAGTGGGGTATGAGGCCCCGTGCTGGTGTGAGTGTTTGGCAGACACGGCGTATCCGGTAAGACTATGCCCGTTCGTGGATCGATGCGCAAGGCTCGACCTGTTCGTGGGTCTGCCCACTCAATAGCTGTTTCGAAGCGGGTCTTGGTCCCATCGAGAATAGCAGAAACGTCTGGCAGCTCATCTGCCACAACAGTGCTACCCGACTCCGAGATTGGCGGAGAAGATTTGTGTCTGTGCTCCAGCACCACGCTCTGGCTCTCAGACTTGGCCTTTTGGAATGGCAGACCAGTCAGGATATTATCCATCACCGATGCCCGACTGGATTTGACACGTGACCAGTGGCGAAATTCTTGACTAGATTGGGAGGGACTCCGCTGGCTCAAATCCGCCCGTGCTGTGTCTTGTGCTTTGAGCGAATGTTCAGAATGGCACTCATCTCGCACGCGTCCGGTATGAAAATCGTGACTCGTCAAGAACTCCTTGGTGAGAGTTTCAAGGAGGCTTGTGATGCGTGCCATGAGCTTTTGGTTCTGGTCGTGTGCTCCTATAGCAAGCACGAGGCCATCCGCGACCTCCAGGTCCGTGCTTACCCATATCACAAACATGGGCCATCTGTCGACATTTTTGCTCTGACCATGCCTCGACCGCCGACTGAGGTGCTTGGATTCTTGCATTTGACCGGAGCTATCGTCGGACGCATGGCCGAGAGCACCAAAACTGGAATTATCGAACAAGGCATTGATTAGCTGGAATACTTCAGGGTGTGTTTGCTTGGTCAGTGGTCGATGGTTGATTGCCATGAATTGTACCAGCTTGTGGGGCACTGGTTCGAGAGATATGACCGCATGGATCTCAATTCCACCTAACGTAATCGTGCTTTGTCGCCAGTCAGCGCCGCAAGCTCTGTCCACATAGCCGGCATGATGTAGAGCTGATACCATGGACCCGATAGATTTGGGTCCGTCAGTCCTTGCCATCCTTACAGACTGCGCTGGTGTCAGCTTGTGATGGAAGATACAGGCGGATGAAGAATGCTGGACGTGAAGCTCGAAAGATCGCGGGAAGGCAAAAATCAGTCCAGTAAGCAGGTGCTTGAGCCGACCAAATTCTTTATGCACTTCGATCTTGTCAGTGAAACGATCAGCCAGATGCTTGCGACGGACTGGCAGTCTGCTGAAGAGATTGTGGACTTTCACTCGAGTGCCTCTTTTCATTTCTGACAAATGCGGTTGCTCTTCGATGTGACCCAAACGGCCGGACTCGTCAAGCCATAAGACATTTGTGTTGTGCTCGCCGGCGGCCCGGGAAGTAATTGACAGTAAGGATACACCAGCCAATGCTGCCAAATAGCGTCCATGTCGACCATATGTGTGACTCTGCGGCCCAAGCTTGGATGTGCAATAAGCTTGCGCTAGTCTACCATTTTCACTGAACTCGTTCGCAGGAATGCCGTAGCCGTCATCGAGCACCGAGCAGAATCCAGCTGCATAATTCAGCACGACCTTGATACTGCTCGCCTGCGCATCCAGAGCATTCTTGACCAGTTCGACTATGACATCGGTCAGAGAGAGTATCTGAACAGCTGACCGGATTTTCGCTTGCGATGTATTGTCTAAAAGATATATTCCGTTATTATTATCGATGAGGGCCATATTGGGTGAAGTCAAGTCAAGCAATCCAAAACTGATCCTCGTGCTTATTCAAGGCGGTCGCCAACATCTCCCCAAAAAGGCCGCATGTTCGAGAATGAGATCGCTGAGCAACATGGCGTGCGGGTCACCAAAAGCTCATAAGAAGCGGTTGGTTCATCGTGTGCTATGAAGTGAAGAAGGTGCAGTTGGGGATGTCTGGCGGATTTCTGGTGAACGCAGTTGCGCCTCATCCCGCCAAGCATTTTTCCGACCGCGACTTCCGTGGACCCGACTACCCGCATCAGCCTCATCCAATTCGAACTCTTATAAAAGCTGCTCAAGGTGCCGTCGCGGTCGCCTTGTCGTGATGGTTCTTGATTTGGGGTTCCGGAGTGCGGGATCTCGTAGGAGCATGCCTCTATGACCTTAACTCGATTGACCGTTACCTCTCTCAGCATCCCTTGAATCGTCGACAATATGGCTCGATCGCAGGCTTTTGTCTTGGTCCGGCAATGTCTGCATCAACGAGTGCCCCCGCACGAATTCGAGGAACTCCTTCGCCTCGCTACTCAAAAGTGGCGGCCTGCAAGCATAGAGATCGTGGCCAGTCTATTCACCTGTGCATCAAAGTTCTGCCTCGACAAGGACCCCCTGGTTTCTGGCTACCTTCAAGTCATTTTGACCACTCGCCATGCGTCCGTCCCGGACTGCTTGTCTGCTTGTATCAGGCAATGGCAGCATCATGCAAAGACTAGCGCTTCGAATATAACTCATCACGCAAGGACACTAGCCCAGATAATCACAGACCTCACAATCATCACATCTACTCTCTCTTTGACCGTTCGTGAGGCCAGGCAATGCATCGTCCTGAGCTCAAGATGGCTACGGACCCTTTTCCACCTTGCAGCCGGTCCTGAGGGAAAGCAAAACGATGAGCAGATCAGTGTTCTTGTCGGTGCTAACTGTCTTTTCCTTGTCACGACCATGAACACAAATGCTGGCGCTACTTGCTTGAAACATGCTGAAACTTCTCGAGAGGACCCGGTCAATGTGGCCATTCGGCAGGCTCTCGAAAGTAGCATGGCTACCTTTCCTGACATTTCTATGCAACTATTGACCGAAGCCCAGAAGCATTCAGCTCTGCTCGAACCTACCAACTCAAACACCGAGCATGTCCAGGCAGCCGATATGGCCATGCAGTTCGAGAACACCATAGTCGACACCCAGATCGTGCCAACACGTACGGCTACTTATGCGCTGCTGTACAGCAAGCTACTTAATGCATCTACAATAGATGATAATGCGCTGTGCCAGTTTGTCAGCGCTCGGTATCCGGGCAATAATGGTCTGGCCTTCAATGACCTGCTCTTTTCTTCTTTTGATGCTCTTACAAGGCCATCACATTCATCCGAGCCAGTGTACGAGGCGCAATGCCGCATATTCTTGCACAACAAACTACCCACTATACTGGCGCTGATCGCAAGCTTCGAATCGTTGCCAACCGAACAATATCTTTCAGAACTGTGGAATGATCTAAACACCCTCGGAAGTCCTGAAGCTGCTTCGGCTGCGAAGCATTTTCTACACGTCTGTGTGCTCCACCGTCTCATCTCAGCAGATACGGTGCAGAGCCTCACGGGTGAAGACTCAAACTCAACATCTGCCAAGGGCCTCTTTCCGAAGCAAGCGTTGGTGGACCAAGTGAATGGAAATGCCTCGCGTGGGCCCAGATTGGTTGACGAGCTTGCCAAGAACGACGGTAATGCCGGTCCTGTCAGTCAAGCCATTGTCGAGATCATGCACAGGTATTGTCAAGCGAAGGAGACGCAACACCTCAAAGACATGGCGAACGCATTAGTACGCCAACCAAGCACTATCAACCCACTTGGCATGTTCGTGAAGCCGAGCTATTTCCTTGGACCTCTCTGTAGGTTGATAGATGAATGGACTTGGGACATTCATGGCGAATCTCAGCCGATCTACGAGGAATTTGGCAGCGTTCTTCTGCTCATCATGACCGTTAAGTTCCGATTGGCACTTGCGAATAGCGAACTCGGTCTTTTGCTTCCCAATGGCTTCACAGCTCAGTACCTGAGCTCGGGTCAGTCAGAACGGCGACTGGACCAAATGACGGATGGGGAGAGGCTAAACCTAGGTGAGTGGTTACACAACCTGTACGACTCGGAAGGTATCAGCGATGATGTTACCACAAACTGTAACGCCAAGGAGTTCCATCTAATGGTGCCAACGCTCCTCAGACAGAGCATGATGGCACTATCGAAAGGTAGCCTAGTCCAGGACAAATTGGAAGGTGGACTTGAATACTTGTTAGAGCCCTTTCTACTGCCTTCACTACTTTCATCTTTTGCATGGCTTGCGCGTGCCATTGAAAAAGATACAAACAGCGCCACAATCATCATACAACGCCTAGCAAAAGCGCCCGAGAATTCGGAAACCAGCAAGCTACATCGCACAATCTTGGACATTGCACATGGCATGTTCCGCAAAGCGCTTAACCGAAGCATGGATCAGGACCGATTCGCAGAAGTGCTCAAGCTTTTTGGTGAACCCAAACCATTCACGATCAACGCAGGTCTTAACACAAACGATCTAGGAACCTGGACAAGCGAGGCAGGCGGCATAGCATCATACTTGCAGAAGGCTGTGTCAGATATGCTGACAGCAGCAAGTGCTGGGCTCTTCCAGCCGAATGTGATCACTGCAGCATCCCAGATACTTGGTCCTAGCAGCGTTGTACACGAAATGGTCGCGCTACTAGTTCAATTTGCACCAAACCAGAGCTTTGCGCAATTAATCGACATCGTTGCTACTATCATTGCTAGCAACGACTCAACCGGAATATCCCTCCGCAATTCGCTACAGCTCCTCCATGCACGACTAGGTAACTTCTTGAAGAAAAACGACAACGTCTTTGGGGAGGCACTTGTGCACCTACACCGCCGTGTTGAGTTCTATGCCACAGCTCTGACTCCCCAACCTGGCAACGATGACACTGGCTTGATAGCGATGGAAGCCGCTGACCTGGCGGAGATCAACCTCGATCATATTCCGCTAGAGGCGGACCCTCCCAAGCAACAGAGTCACCAAATGCAGGAGCCAGACCCATTAGCTGGGGAGGATATGGAACAAATGCTCAACGAGGCAGCAAACATGGGCAATATCGACGATTACACGACAAACGATGACAACATGTTCAACATGGACATGGACAACTACGAGCTGGCTAATCTGGACGACCTGGATATGAGCATGTTTTAGTCGAACATGCTGCTGTGGGATCTCACGTTGCAAATGACCATGTTTCAGGAGTGAGCAAGGTGCGAAGTGATGAGGTTGCATTATCGGCGCGCCCGTTGTAACGTTAGTCCTCACGACCTTGCTGTCCCTCCTCCACATCATCGACCAGCGGCATGTGACCATCCTGGCGACTAAGGCCTGTAAGCAACGCTTGGATCTTCATGTGGATACCAGCTGCGCGAGCCTTCAGATCGTCGGTGCTTTTGGCATCTTGCTGCTCATATTGAGATCGCTTTTCAAGTTTCTGCTCTACAGCTGCGACCTCAGCTTCAAAAGACTCTGCTTTCGACAAATATTCAGCCAGAATCGGTGTCATTACTTCGTGCGCGTCCCGGCGGGTCTCTGACCACACACCGATTTTTATAGAAACTGGTTCGGGTTTGGTCGGAGTCTTCCGTGACAGTGGCAAGAAGTGCTCCAGCGGGACACTGTCGAGAGTTTCCAGATCGGTGATCTGAGTGTCCGATAATGAAGCTTTCCTCGACAGTGTCCGAGGGCTGCTGCTTCCCTCTTTCAAGGTCGAACTTCCTGTGCCATCACCGCGCTCAGCGGCTTTCACTATCCCGATGTTAGTTTGTTATTCTTGCTAGCTGCTCTCTCGATTCGCCTACTCCGAAGCCATTCCCTCACAATTTCGAATCGCATAGCTGGGTCATCCTTCAGCCAGTCGCTGATGATGCCTGTCTGCTCGCACCTCTCACACAGCGTTGGCTTCAAGAATGTCTCCTCGCCATCGCAGTCCAGACAAGGTCCACTCTTTGTGAAGGTATCCTGGATAGGGTACCGTGGTGCGACCTGATCCATATTCGCTACTTCCAGCTCGCGTTCGGTCTCCTTGGAGCACCTCCAAATTTTCTTGCTATGGATGTGGCCACACAGATGGTAGAAGAGGAATGTTTGACACATCCTGGTTGTTCTAAATTTGAACAGATTCCGATGTGTTCGTGATTAATCTTGATATTGGTGGTGAGCAGTTCTTCTGGTCCATCAACAACCGTGGGCGAGTTCAGAGTATATCTACAGGTCCACAGGTTTCCTCTGTCTTACGGCAGGGCGGCGACAAAGCGATAGCAGCTGTCCCATGTGTCCATGCTGAGAGACAAGGCTGTAATGTCTCAGAAAGCGACTATGAACTTCACAAAGAACTGGCGCCCCTGTACTCACAACACCCAACAAAGAAGTGACACAATCGACGTTGTCTCAGGTACATCGAGTGCCTTCGTTCGAGCACGAGGTTCTGCTCAGACACTAGGATCTGGACAGCATTCTTCCTTTGCCGACGACAAAGGAAGGCACAGTCTGCTGCACGCCCGTCTATTCCACTGTTGACAGAGCAGAGCCCAACATGAGAATAATGCACAACGTCAGACCTTTGTTCGCGCCCCGTCAACGAGAAATCCAGGGCTGCCTCACATCGGCAACCGGCTAAGATGACATATCCATGAGGTCAGCCCTGAGTCGAACAAACCCGGCTTTTCCCAATAATGACCAGAGCGAAGTCCCTCCACAACAGCAGAATAACCTCAGTAAGGCCGAGCTAGAATGCCGCCACGAAGGAGCTAAGGCTACAATAGGAAAAGAATAGGCAAAACCCCGAAGTGCATGCACCATCTCGAACAGTGAACGCATAGCAAACAAAGAAACGCGACTGACTGCTTGACCAACGCTATCTCGGACACACCGCGTTGCACCGCACCGCACCGCATGAGTTCATCCGAGCACCAACCACCACTTCCCCAACGCAACGCGAACATGGAGAACGACGACCACTGCCGAATGAAACAAAGCGCCACAAAACCATAATCTAATGTCTGATCACAGTCGAGTCCCCATCAAGGACAAGGCAGACCCACCTTTGAAAGCTGAAGCTACCTTGGCCGAACACCAACGTCCGCTAGATGGGACAGGGAACAGCAGCAGGTCCATGGACGATCGTGTAGGATGTCTCGGCGATGTCTCGAAAGCCAATGGGCATGTGTCCTCGACGAGTGTGGGACGGCATCCGATGGAGATGAAGTATGATGGCGACAGAGACGATAGAGGCTCTGGACAGATGATGGGACGCATGGTGAAAGAGGGGAGTACGAATCCGAATGTGAATGTGAGTGTAGCTGCAAGTGCGAAGCACAAGCTAGAGATGAAGACGGAAACGAGTTCGAGCAACAGCAACAGCAACAGCGACAGCGCCAGTGAGAAAGAAAACACAGACAACGAGCAGGCGCAAAACAAAGCACAGTACACCTACGAGGACGAAGAAGCAATGACAGCTGCCAGGGGTGGTCATCCGTTCTGGGATTCTATGAGCGCGGATCCAATGACCTGACCTGACCTGAATTGAGCCGTGGCATAGTATAGACACTTGCTAGTAACACTGTAACAGTAGTAATAGTCGTCAATCAACTCAATCCTCCATCTCCGGCCTCGCCACCAAATCCATCAACTTCAACAAACTGCCCTCTTCCCCTTCCCCTTCCCTGCCAATCCCATCAACAACTCGCATGATCTCCCTGCTCCTCCCCTCCCCATACACAGGCGCCATGCAGCCCATGAACTTCTCCTCGACCTTCTCCCTCACGAACGGATGACTCCTCTCGCCCAACGGCTCGTTCATTTCGCGCCTCACAACCTCGACGACCTCGCCATTGCTGTCTTCCAGAAAGACGTCCATGCGGCCGCTCATCCCCTTCATGCTCTCGTCGACCGCACACTCGATCTTCTCGCACATGGCGCGGACCTGCTCGTCGTGGAGGCGGTCGTAGGCCGCCATGTCGTGGGTGCCGCCGTAGACGACGGCGTTGGCGACTTGGTAGTAGGCGCTGAACTGCGCGTCGACGATGTTCTCCGGGTGGACTTTGTTGGGGGTGCGCTGGCCGACGAGGATGTTGTTTGCTTTGGGCATGGTGCAGCGGATCTTCTGGATGTTTTCGGTGCTCTTGGCGCCTTTGTCGGCCCATTTGCCGGAGCGGAGGGAGTGGCCGAGGTGGTCGGCGAGTTCGATGAAGGAGTGCGTCATGCGGCAGCCGGCGTAGGGCTTTAGGGCTGAGTCTTCGAATTCCCATTTTGAGCCGAGGTTGCTGGTGAGGCGGGCGTAGTCGACGGTGGATCGGTCGCGGTCGGTGTAGGCTTGGAGCAGGCCGAGGTCGCCTTCGATGATTTTGGAGGCGCCGATGACGCCGGTTGATGCGAGGGAGACGCAGAGGAAGGCGTCGTGGGCGGCGAAGCCGGGGTGCAGACGTTTGTTGTGGGAGCCGTTGGCGAGGTATTGCATGCTGCCGGCGGCTTTGCTGCCTGCGAGACCGAAGGCGTTGGTGATGGTGTCGGGGGAGAGGTGGCGGAGGGAGGAGATGACGGCCACGGCGCCGAAGATGCCGGCTGTGGAGGTGTTGTGGAAGCCGCGGGAGTAGCTGGAGGTGGAGAGGGCGATGCCGATGCGGATGGTGGTTTCGTAGCCGACGAGAATGGAGAGGAGGAGGGCATCGGGAGTGATGGAGTTGGACGTGTTGCGAAGTTGGTACTCTGCTTCAGCGAGGGCGGCGGAGATGGCCGTTACGCCGGCGTGGAGGGAAGAGACGGCGTGGGTGTCGTCGAAGTCGAGACTGTGGCCGTATGTTGCGTTGAGCAGGGCGGCGTAGTGGGGTGGCCAGTTCGGGCCTTGGGTTGCCACCGTGCAGCCTTTGCCTTCGGGCATGGACTGGGAGTGGGTGAAGTTCAGGAGGCCTTTTAGTATTGGCTCAGAAGAGGGAGCGATCTTGGCGCCTGAGGCGGTGACGGCTATAAAGTCGAGGATGCATTCTTGCAGTTGGGATCGGAGCGAGGGTGTGAGGAGATCTGGTTTGGCAGAAGAGATCCATGATGCTAAGATTGAGGTCACAGGCGGGATGTCCTCTGCGTGGGCTGTGGTGCCGTTCGTCTTTGGCGAGTCTGTAGTCTGCTCAGGGAGGGCTTTTGTCGAGGCCTGTCCTTCCGCTTGTTTTGCTGGTATGGACGTATCGTTCTTGATGAAGCCATTGACGTTGACGGACTTCAGAATTCGATCTACCTCGGAGCTGACATTTGTTTCCGTGAAGGACTCCTGGTTAGGTGCTGAGTCGATTGCCATGGTTGCGGAGGTCTTTAAAGGCTTCTGAGATAGTACTCACTTCCCGGGGGTACCACCTTTTGAAGGAAACTTGACTATGAGATTTTCCACGGAAACTGGGTGGCACATTTAACGTGGTTCGTTGGTCTTATCAGTCTTTCATCTTTGAGAAGTATCTTCACTACTCAGCAGGGCATAGCCTTGAGGATTGCGGCATCACTTTGGCATTGGAGAAGCCTTCCCGGCGTCTGTGTGCCTCGGCCATTTCTCCGCACTTTCCGCCCTCCGGCCGGTCAAGCAAAGTGGCCGCTGCTGTACGCTTACCCACCAGGATGCTAATTATCTTGTCGACGACAGTACCCCAATAACTACGCATTTTAATATATATTAAACCTTATAAACGTTAGTTTGCCGTCGCTACGAGCAGACAGGTACTAATTATAATCAAAAAGGACAATATTAAAGCCGCAGTGTTGTTAAGATCAAGATAAGGTACTATAATAGGCTAAGCGTACAACAGCGGCCATTTAGCATGACCGGGCGGAGCCGCCTTTCCTCGCACGCCGCAAGAGCAGGACAGGGCGGGGTATGCATGTAGGGCATCGTACTGATCATGCAGGAGAGCTGGAGATAGTCGTATCGAATCGAGGACAGCCGCTATCCACCGTGATGCGATGGATCAGGCGAGGAAGGTTGGCCGTACTGGCCCAGCATTGCCAGTAACTTGACGCTGCTGCAGGACAAGCCACTGAAGCTGGTCAGAGTGATGCCTGCCATGAGATTGGCTGGTCCAGCTGACCTGCATTCGTTAGACAGCGGCATGCTTGGAACTTCATTTGGAGGCTTTCGCTGCGAGCCAGACAATAAGGCTGATTCATCTGCCTCTGCACACCAATGCCACCTCCCACCCTTCGGACTCTGACGAGCTACGCTCACTCCATTGACAAAGGAAGAGATTCAGCCTCGCTCCCGAGAACACTATAGCCAACACCATCAGGTCGACAACGCCCGTTCCTCGTACGATTCAAGATGCACTCGGCATAACCCTAAGCGCACCCTCGTCGCGATTGGTTCGTGGCTGGCTTGTCTACCAACCATACGAGCCATGTGATAGCGATGCAGGTGTATGCCTATACAACACATCTTAGACGATGGTAGAAGCATGGAACAAGCGTCGGCCCAGAGCAATGTGAACAAGTCTCAAAGGGAGAGCACGGAGTCACTCCTCGTCTTCGACAGGAATGTTCCCTCGGTTAGCATGAAAAGAAAGCGAAGTGGAAGTGGGACGCGCCTCGAGGGCAGTGACCAGACAATAGCCTCAACTTTCAAAGGCGACTCTAGCAGTGAGCATAATCGATGTACTCGTGATGCCTTCCGAGCCAACTGCGAAACGCACATCAACCATGGCGTGAGGCAACGTGATGCAAGCGGTATCACGCCCTCTAGCGAAACAGCATCGTTGCTTCAGAACCACTCGTCACAAGCTCCTGTGCCGCAAGCTGGCCATAACTTCGGCAGCACGAGTCTCAGTGACAATGCTCATGCTCACTTCGGCGATACCACCCATGTCCACTACCACCTTGAGCCGTCGCAAGAGGACAAGTACGCCGCTCTACACAAGTCTTTGGCATTCGAGGGCATGGACGCCCGCCATCGCAACGTTGAGAAAGCACTACCAAGCACCTGTCAGTGGCTGTTCTCTCACGAACATTTTGTGGCATGGGAAAACAGAAATAAGACTGACGATCACCATGGCCTTCTTTGGATAAAGGGAAAACCAGGTTCGGGCAAATCCACCATCATGAAAGAGGCTTTGGCCTGGGTGGAGAAGGAATGGCCAACGGAGATCGTGCTCTCCTACTTTTTCAATGCACGTGCCACTGGCCAACTGGAGAAGTCAAGCTTGGGATTATATCGATCACTGCTGCACCGGCTTCTATCTATACTTCCAGCCATTCGGCCCTTGTTCTTGTCCACATTCTCGCCAAAAGCAAGAGAAGGAAGAGTGGAGGATTGGAGCGAGGAAGAGTTGCAAAACTTCTTCATCGACATCAGCACCTTTACTCCGACAATACTCCCGGCTGTCAACATACTTGTTGACGCCTTGGACGAAGGTCAAGACGACGATGTCCGCCGAATGCTCGATTTCGTTGACCAGCTTGGGCAGCATGCAACATCCTCTGGTGTACAGCTTCGAATCTGCCTTTCAAGTCGCTATTATCCGAACATTACCATCCACACCGGACTGTTCATCTTCCTGGAGAAGGAAAGCGAACACACCCATGACATTGAGAGATACGTCACAGCAAGACTCCGCGGCATTCGTGGTTCTCAGACAGATATGCTCCGGAAAGAAGTGTTGAGAAAATCTGCTGGAGTATTTCTGTGGGTCGTCCTTGTTGTGCAGATGCTCAATAAGATGTGCGACCAAGGCAAACGGCCTGGTGTGATGTTGAAAACACTTGGCAGCATACCTCAAGATTTGCACAATCTGTTCGCTAATCTCGTCAACCCCGACGTCGAAGATTTCCAAGAATGCATCACACTTTTTCGGTGGGTGATGTTCTCGCTAGAGCCATTAGAGCCCATCGAGCTCTACTTAGCAATACAGCAGGCGCATGCACCATCGGAAATGGGTGAGGCTCGTTTTATCGACCAAGCCACAGCCATGAATTATATATTGAACTGCTCACGTGGCCTAGTCGAGTTCTCCGGTGAGCGGAATGGTAGCCTGCGCCGTGACCGGGACGTGCGCTGGCTGGAGGTGCAATTCATCCACGAAACCGTTCGAGACTACCTGAAGGCAGGAGACGTGCTTTCCCACCAGACGTTGAATATACAAGATTCACTTTCACTGTCTCTAACAGAAACTTGCGATATGGTCATCGCTGAGACATGTTTACGATATTTGCTCCATGTTTGTGAAGCTTCATCCCCAACTGACGATGATGATAACTACGAGAAATACCATCCATTGTTGCATTATGCGAGTACATCTTGGTGGATACACCTGCAGAGGGGCCATCGCGCATGCACTAAATGTGTCTCACTACTGGCCTTGACCGTTTTGACCCTGGAAGACACCCGTCTACATAGGTTCCTGCTCGAGCGTGTCATTGGCAGTCATCTTAGTGAACTACCGCCACCTTTATACTCTGCATCACACATCGGGGTGCTCAAGCTCGTCTCGACCGTATTGTCCCACACCGCAAATGTTAATGCTCAAGGTGGGTTTTATGGTAATGCACTCCAGGCAGCATCACATAATGGTTATCTAGAAGTGGTGCAGTTCCTTCTCGAGCGTGGAGCGGATGTTAATGCTCAAGGAGGAGAATTAGACTATGCCCTAACGGCAGCGGCTGGGAATGGCTTTGATAAAGTGGTACGAGTGCTGCTTGAATATAGTGCAGACGCTAAACTTCCAGGTCGGAAGGCGCTGCGCTGCGCAGCTGGTGGAGGCCACATTAAGGTGGCGGAGATCCTTCTTGACGCTGGAGCCGACATTAATTCTCAAGAAGAGGATAGTGAACCTCAGGGGAGTGCACTCTCCCGGGCGTTGGATTGCGACCGCGAGGGAGTCGTGCGCTTGCTGTTGGATAAGGGGGCAAACCTTGATTACTCGCCGAAGGGTGATCTGTACAGAGCAGTAATCGATGAACACATCGAGATGGTCCAGCTAATCCTTGAGCAAGGAGCAGGTGTTATACCTCAGGAGTCTTACAATGCAGCACTGGCTGCGGCGACCAACTGTGGTAGGAGCAAGCTGGCGCAGATACTGCTCAAGGCAGGTGCAGATGTGAATACTGTCGACTCCAATGGAACATGCTTGGTCGAGCTAGCATATCATCGGCCGGTTTCCTATCTCTCACCGCATGACTCACTGCATGACATACTGCTTGACGCAGGCGCCGACCCAAGATTTGTGAAAAACGAGGAAACAAGGCTGAAAATCCAAAAGAGAGCCTCTGAAAGAGCGGAGCGCAAGCAGCAGGCATTTCAAACCGACACCTCCGTCACCCAAGCTGGCCCGTACGACCCACTCTCCGAAGCCGAACTAGGCACAGACATATATGACGACTATGACTACTGGAGCGATAGTAGCTATGAGCAAGTTGAGCCCGAGAGCTACGGCGACGACGAAGAAGATCGAGCACGAACTCACGAGGACGCAGCCTGAAAGGGTGGGGAACCATGTAACGCCTCTTGTCGGAGTTGGTACGATTAGGTAGATTACAGTGTCATACACCACTACGGTAGTAGGTAGCATACAAGGCCCGCTAGAGTCACACCTTGTCGACCTTGCAGCTTCAATCTGACTATTTGTTTCACCCTACCTTGCACGCATCTCCGTGCCCTGGTTGATCGCACATATTGAAACAGAGAGATAACATTCGCGAACCACAAGCCCGTAGGTACCCAAGGTAGGTAGGTATAAGCCCCAACTGCTCCACATACTGTAATCCATCTTGTACCGCACGCACAGTGATTTGCCCTTCCAGTCCCATTCCCATCGCAAGATCGTATACGTGTGTTATCATCTCGTACCCAGCGCCGCCCTTACATCGATCTCTGTCTCGTGAATCGACGTGTGACACAACTACTAGTACTGTCGCTCCCAAGTGCTCCTTCGCGCCATCGCACCAGGAACCAGCCACTGCAGCCGTGCATTATCTCGAGTCTAAAGACCAGATTCCAGTCCCGCTGGACCACTAAAGGCAGGATGTCTAAAGCCAGCCATCCAGTCAGACAGGATCAGATCTCATATACGCCCTTCCGTGCTTCATCACGACGAGCCGAAGGAATCACGGCGCCGTCGCTGAAATTGGATCATCAGTGGTCTGAGGCTTTTGGTCTAGAAGCATAGTAAGATATGTACTTAGACAACCCTCCATCACTGACGACGAGGCCCAGCGCGACCCACCCCCATGACATCGTATCCGTTCAGCCGTACTTCTCGAGAGATAGAGCAGCGGCGATATATCCACCCGCCCACGGCATCACTCACTCACTGGGAGACTTATGTCCGGTGATGTGCCCAGAGGGGACGACGACGGTTGAAGTGCTGCGTGGGATAGCTTCTATGGAACGTAAAAGTCTTGCAAGTGCTCGAACTTGATTCATTCTCATCTCGTCTTATCTATCATATCACGAATCGTGGGTATCATTCGACATCTAATATATTGTTCATCGCGCTTCGCTTTTCTGACCTGGCCTGGCCTGGCCTAAGTCATGCCATCGGAGACGCCTGCTGCAGTGCAGGGCAGTCATGCCATTTCATCGCTCGCTCATAGTCTGAAAACATGCGTTTGTAGGTCCTTTTTCATCTACATCCTATCCCTCCTCCTCGGTGCAGCGCGAATAATGTTATCCACTCTTAACAGGAGCTCCGCAGCTTCACTTGCACTGCTCACGACGGCTTTCTTCAACTTGTATGACTCCACGACGCCCAGCTCGCGCATATCTGTGATGCCGCCGCCGGGCGTGAGCAAGTCCAAACCAGACGTTGACATGCCCCTGTACACCTCTGACCTCAACTCTGATACCAGTGCCGAGCTATCGAGACCAGCGTTGTCGGCCAGGATCGTCGGCAGCTGTCTCAGGGCTGTCGAGAAGGCATCAACGGCTATCCTCTTCTTGCCTGGGATTTTCTGGGCCAACGAGTCGACGGCCTTGGCCATGACCATTTCGGCGCATCCGCCTCCTAGCGTGACTCGCGGCTCCTTCACGACTTGTGATAGCACGGCGAGTGCATCGTGTAGTGATCGCTCGGCTTCGTCTAGGAGTTGTTCAGTCGCACCTCTCAGCACGATGGTGCACGCTTTTCCGCCTCCTTCGCCCATGCCGGAGAATCTGATCAGTGTATCTTCGCCGATTATGACTTCTTCTATCGTGTCGCAGTGGCCGAGTTTAACGGTGTCCGGGTGGTCGAAGGTAGATGCAATTTCACCCCCAGTGACGAGGGCTAACCTCTCGATGCCATCGAAGTCTGCGTGCTCGATGGACATGATGCCTGCTTCGGTGAAGAGCTGCTCAGGCCAGTTGTAGATCAACTGTCTGTTTATGAAGCAGTTGATGCCGTGTGCTTTTATTCTTTCTACCTTCTGCCTCATCTTCTCCTTCTCGGATTTCTCCAGTTCTGCTAGTTTTCCTGTTGAATCGACTTTCATCCTTGCGCCGAAGATCTTGACTTTGTCAGTGTCCATTGCTGTGTTTGCGACCAGGATCTTGGCGTTTCTGAGCTTTTTGGGCTGGTTCACGCCGATGCGCTTGTCGAGGATGAAACCTTCGTCGAGGTAGGAGTCTGAGAGCTTGCCGCCGGGTTTCTTGATGACTTGGATGTGCTCGAGGTCTGTGGTGCCGCCGAGGCGGAGGACTGCGTCGCAGGCGAGGTCGGCGAATTGGGTGCGGTCTTGGGCGAGGACTTTGGAGGAGAGGGTGGTTCGAGCGATCGCTTTTAGGTCTTTGCGGAATTCTTCTTGGTTCTTGGAGTTGTTGACGGCGCTTTTCTCGAGGGCTTGGAGGGCGGCTTGAGCTGCTAATCTGTAGCCTTCGATGATGGTCTGGGGGTGGATCTTTTGGTTTACTAGCTTTTCCGCCTCTCTTAGGAGTTCTGCTGCTAGGACTGTGACTGAGGTTGTGCCATCTCCCACTTCGTCGTCTTGTACTTTCGAGATGTTGACTAGCACCTTTGCTGCAGCGTTGTCGAGAGCAATTGATTTCAGGATGGTTGCGCCGTCGTTCGTGACCATGATCTCGCCGGTGGAGGCTGATTGTAGGATCTTGTCCATTCCTTTAGGGCCTAATGTTGACTTGACCAGGTCGCCAACTGCTATGGCGCCCACGAAAGCTGAGAGACGGGCATTCTCGCCCTTTTCCTCCTGCACATCGTCGGCGAAGATCTGGGTTGGGTTGTTGCTCTGGTATGGTCAGCAGAGTCCAAACCTGGAGGAATATCCAAGCATACCATTATGACGGTCTATACGGGTATTTGCAAGTATCAAGCGAAGGGCACGGTGCACGTAAGAGGATCTCAGAACAACAGCACCTGGCACTACGAAATTCATAAACAGGCTGCGGAGTATCAAAAATATTGGACGCGGGCGGCACGAAACACTTGCAGCCTTGCACATGCCTTACCGCACCCGCCGAGATCCATGCCAAATCACGTGGCTTCAAAAACAAGTCTTGGCACTGCTTCGCAATCTTCTTCAAGCTCTTGCGGCAACACAACTTACCAACCTTCTTACTATCCAAGTGGTAAGTTTCCTATGACACCCCTACCAGTCCTTCTTGTATTGACTTCTTGTAGCAAGGGCATTACGTACATCAGTGAGGACTCGTCCGAGATTACGTTTTTGCTAGTTGAAAACTACAACTATGACTGCTCTTGTTGGTCTTCGGATCGGCAAGGAATTTTTGATCGAAACATGTCCTTTGTGACACCTCTTTTCATTGCTGTACGTGCCTTGAGCACGCAGGTAAGGAAGAGCAGGCAATCCGCCATTTTGACGTTCCTGTCGTGTGTAGTTGGTGGAAAGTGTTTCTTTCGATGGACCAGAAGTTGGTTCGCATAGTGAATAACATCGCCTGAGTACTGGAGATATGGCGATGACACGAACACGTTGTAATGGACGATGATCACTGCGAACGAGTCGAAGTCATCTCGCACAGATGACGCGACACAGTCTTCGGGTACAATTTGGATTCTGACACACTGAACGCACAAAAGCCTGAAATATTCTACGTGTGTGCAAGCACATCAGGAACCTGCCCAAGACACACCTGTCCTGCCTCGAGATGGATGCGACATCCGTTGTGAGTGACGCGACGGCTCTGATGCTTCACAAGTAGAAGGAAATTGCGAGCTTGGAAACGTGCAGACGTGTCAATGCTCGCATGAAAGGCAGTAGCGACCTTCGCGCCTCGAACGCAATCCGATTCAAATCGCTTCCGCCTTCTTTTTGACACGCCGCACCCAACCCTCCACCATCTCGCCTACTCACCAAATCTCTCCCTCCTTCTGCACTTCAGCTGTGCAGCTTGATCGTGAAGACTTCGAGTCTACATCGGGATGGTCAAGATGCTGTTGGCGCTGACACTCGTGTCGTTGGCTTTAGCAGCCTCAAATACTACTGAGGGTGGGCCATACAGTACATGCGAGCCAGCCTTCACCGACAAGGTATGGGTCGAAGCCATAATCAAGCAGAATCGGATATTGACAGTCCATCAGTTCGATGACCTCGGTGACAAGCCGTACGTATCCAGCAGTGAGATCGACTCGTACAACGGGGTGACCTACCAAGGCTTCGTCGTGATTGTGAGTCCTAACATATCAAAGCGCCAACATCAATCTCATACTGATATCCCAATAGACACAATCATCAGCAGGGACCGTCAGCGGCTTGACACCCGTGTCACCCAAGAATGTCGTAGCCATCAACGCTGATCCGACTCTTCTCCAACCCTACGGAGACATCGTTGCTTCACCCTCCTTAGCAATGGACTTCCACCAGTTCTACTTCGGCTGCGGTACAGGCAACACTCCTGTCGGCTGCAACATCGTTGTTCGAAGCTACAAGAGGGACAACAAGCAAGTGAGCAGACAGTACTTCAGCTATGACCCAACGACACCGGAAGGGCTCAATATGACGTTGGCTACACTTGGTGGTAATGGGTTCAGGGATCTGCAGAAGGTCACTATTGGCATTCTATCAGGCAACGAAATCCCCTCTGTTACTGCTGTTGAGCTATACCTGGACAATGTTGCACATTGCAATCACGAGCATTGAGCGTGGCGCCGGTGCGGAGTGAATGGTCCCGTTACGCTAATCCCAAAATTCAGGCCGGGGCGCGGATGAGAATCTCGAGTTGAGTATATTATGAAATACTTTGCAGACCACTGTATTGATCCAGTTCCGTGACTTTGAAGCCCCCTCATCTGGAGCTCACCTACAGCTTCATATTTGTATACTAATAGCTTGCAATTCCAGGCTCCACTTTAACCTCAACCGGTCACTTTCTGTTAACCCTTTTCTACCTGCCTCACGACCTCGATTGTACCCATCTGCTGTCGCCGTCACTCCTCCTCGTCAACGCACCCGCCGATGGTTTAGAACAGTCATCCTCCAGACGAGTGAGCAAATTCTTTAGCAAAGACTTCCGATTCCGAACACGAGACTTCCTTTGTTTACGACCTCCTCTGCGACAGAGGGAGCCTTCGATCCCGACAAGCAGGGGAGAGGTTTTGCTCCTGCTAGCGGCGAAGTGGCTGTTGAGGTGACCTGCCTGCACGTGGACGACTTTGTTCGTCTGCGGAACATTCATTTGTGGGTCTCGCCTCGAATTAGTGAAGAGCGAAGCACGTCCCGGGTTCATACAGAAGAAGACCGCCCGCGGCCTAATTGCTCGTGAGAGCTGGATTCAGCATGATAATGGCAGTTGCAGAAGCTGATGTTTGAAGTGGCTAGGCTCGGACAGTGGCAGGGTCACGATAAGCCCGTGCCCATCACAAAAGAGGATGAGCTACTGTACCTTCGCACGGTGCTGGCGGAGAGGAATCATCCGGATACATATCCTGACTCAGGGTACGAAGTGACTACACTGACGAAGTCTAATATAATTCGAGAAGCTAAGGGTTTCCATCACGTGCAGGATGTACGTGAATGCTGAGCTTACGAATGAGGTTCTGTCGAACCATCAAACAATTCATGTGGCTTAGAGTCCTCGTATGGACTTGAAACGGTATCATGTATAAGCCGGTGTGCTTGCGGCTTCTTCCAAGTAGACCGAGTTGGTGTTAGAATATTCACATGATCGCGGTGTCGCCGAGGGTTAGTTGGATTTTCGACTCTTGGGCGACGGCTCCTCCGGGCTAATAGCTCCCGCTTTCCCTTCAAATAGTCAACTCCATCTGCAGTGAATCAAAGGGCTATATTTGCTGATGTCGAATGTCTCAACTTGAGGTTTCTCTTCGAGTAATCACAACTGTCAAATCTTTGCCCTCCAACAAACATTGTATCGTAAGAACCCATTCGAGGCTCCTCTCGTACATATTGGGGTACTGGACCATCACGTGTAAGGCGGCAAAAAGTCAAACACTGGCATGCAGCACATGCGGCGTGACTTAAGAATGGCTTTTCCCCACTGCAGTAAGCTAATGAGCGCGGTAATTAGTCCACCCATCAACCTTGCTGTAGAAGTCAGCTGTCCACCAGCCAGTTGAAGAGAGCTCTTTTTTTCTGCTAAGAGTAATCGGACTATTTTCTCAATCGTTTTGCGATAAACTATACGGCAGTCTGGCTACGGATCGCGAAATGGGCAACAGGGAGCTCCATTGGCGCAATGTGACGCAAACCGTCCCTACCGGTCGGATGCAGCATCTGAACGAGGACGACAATACTAGGACCCGTACACCTGCACTCAATTTCGGCGGCGACTTTCGAAGCGAGAGTAGTCAATTTATTGGAAACACTTTCAGTAGCCATGGGAGCATTTATGTCAACTCCTCGGGTATGCTAACAACGGTTCTATTTAAACACTTGGAGTTCGAAGACTGTGATCTATGAGCTACAATGGTTGTGCTTTCCAGGGCACATCGGCCGAGCACTGTCACAATACGGCGTTCGCAGCATCATACCCAGGTTTGGCGCTATTTGTTGTCTTCAGGCGAGCCAACGATCAAGTCGGGGTTTTGGCGAGGACCAAGCGACCGCTTTCGATATCAGAGTTGTCTACTTGTTTGCATTTACCTTTTCCTAACTTATGCTTCCTGGTAACTCGGCTAACTTTATTTGCCGCTCACACAGTGACCCGGAATTGTGAGTAAACATGCCTCACGAATGATGCCATCACATCCCTAACCAACAACAGACGAACAGGACCTATTGGAGTCTCTCTCTTACGAGTACATGAATGACCGCGTGGACAGCATTAGCGACCCATGGGCCCGTACATTTGAATGGCTCCTGTCTGATGCCAAGACCATGTCCACAGAGCGAGGATCAGTCTCTGAAGCGCGAATCAGATTTCTGGAATGGCTGTCAGCCGAGCAACCTCGGGGGTTCTGGATCTGCGGCAAGGCAGGGAGTGGAAAGTCCACGCTCATGAAACTGCTATTCTCAAACGGTAAAGTGAGGGTCAAGCTTAAAGAATGGGCTGCACCGAGCAAGGTCGCCTTCGCCTCTTTCTACTTTTCACAGAACTCAAAAGTGTCCTTCCAAAAGACTCCCGAGGCCTTCCTGCGTGCGATCATTCATCAGCTAGTTTCTGAATCATCCGAACTCCTCGAGCTTCTGGGCCGGCATTTACAGCACAAGACCAGTCGCAGTCTACAGCCCTGGACGTTGTTCCTGCTTCGCGATTCGATCAGAATTCTGTGCGAGCAGCCTGAGATCTCGCCAAAAGTCAAGCTCTGTATGTTCGTCGACGGCCTGGATGAGTGCAGTCATGTCGAAACTCAAGATGCGTCAAATCTCGACCTGCCTTATCCACACAGAGACAAACGATATCTTCAAGCTAGAAGAGAAGACTATCAGGTACTTCAGGAGTTAGTTCTCGACATAATGCGACATCCAAACGTTAAGATGTGTTTCTCAAGCCGACCACTAAACTCGTTTTTCAGTGCCTTTGCAACGTTCCCGGTCATTCGCTTGGAGCAATTGACTGCTTTTGACATCAACAACTATGTGTCAGAGCGTCTTGCAGCTGTTCGGCAGTGGGAAGATCTACAATTAGAAGCGGGAAATGAGACCAGCGACATGATTGAGACAATAGTTGGGAGGGCTCGTGGCGTTTTCCTCTGGGTTAAGTTGGTCACCGACAGAATTGTCTCGGAGATTGAGGACGGCGCTTACCTGACCCAACTTAAGCAGCTGGTTGATGATCTGCCAGAAGAACTTGACGATTTGTACCGGCAGATGCTGAGGAGTGTACTACCTGGCCATCGAGGGGAAGCAACCAGATATTTCCAGTTGGTATTAGCGTCCTGGAGACCTTTATCGGCAATCTTGTTGGGGTTCGCTGAGACAAAGACCACGCAAGATGTGATGGTGCAGCGATGGAGCGGCAAACCACCAATTTCGAGCGGAGAGCTCAATTTGCTGTTACAGAAGATGCAACAACGTGTTAGAAGTCGAAGCGCCGGCCTCCTCGAGACATGAAACTTCTCATCCAGGCCGGTGCGGACCCGAATTGCGGGCTGTGCCAAGACTATCGCAGGCCCACAATCCTACCGGCCGGCACGCCAGCTCTCGAGGTCGTTCATGTTTTCCTCGAAAATCATCCTCACGAGCGGGATGAAATCATCCAAATGCTGCTTGATCGCGGCGCGGGAAATGAGGCCAATTCACCGCACCAGACACTAGACGTGACACCAGTGCGAGATAGGACAGATCGAATAGCCACTGCGAAAGATCGTCACAAGTCATTCATTTCGCCATGGGGTTTTCTGGCAAAGACTCTTGATAAGTCGAGGGAAATTGTTAGAGAACGCTCGAGGAGCAAATCCTCGATTAAGCAGAGGAAGTGAGGAGCTTGTTCACAGTATCACCTCCACCACTTATCTGGAAGAATGCAATGAGCTTTCCGCCACTCCACTTGCCCGGAAGTTGTCGGAGTGCAGCGGATGTATCAATATCGTCAGTGTTTAAGATCAGCAAATACTGGAAACAACTGCACTGACAGCAGGTAGGAGATCATGGACGTCGGGCCAACTGAACTGTCCTGAGGAAGCCAGGGAAGCTGCAGTGGCCATGAAAGAAACATCGATACCAAGGAACGATGCTGGACAGAAACAAGCTTCGTCTTCACTCACATAGCCTAGGTCTCATCGTGCCAGTTGGGTAGAAGACAGATTGGAGACAGCCTATGTGGGCGGATAGATTTTGAGTCGATCTGACGAATATTGAGTGTTGTTGATGTCGTGATAGTGATGGTGAAGGTGATCATGAGGCAGTGCTTCTTGGTTCGGACGCGTCAGAACGCGTCAGACTATGCTTCTGAGGTGCTTTCAGTGGATCGTTAGGTGATGCCAGAGGTGCGAAACGGTTGTGAGTGGTCGTCACTGCTTTCTTCTTCCTTTCATTGTGCCTCAGTACTATTGAATCTCTACAGACCTTTTCGCCAGGTACCGCAGGTTGGAAAGGTACAGTCGTTCTCGAAACTGCCCCTCCCCTATGGACATATTGCAGCGTTCTTTCACTCCAAAGTCAAGACACAAGTGGGCTGTTCTTCGCCAGCTTGAGGATGGTCACCCATTGTACAGTTATGAATCATCATTCAATCCAGACCCTGGACTACTCGAGTCTGAACTCGCCCGTACATGCAGCATCTACGCATTCTGCCAAGCTGCCAAAGTGGACGCCCCGTCGGACCATGCCCGGAGCATAATGTGCATACTTAGCCGAGTTGGTCATGAGGTTGCGGGCATCCAGGGGTATCACGGGCTCACCCAGCATACACCAGCACGTATCAGTAATGATATCAGCACCAAAAGATGCCAAGACCTCTAGGTATCCAGCTTTCTCTGCTTCTTCTTGGACCATCCGGTTCGTCGTTATTATGAGCTTGAGCTTGGGATGTTTCCGACGGCGTGAGCAGTAGCCTGCAAGGTCGGCAAATTCCTCAAGCGAAAAGTGTGGGTTGCCGAGTGAGACGAGACCTAGAGAGCAGTCTGTTGCTGTGTTCAGTCGTTGTCGACATGCAGTAATATCCTCGTTCGAGATGATGATGTGTTTCAGGCTCGATGCGAGATGTTCGACATTGGCACTCTCGGGCGTGATACCGCGAATGTGAAACATCGGAGCAGAAGCAGTGGTTGCAAATGCAGCGCCGAAGGCTTTCAAGTCTGACATTCGCGGATGCGCGTTCTCAAGTCCGCAGACCAATGTAACCTCCGGTCCTACTCGCTCACCGATGAGGTATCCCAGTACAGGATACATAGAGTCATCAAGGCCTTCCAGACTTGGTAGCATGACTATAGATCTGGGCAAACGATCGGCATCTCGGTGACAGCCTGACATGGGTGCCCTCCCTGTCAATGCAATGCATACATCCAAGAAATCGGGATACTTTTGCGTTCGAGCTCCGAGGACACTGTTCGCAAAAACAACAGCGTTGGACTCAGCCCACCCGATCTGCTCATCTTTTTTAGGCACACTCTCAAGCAAATATGGTGCACAGGTAAAGCTCATTTTGGCCCCCATAGCCATGTAAGCGTCGGCGAGTCTCTGCGCAGGTCGTGCTGTTTCTTCGGCGATGCCTAACTCTTTCCATCGTCGATAGTCCAATGAAATAGCGTTTAGTGTTGTTGGAATGGCGAATTTAGCACCAAGCGAAACTAGATGCTGAGCAAAGCGAAGACCTGCAGGACCTGTGTAGATACAAGCGTCGATATGTGCTTGGGTAACGTCGAGTAGCTTGTCTGCGCCTTGGATTTCCGCGATACTGAGCAAAATCTTCATTGCTACTTGCGTGGCAGGACCATGTACACCTTGGAGTGTTTCTTCATCCCTGGTGCTGAGTTCGACAGAAGGAAAAGCGGGGGGCTGCTGCCGCAGGCTTGGAGACAAGCTTACCGGCTCGTTGGACACGACCACACGGCTTCCGTCAATCTGCGCTATTTTGTACCCTCGAAGAGTACGAAACTCGCTATGAGAAAGAACGACCACAGGTATTGACACCTCGAAGACTGCCTTCGCAACCAGTACGCCGAGTGTAAGGATGTCCTCAGCTTGCTGGAAGGCTAAGGCGGCAGGAGCAAGGCCAGTAAGTAACAGCTCGAGAAGGGCACCACTACCGGAGCATGAGCCACGACCTGAAGGGATGGCAAGAACGTGACCCGAGAGCGCAGTCCCGCATAGTGGATGGTGATGATCGACGACCCGTCCCGTCGAGAGATCAACGCCGCCCCAGAAGCTGAGTTCCAGATCGCTGAATAGCAGCTCGCCTGATGCAGACCCAGGCACAAGACACCGCGCTTGGTATTGCATGGTCTAAAAACCGTGTCACAGAGCAGCCTGACTACTTACTAGCTAGGTACAGTATCTGCAACCCCGCACAAAGCACGCCTGGTGGGACAGACAACAGACGACGTCGGAATATCATTGTTCCTGGAGCGAGATGTTGTCACCAACCACAGAAGAGCTAAGACAGCTAGATTCATTCGATTCAAACGTACTCAGATGAGGAAACTAACACTGACTCCAAGCGCTCATGGTGATTCTATAAAAGCCAGTCCAGAAGTACAAGAGGACCATGAACGAATGAAATATTGGGCATCCCAGGAACGAAGACTACATACATGTATGTCGGTGTATTCATCAGCCGAGCGTGAACCCCCATTCTTTCAGCATCACAGTCTCGTCGTGTTGCAGCAAGTCTCGCAATGCGATCACGGAAGAGAAAGGACACAACCATCCTACCGATTCGGGACCACTCAACCCCAACCCGGCCAGGCTCCCAAAACACACACAGCCGCCCAAGAAACCGCAGCAAAGAAAGAGAAGACAAAGAACTAGGCATCTGAGTTTCTTGCACGCCTATTGGCTGATCAGGAGACTTACGGCCGAAGTTTCATGCGCTCCGATTCGTGCGAAATGCGCATGTGCAGCCACAGGGCTTTCTAGGCGTTGGCGTAGCAGCGGCGCCGCATGTCGCACCGCAGCAGCAGCAGAAGGAGTTTTGCGATTACGCGGACGAGGATGACGACGCTATATCCGTTTGGAAAGATGTCGAAGGTTTAGGTCGAGTATATGTATCTGTCCTGAACGGCGATCATGGTGAATACTATATATGTCATCCGTACAGACCAGTTGAATAACTCAAAAGGTGAAATAACATCAAACGAAGCGACCAATATTCAAGATTGAGACCTCGACCTTTCCCACACATACACCTATACCCATTCTCCAAACTCACCAGAACCTAAAACTATGGTCCTCCTCGAGATCATCATCATTGGTGGTGCCGTCTAGTACGTCGCTCTCACAACATCTCTCTGTGAAAGGATTCGAAAATGTAAAACTAACAGATCCTCCAACAGCTACTACAAGAAGCAACACAAAGTGAAGTCAGTCTCGACCCCCTCTTTCGATCCTCTCCTTTTTCCAATCTGATTCAATTAGCTAACGCTCCAAGCAGCAAAGCCAGAAAAGCGGCTTTCTTAGCCGGTCAACCTTTCTACGAGAGAGGCGGGAGCGTCAGCTACCCACCTTCGTACCCTGGTCTGCCTCCCCACCATAGCTCAGTGAACAATAAGGTCCAGTATGGTGGGCCACGAGAGCAGACCTGTTCTGATGCACCTGTGCCGGTATCTGTGGATGAGAAGGCTCCGCTGGTGACAGAGACCAGGGAGGAGATTATGGTGAGGGACGAGAAAATCTAAGGAGAGATGCGATGGGATGTAGAGATTATGCTTCTACAAAGTTCAGTTGTAAGCGGGAGTTTTCGGTACACTACATGTAGTAGTTCTGTGTCATTGACAGTGATAAGCGGAGGACGTCCGATCCTGCGAAACATAGCTTTTAAAGTTAGTATGTAGATGTAATAAACGGCGAAGAACTGCTTGTAGTGATTACATAGTATCAGCAATCCAGTCCTTTGTCCATATGACCATCCACTCCGGCTCAACAGCGTGTATATACTTCAGTGTTCCGCTGGCTTGGCTCGTCTGCTCCGTTGATTTGAGAAGCTCTAATCTGGTGTATACTTTCAAAGAATTACCATAGAAACCTAGCAACTTGAAATTTTGCAAGCCGTGGTCGATGTGTTGTCGACAATTTGGTAGGTAAGACCGAAAAGAAGCTCTTATAAGGCAGAGTAGCTCATCTCAGATGCTTAGGTGAGCTGTTTCCATTATCTCTCTGTCGATCCTTCCGAGATAGGTGCTAAGATGTACTCTGTTCATTTGCCAACAGAGTGACAGAACACTCCAAGCAGGATCCGCAGCCATGGACCAGCATCCTACGTGCTTGAAGTTAGAGGAGAGGGATGATACTGTATGGATGTCGGCGGTCATGGGTGTTAGTCAATGCATGCTTTGATATCGACACTGATCGTATGATGATATATATAAATAGCGGCGAGGAGAAGTAGTATTCTTATCCTTATACCGATACGTTTACTGTAATGTAGTAAAAACTTGTTTTCCACTTAACATTTATCCGGGCCAGCCGGCTTATTTCCGTAGGCCAGTCAATATATTCCCAACCCTTATACATCGAGTAGCATCTACACTATCTTCTCGTAACCTTCTAGTGTTACTACTATCCAGTCTCAGTATTAAGTGCTGGAGTACGGAGTTTAGACATGGCTCTAGTATCAAACGCTATATACTCGCGGGCTAGACTGCGGGCTTCCCCATCTAACATAGCCGCCGTTGTCAGCACTCTTTGCAAGTCCAGAGGTTTGCTTCCATAGCGCAATGCTCGGACGTAGTTCTTGTGTTCCTCTGTCAGCTCCGTAACTGCTTTGAAGAGTGAGCTCTAATTGACAACAGCGGAAATCGCTCTCTTGGCGTGATCTTGCACCAGAAGTCGTGCTGGTAGGCAAACCAGAATGAGGTAATGCGCCATGGCCGATCGGGGCTGATAATCTCAACGTCAAAATGATGAAAGACCTGTGCAACAAACTTGTGCACTTCGACCTAAAGAGATAGTGTAAGCTATGCGACCGGCTAAAGGCAGGGGCGTACTCACAAGAGCGATGTTCCTTCCTATGCACATGCGGGGCCCATTGCCACCGAATGTCATGTTGAAACCATCAAGATACCTGCTTCTCTCTTCGCTCTCGAGCCACCGCTCAGGCTTGAATTCGTCGGCGTCTAGGCCCCATATAGCGGTGTCTCGGTTCTGTGCCAGAGGCGATACTCCGACTTCGCAGCTGCCAGGAATGTACTTGTCGCCGATACTTATCCCGCCCGCGGGCAAGTGACGCGGAAGTTGAAAGACGATAGAAGGGAATAGCCGCATCGCTTCTTTGCAGACTGCCACAAGGTAAGGCAGAGACTGAGTCTGGAGGTAAGTAATGCCAGAAGATAAGTTATTGCTGTAATAGAACTCATCGACTTCAGATTGAAGCTTTTGGTAGACCTCGGGATGTTGGCAGATAGCGTGGACGCACGTCCGCATAGCGATCGATACCGTGTCCGCACCCGCGCCACTGCAGACGGTTAGCAGAAGATCACCTTGACTAGAAATTGCACGCACACCAGCATAAGAGCCTCAACGAGTATCTCGTTTAGTAACGCCGGGGAGCCGTCGGCTCTTTTCATCCGTAGGAAATGTGCCAACATGTCGTCTCTACCCATTTCACCCCGAGCATTAGACTCTAGGCGAGCTTGAATGCGCTCAAGGCCCCAGGGCGCGAAATCCTCCAATGGGCGCTTCTGGCCGAGCATCTTCATTAGCGCCATGGTGACCTTGTTGGTAAAGATCCGCATCTGGCCCCAGTAGTAACCATTGAAGCCAAGGTAGTAGTATCCCATACAAGACTGCATGTTGAACCCATCAAATATGGTCTTTCGAAGGCCCATAACGTCGTCCTCGGCTTCAAGATGCCCAAGAGATTCGCCGAAGCCCAGCTGGCCGACAACATCGAATGCGAGCGCACTAGTCCACTCCGACAGATCGACCTGTTTGCCTGCATACTTCTTGAATTTCTCGAGAAGCTTATCCAGCGACACCTGAATGAAGTCTTCGTATTTGAGAATGGCGGACATTGCATAAGCTCCAGATACCCTCTTTCGCAGGAAAGCATGATAGCTCCGATTACGCTCCGAGAAGAAGGACTCAGCATTGTCCATTGGGGGATCCCACGTTGCGTACCATTGTGTCTTGACCGAGGTTGTGCCGTGACCATAAAGTTGCTTCATCGCCTTCCCGTCAACTATGGACACTTGATTAGGAGCAATTCTCACAACCCTTCCATACTTTCGGTGAGCCGCAAGTATGTCTTCATGCCATGTGCCGCGCCAGAAGCGTTTGTTTCTCCAAGAACCAAAGTATCGTGCTGGCCACGGACCAGGTATGTTTGCTAGAGAATGAAAGTAGGTCTGGAAGATAATGTACGACGTGAACGTGAGGAGGATAACCACCAGCCCGGTTTCCCACGATAGCCCGACTGCGAGCAGAACCTCAGCCATCGGTGGCTGTGATTGTATTGGCAGATCGATGGACTTAGAGTTCGCAGATAGACGAAGACAGGTGTTGATAATCAGTACGGCGGCCTCCCAGAGGATACTAACAATTGCGGAAACGTGCTTCGCATGTGCTAGCTATATATTGTTGGTGGCCTGGAAATAAGGCAAGCCATGTTCCCAGTCCAGGGCGAATGAACGCGGAGAGCTACAGCGCCAAGATTATGTTTACTGTAACGTAGCAAAAACTTTCCCTTCACTGAGAGCTCGCAAAACGCCAATCGCTTGAGACAGAATGCCGTGTGATTGGTCTTAACTCCGTTACTCTGCACTCACCAAGTTACTCTGCCGTCGTGTCTGGCATATTCGAGCATAGCGAACCCGCACACTTGCATGTGAAGACCTATCCAAACGGATACCGTCACACTTGCACCCTGATCCTTCGTCAACACTTTGAGACATGAAACTACCGACACGTGTAGCCACCGTCGACAGGCAGATTAACGCCAGTGACCCAGCCCGCCTCTTCGCTAGCTAGGAAAACAGCGGCACCTACAATATCCCGTGGCTTGCCAATGCCTTTTAGGGGATGTAGATCTCGTACCGCACCCAGATCGACCTCCATGTTCGAGAGCGTATTCTCGAAGATGGCCGTATGTGCATCTGCCGCTGTTAGCCTCAAGTTCTGATCGGAGCGGACGCGAAATCCGTACAGCCTGGACAAATAGCATTGCAATGTATGCCAAGCGGACCATAGTCTAATGCAATAGTCCTCGTCATATTTGTTATGGCACCTTTCGACGCGGAGTAACAAGCTACAAAGTCAGCAGTGACCATACACTTAGCACGATACACATACTCAGGTTATAGCCTCCGACAAGGCCAATAATAGACGACATGTTGATGATCCAGCCCCGGTCGCCTGCATCATTGGGTTCTTGCTTAAGCATTTGAGCGATGACATGTTTGCAGGTGAGAAAGATGGATCGAACGTTGACGTCCATCGTTCGATCAAAGTCCTCGAGGGAAGTTTCATGAATCTTTAGAGGTTGGCGACGTGTCTCAAGTGATATTCCTGCATTGTTGATAAGACTCCATGAAATCAGTATATCAGTAGACCTACCAGGGACTACCCTACTTACATATCTATTCTGCCAAAGTCAGCCACTGTCCTGCTAACGAGACCTTCTATGTCTTCCGGCTTCGTGATGTCTGTTTTCACAAAGATCGATCTACCTCCATTCTGATTGATTAGGTCATGAGTGGTTATCTCCCTCTCTGTAGGGATCTCTATCCGAGCCTCTGAGACACGATTCGCACACACAACAATGGCGCCTTGCTGAGCAAATTCAAGAGCAATGGCTCGGCCGATACCAGAGGAGGCGCCAGTCACGATACTGACTTTGTCTTGTAATCGTCCCATACTGTGAAAACTTAAAGCAGTCTAACAGACATACCTGCTTGCCAACAACAAGACATCACTGTGCCTGCAACGCTTGCAGAGCTAGATACTGTTTCCAAGTTCCAGTACCCCGCAGACGTAAGACTTCCGACCGGTGTCGGACGAAAAGCTTTGTGGGGTTCTTACTCATTAATATCTCCAACCTAACGCTAGTGATCGTGTTGCACTTTTGCATACCTATAATCGTATTTAGTCCTGGTATAACCACACAGAGTGGCAGAGCAATCGTTCTGGTCTCGCTGATAGGTATTTCGAGCATTGACGAGATTTGGAAGGCTCGGGTTGCTCATGTTCTGATGGAAGCACTAAACCAGCGGCTCTCCAGATTACAGCTTGGTAGCCTGGCAGGAGCTAGTTGCAGCTTGATGAAGTACCATCGGGTAGAACCTTAAAAATGCTTGACCGCTCCTGCATAGGAGTCCGGCAGATCCAATCAGACACTCCCATTCTCGCGATGCTGAAAGACGACATTCCCATTTTTGCCCCCATCAGAAAATTGTTTTTCCGAATCCAACTCTAGACCGGTTGTGTTGCTTTCGCCTAAAATGAGGTCGAATTGCTGAGAGATCAGATCAGTAAAGAGAGCTCGGACCATGAATTGAGCACGTACCGGGCCTTGATAAGATTGTCTCTTAAACATCCAGAGGCCGCACACAAAAAGAAGAAAGATTCCAACCACAGCAGAAACGTAGTCTGAACGATAAACATTAGCACTCCTTGGGAATCACGAAACAGCTTCGCATGATACGTACTCATTGTGTTGGTGTCGACAGGGATCGCATTTGGAAACAAGAAGAACTAGAAGCCGGCATAGGTAAGCATTGCCCAATGTTATGCAGAGAAGACTCACAAAGGAGGTAAATCCCACGAACGTAACGGCTATAATATTGGCCGCCAGACCACGATAACGGCCAAGCGCGTAATCCGGCTTGCGCGCCATAACGATCTGTCGGCCTCGGATGAGAAGGACAACGATTGGCGCAGCGTAGGAGCAATTCAGGAAGATCGTGCAGCTGGCAATATAGGCATTGAAAGCAACAGTAGGCCCTAAATTGTGTCAGCAGTGAACGGTCATACTGACAGTACTCGTAGAAAATCATACCAAGGTACAGAAGGCCAAAGATAAAGTTGAATACTGATGCCACTAGTATTGCTCGTACAGGCACGTTTAGTCGAGGATGAATGTGCGATAGACTGTAGATTCTTGTCAGTACCGGGCCTTTAGTGGAGCGTGGGTCTCCAAGGCTTAACAACTCACTATTTTGAGAAGGGTGTGCCGCCATCTCGAGCCATTGCCCATAAAAGCCGGCTACCCGACGTCAGACAGCCATTGGTGCCATTGATGAAGCAGACCACAGGTACAATGGTCAATACCACAGCCGCTGCACGGTTTCTAGTAGCTTGGTAGAAGATCTCGGTGAGTGGCATACCCGTTGCCGTGCCGAGAACCGTGTCTATATCTGTAATAGCGAACATCATTACAAGAACGAATACAGTACCCCTATAAATATTAGTAGAGGCCCACTATTTTCTAAGAGACTTACGTTGTTCCCCCAATCATAACAGCAGCGTTCATTGCAGCAGGTGCGTCTCTCGTTGGTCGCGGCATCTCCTCAGTCATATGGACGACCGCGTCGAACCCAATGAGAGACAAGGAGACTTGGCACAGCCCCAGAATCCATGCTATTCCACCATTCCAGCCAGTCGTGTTTGTAAAACGAGTGAAGACGAATTCGGCATCATTCTTTTCGGAGGTGGCCAAGATGACCACACTCAAGATGAAACACCCAAGTACGGACCAAAGGACTGCCACACAGAGTCAGCAAAGTATTGTGCATACTTCATTCGAGGTTCATACGCGCTCCCTCGTTCCAACGCCCAAGGATATGGTACCCGTATATGTTCAGCAAGATAGTGAAGGTAGATACACCACAGAATATGAGGTAGGTGCGCCACGGCGTGATCTCATACGAACCACCACTGCCAACGACGATCGCAGCAGAAAGAAACTGGGCTGTACGAATTAGTTGGAAGTGACCGTCATATCTTATGTTCGCACTTGCCAGAGAAGAAAGCCTCCGTCGTGACCAGTGTCAGCCACCCAGCGATGTTCGTCCAACCAACCGCAAAGCTCTGTACTCGTTAGCCATGAGTTATGTTGGGCGGCGTTGAGCAGGATATCGTACTGTCACAGCTTTCCATCTGTCTGTTGCAAGGGCGTACGCCCAATGATATTGACCTCCTGCTGTTGGCCATACAGATGCCAATTCTCCAAGACTCGATGTGATGCAGAGATTGCACCCGACGGCGAGGATGAAACCGTACAGAAAGGAAACCGGACCACCAGAAGGCAGAACGATTCCTAGCACACCCGCTAAGCAGATCCATGTACTGTGAAAGCGTTAGCGGCTGTCGTGAGGCGTACTTTTGCTTCAGTCATACTTCAGAATAGCAAATGTCATGCTAATCATCGTGAGCCTGGAGAACCGCTTTTCAAGGTGGCCTTCTCCTTGTTCATGGTGGTCTCTATGTGCCATTTCGCCCATGATCGGTGCGTGAAACGGAAACTAGCCGATGGAATGTACTGTGAATGACCTGTTCAAGTCCGGATTGAGTGATTCTGGACGCAGAGAGAGGATCGTGGGGATGCAGGTACTTTGATACAAGCCAGGAAAAGTTTAGATGCAGCTCCCTCATGGTCTTCCGTGGGTCTGGGCCAAATGTGGAGATTGACCTGGGGTAAGGAATAAGCTTTGAGGCTTTCTGTCGCAGCCGTAACCATATTGGGACAAAAAACGCGGGCCACATCGAACATTTCCTAACCTTGGCACATCACTGGGTACCGACAGGACGGGTCCCGCAGTGTCACAGACATAAAACGTGGCGGGGGAGCTCGGTCTTGATGGCGCATACTGTGACGGAGCAAGGGCGATCCCTCGGTTATTGACATTCGAGGCACTGAGTTGCGTCAGCCTGCTTGCAACGCAACCGAGCTCATAACTCTAACCGTCTCCTCAGGTGGCGGCTTGAGAACCACTAGGTGGTGCCTATGACCAATAGTAAGATTGCTGCATACAACAGATGACAATGCGTCCACAGTCTTGTCCGGGGAGAGTGTACATAAGTAGTTAGCTATCGATTAAGCGCACGGACTGTCGATCGCATGACAGTAAGGTGCTTATGGCAGGCATTTGGGCCTTAGTAATATTGACACTTGCCAATTGATGATTGTTAATGCCCAAAGGTTTCCCATGTTTCATCAACTTTTGTAATGCTACGAGCACGTGGTGGTCGTAACCTTGGTAGGACTCGTCCCAGCACTATAGGCGATGTCCTTCGCGTCGTCAGAGCCCGAGCAACGCAGAGCGGGGATCAACGCTGAGATTGTTCATAGCCAAATTAGTCCCACGCCGTCATGGTGACCTGAGTTTGAGCTCTATGAGTATTACTGAGAGGCTGAACGAACTGGGTGCATCTCTGGACAGGCACACCACGTTTATCCCATTGGAGAGGTCCGGCGCCAGCTTTAAGCAGCCTGAGTGGCCACGTGGTTGGAAATAGTGCAGCCGCTTGCTGCATTGCGGGGCAGTGTTGAAATGGTGAAGGTTCCGGAGGCGGATTCCTTGGCCGGAACGAATGTCGACTTTGTGTGTTACCTTCTTGCTGCGGCGTGTTATGCTTGGGGTAATACAACAGACAGTAGCGCTTCTATGATTAGCCTCGCAGGAGCATCGGATTTGCCTTGGGGCAGACGAGAAGTGAAACAGTATCGGTCCATATTTCAAGCTGCACATTGGTACTGGTGGCAACCTCGAGCAGGAAGGTACACTACTGACAGAGAGAAAGAGAATGATCTCTGGTGCGCGGAGTTTTTTGACCGTCAGAGATATGCGCGTTCTCACGTGAGGTTTGGTGGGGTCCAGCCTTTGTTGATCGAGCCTGAGTGCAGTCGCGACCCATTCTCGATCTATTTGGATCAACCAACAACCTGGCGCGCGCAGCCATGTATGTAGGAGTTCGACCATGGCATCAAGTAACCCCACAAGCGCTACGATGTCCGAAGATTGCGTTGGGCCACAAGGTCAAAGATAAAGTCCGCTTGTGCTTGGTGCTTGACTGATGTGGAGCAGCCTCCGGATTTCAGCGCCCGGTCCTGACCAACTCGTCTCGTGCCTTCTGCTGTATCAGAACGTCAAACAAGGAGTCTGGGCTGTCAAATATCTGCCTGGAGGTGGACAGACAAGCGCTACACGCAAAATGTCTATCGTAGCATTCGCAGAGGGTGGAAAGTCAGACCCACAACTACAGAAAGCACTGAGCCGTTCGCTGACATGCCTGCAGATCTTCTGCAACACCAGAAGTCCTCCAAGACATTGCCCGCCGCCACAACATCACTATCACCTCCCCTTCCGACCAAGCTGCCTATCTCGCTGTTGTTCAAGCCGCTGATGCTACCGTTTCACTAGTCGACTCTCTTCCAGACTACATATCTCCTCTCCTTGCACCAGTTCCGACTGTCGGCGGAGAACGACGCTACTCGCTCCCCAATAAGTCCAGTGACACTTACAATGTCTGGTCACATCATACATCACTTCAAGCTACGGACCCGACGTCCAACGTCCTCAAAGATGTCAAATGTGTTATCAAGGATAACATGACCGTGGCTGGGGTCCCGTACACCTGCGGTACCTTCCCACAAATCGTAAGCCCGAAAGATGGAAAGTATCCCATCCCTGTCATCGACTCAAGTGTAGTCAAACGACTTCTCGAAGCCGGTGCCCATATCATCGGCACCTCAACATGCGAGAACTACAGCCTTACGCCCATGTCGTACACCTCCGCCAACGGTCCTGTGCACAACCCTTGGCTAAGGGGATACAATGCAGGTGGAAGCTCATCCGGCTCAGCATGTCTCCTCGGTCTCCGTCGTGCGCGACAGCTTGGCGTACCAGGGCTAGAGAACCTAGGGGACCTCACAGACGTTGCCATGGGTGGTGATCAAGCTGGGAGTATCCGCCTTCCGGCAAGCTACTGCGGTGTTCATGGTCTCAAGCCGACGCATGGATTAATCCCATACACCGGTATCGCTGGGCTGCACCCTATGATCGATTTCTGCGGTCCTATGGCGACCAGTGTCGAAGACATTGCAAGAATGCTGACCGCCCTAGCTGGCTATGACGGACTGGATCCACGAATGACTCCTGAATCACCTCTACGCGAAAATGTCAGACAATACCACAACGAGCTCAAATCCTTCCTCGACGCAGCATCAAGCCCATCAGAGCTCGGCAAAGACCTAAAGATAGGCATCATCTCGGAATCCCTCACATCCTCCGGCACATCTCCCGACGTCGCCAAAGCAGTAGAAGACGCAGCAACGCAGCACTTCACCGCAGCAGGCGCAACAGTCGAACACGTCAGTGTACCGATGCACCTCCTCGCGCCCGCGATCTGGACAGCAGCAACCCGAACACACATGGCATCACTCACAGTCGGCACCCGCGTGCCAGATCTGCTAAGCCACACCCTCCCACACTTCACGCCGCGCTGGCCCCTCGACCAGGAAATGTTCGACCTACTGACCCACGCCAACCCAGCCGTGATCAACATCATCTTCGGCGAAGACTTCCTGACCGAGAAATACTCCTCCGCCAGCCAAGCCAAGGCCCACAGACACGTCTTCCAGCTGCGCGAGGCATACAACGCCGCGCTCTCGCAGTACGACGTGCTCATCACACCGACGTGTCCAACGGTTGCCCCGCCCCACCCTGATCTCAGGCCGGAAAGCCAAGGCGGCAGCGGCATCATGGACAAGATGAAGTTGGCGGTGGGCAGCACGAACAATACTTGTCCTTTCAACGCTAGTGGACACCCGGCTATGAGCGTGCCGTGCGGCTGGGCCAGGGCTGCAGGTGGGAAGGGTGTCGCGGGGTCGGTGGGTCAGGAGGGGTGGCTGCCGGTTGGCATGCAGATCGTCGGGAAGAGATGGGATGAAATGACTGTGTTGAAGGCTGCAAAAGTGTTTGAGGCTGGCGGTGGTGGGTTGGGGAAGTGGCCTGGACCAGCATAGAATATTGTAAAGATATAGAACAAACATTCATTCTCCCCGTTTTGGCGCATGCAATTGCCACGTGGCAAAATCGCTATAATGCTCGCCTCTTGCTATGATCCTCGCGCCTCGCTATGCATGGTAGAAAGCAGCTTGCAGATGGCGCTTCTTCAGTTGTATTGTACAGAATATCCAAAACCAGCCTCGGAACCTCGAAGCCTCAATTAGCCGCGTCCTGAGCATGTCCACCAGGATTCGCTGCCGTGTAATCACAAGTCACAAAACACCTATCCACATTCGGTAACGCCTCAGCACAATACTGCAATGTCTCCGAGATGTCATGCGTCCTCCTCAGCGGCGTCTTCTCATCAAGCAAGATATCGTATTCGACCCATACATTGTCACCCGCATGATACGCTGTGATCGACTTGAAACCTTTCACCAGCGGACTAAAGCGGAAAGCCAGGAAGGTCAATTTCTTCACCAGCTCCATCTCTGCTGCGGTACCGCATAGCCTTGTGATGTTTTCCATGGCGGTGTCTGCCCAGTCGTAGATGATGTAGAGGGAGAGAATGGCTGCACCTGCTGGATCGAGCCACCAGATGCCGGCTGCCTTGCCGATCAGTGGGAAGAGGAGGGATAAGGTGTTGAAGTAGACGTCTGTTTTGCAGTCTTGGACCAGGGCCTGGACTTGGGTGGTTTTGATGTTCCAGCAGAAGAAGCCGATTACGCCTTTGAGGCCGACCGTGCCGGCCATAGCACCGATAGCTGCTGGAGGGAGGTTTGCGATTGAGTGATCGCCGTTTGGAAGCAGCCTTGTGACCGACTCTTGTAGGATCTGAGCGAAGGAGATGACCATGATGACTGAGAAGACGAGGATGCCAACCGGCTCGAGACGTTTTCGACCGACTGGGAAGTTCTTCTGTAGTGTCTCCAGTCTCCATGATACCAGCCTGTTTGTTGACCACACAATGACGGTGCATAGCAGATCTAGGGCGGAATCGAGGAGAGAAGCGATCAGGGAGAGCGAGCTCGAGGATAACGCGGCAAAACCTTTTGCGACGAGCAAAAGGATGTTTGCCAGCACATTGACGTTGATGGCCCTCCTCGCCGTCCTCTTGTCCTTGATCCTCCGATCTCGTACGTCTTGCGGCAGTAGTTCCTCAATGTTCCCGCCTGACGCTTGCACTCCTCCTTCTTGCTCTCTTATGCCATCGTTATCAGCGTCTGGATTCATGCTGTCCATGACACTATCCGACATAGCTTTGACGACGGTGTCGACTTCGAGCCAGTCATCAAGTCTCTCGTTCTGCTTCTTGTAGTATTGTCTGATCTTCTTGGACTTGAGCCTCTTGATCTGGATATTGTCAGCAAACCTTCCGTTCATGGATTTGTGAGGGTACCTCGTCGTCGGACTTCCAATACTTCTTGTATTCATTGATATCGATGTCCTGGGTTAACTGCTTCTTGAGTTGATCTGTTGTTTGCTTGGCCAACGCGAGCTCGACGATATCTCTGAACTTTGGTTTAGGCTTTTTGAGACCAGTCTCGATGTCTTCCACGCCCAAGCGCTCATCTTCTTCGTCAGCATCGCCCGAGCGACTGAAAGCTCTCCTGCCAACCATGTTGTCGACTGTATGTGATGATGTCGATACCGACGGAGGCACGATGAATTGATGATCACCAAGAAGCAGAAATCACCGCAACGAATCCATCCAAGCTCATACTCAAAGCAATTAAGAAGCACGCGCAGCAAGCCAATTCATGACGTAAAGGCGCATCGCATCCTTGGTTCGGCTGGCATGGATCGCCTATTGGCACCCACAATCTGTCGCTAAGGACGGCGAGGACGGCGAGGACGGCAATTAAGGTAGTTAGTCAATGCTTGACTGGCGCCAAACTGAGTCCCACTGAGGGTGGCTTCAGGAACGATTTGGGTACGTTGTCCACTCAAACGTGCTTCGGTTGCACGTTCCGGGCTCTCCGCGTGTATCTGCCCAGTCAAAGGCGCGTCATTGTTGTCGACTTTGGAGATTCGTATCCAACTCCTGATTGCCGCCACAACGCTAAGTATTATTTCGAGATTGCTGCAGCATCGCATCATGGCAGGCCGGTCGACCCGAAGCAGGGCTTCGACAGCAAAGACACCGACGAAGAAGTCTGTGAAAGCTGAGCCAAACAAATCACCACACCTCGACCACTCCGACGTGTACTCATCATCATCAACGACTACAGTAAAGACACCACCTCCTTTATCCAAGAAGCGCAAACTCGTTGACCTCACCCAAGACGACGATGATGAAGTCGCAACGACCAAGTCAAGCGGCAAGAAGCCGAAGAAAGAGCAAGTCGAGAAACGTCTAAAGACCTTCCGGGCCAAAGCACCACAGTCTTTCCTTCAGAAGCTTGAACGAGCACAAACACAGCGCATGGTGGTCATCGGTCGCACAAGGTCCGGAGAAGGCTCAGACCTCCAAGAAGACATCGATGTCGTCGGTACGACCGGCAATATCTACACTGTCACGATTGGCCGGCTACCAAGCTGCACGTGTCCAGACCACCAAAAAGGCAATGAGTGTAAGCACAAGGTCTATGCTCTAAGCACCGTACTGCGAGCACCGTACGAACTACAGTACCAACGAGCATTCTTGACTGGAGAGGTCCAAGAGATATTGAGCGGAGCACCACCGATCCCAGATGCAACAGGTGACGCAGAAGAGGACAATGATGGCAAAAGAAAGCCCATAGAGGGAGAATGTCCAATCTGCTATATGGACTACGATCCGGGCAACAACGAACTGGTATGGTGTAAGGCTGCTTGCGGCAACAACATGCATAAACAATGCTTCGAGCAATGGGCCGCGAGCCAACGAGGTCAGGAGGTCAGATGCGTATACTGTCGCACACCATGGCAGATGGACAAGGGAGATCTCGACGCGATCAAGCGAGGCGGGGAGGAGAGTGGCGATGGGTACATCAATGTTGCCAATCAGTTTGGCTTGAACAGAGCCAGGGATTACTCCACTTATCACCAGCCGTGGGCGAGGAGGACTTTCGGCTACGGCTGGTAGTGCCACAAAAGGTAGTGCCACGAGAGATAGTGCGAGAGCTGGCATTCACAAAACGAGCGACAAGACGAGAGGAGGATTTATGAAGCTTATCGGCTATGCAATCAACGATTTAACGGTATTGATACCCAGGAACATGTACTTTCATACTTTAGCGAATAGGCGGGCAGGAACTCGGAGGGGTCAGAAGAGCTTCGACTTTGCTGGCACCTGCGAAGATATCAGCCTGGCCGGTTATGTTCACGTCGGGAGCATCCCAGTACTTTGATTTAAGTATATAACCTGCGGCCAATTTGAATTCTCCGAGGTTATGAGACAAACAGCACAACAAATTATTGCTGCTTTTGCCTTCCTTGTCCCTAGTCACGTCTGCCTACCTAGTGCAGTGCATTCAAGACCGGAGCATCCTACGGTGGGATTTCGCAAGAAAGGTGACCAGTCCCAGAAACTTAATAGCGTAAGTTAGGTGAATCGGTGAGCATACATGCACGTCCGGGCCACGTCGACATCCCGGCCCGAACAACATGTTTCGATTCATCGGTCTAACCTCAACTCCACGGCTTTCGGCGTAGCACCCATCTAGCATCCCTTTGTCGCCTGCTACTGGTTCCATTTGCACAGACTCGCTTGCTCAAGTCCACCGCTTTTCGCCTGGTACTAGCCTCCGGACAAGACCGACACATTTTCGTTTTCGACCCACTGCCGCAGCTTGAATCTTAAATATCAACAATGTCACTAAGCAGTTTTTTGCCACAATTCGCCACACAGAATTCCAAGATATCTGGTTTACCAGTATCATCTTCCTTGGTCTAGTGGTCATGATGTATGTTGCCGCCTGCATGCTAGGTACCGTCCAGGCTCTAATATCGACGCAGTTCCGCTTGTCAATGCTTCTTAAGCACAAAAAATTGTCCCGCGGGAGACCGTAAGCACCTTCTGCTCGAGCTCATAGAGCTTATAACTAACAGTGTCATAGGGGGTTCGATTCCCCGAGGGAGAGATTATCATATCTTGAATACTTTTTGCTTTTTCATACACTCTCAGCCTGTCTACGATTGTTTCGGGGGCAGCGAGTCTTAATACGTAGAGTAGGTAGTTGTGTCTTTTATGTACGACGGTACCAGACACGCTACTTGAACGAGCGATCGAAGCTTGATTGAGACAATGAAGCAACCGCTTAGTCGTGGGTCTCGCATTTTCGCGACGGACTGGGCTACGGAGCACGCGCGGGAAACGGACAACACCTCGATCGGGAACCTGTATAGCACCCGTATAGCTCTAGAGTCACTCAGAAGCTCCAAGACACTGCGTCAGCCTGATGGATGAAGGTGAAGGGAGAGCACGGAGAAGTTTACGATAGTCAGTTATATATGCAATGGCAGATACGGTCTCGCGAGGTTAAGGTAGGTAATTAACCGTCTCTATCCGGTGTTCGACGAGGATATACGCCGTTCACGAACATGATGGAGTCTAGAAGAAAGAAGGCCCTACTTCACATCAAGACGTGGCCAAAAAGCACAGTCGCAAAGAGCATACGGGCTTGATCAAGGTAAAGCTAGGCCTTCGGACCGCCAGTGCTAGCACAACTACCGTACATTTGGCCTCAGCTGTGAATGCTGTCTTCCCGGCCCGTGCCCCGCCCGTGCCACTCAATATGCCGTTTTCACCGCATAATCATCTCCATTTTCGTAGTTCGTGACATGCGGCATCTCCTTGCTGAATATCCCCCGGCCGGTGTCGACAGCACTACTCTGAGCCGTCAGCTCTTCCCCAACAGTGACGCCGGGCACCGTGAGCCCATCAGCCTCGCCGCGTCTCTCGACTGGGATGAAAACATCGAACCATCTCGGGAAGATGAATCCAACGGCAATGGCCAGCATGACGAGATGCATGGTGCTGAATGCGAAGATGTGGAGCGGGTCGTTGCGTAGGGCGTGGAACGATGGGTAGGCGAACGAGAAAATGATGGCTAGGATCGGCGCTGAAATGTACTTGAGGATTGGAGCCCAGAATACGGGGATGCGCCAGTTCTTTGGGTTCTCGGCGACGGTCGCGTTCAGATCGCGGCGGAGTTGGTTGCCCTGTTGATCCACTGGGTTAGTCACTTGCACGCCAGGACAGAAAGGGGATGACTGGGGATTAGACTTACGGAGTAGAATGACAGCCACCAGAGGCGGGAGACGAGAGTGTTTTTGCTCCAGAACCGTGGTGCCAAAGTGCCGGGAGTCTTGGCGATGAAGAGGGAGATGATCAGACCGACGAAGAATAGACCAAGTCCGACACCGCCACCAGCACCAGCACTGACGGTGTGAGCCACAGCTAGACCAGAGACGTGGCCACCGAAGTATCCTACGTGGTAGATCACGAACGCCGGCATGCCGACTTCACTTATGACATCCTTGTATCGGTAGACCGTAGTGCAGCACACAATTTCGAACCACACGACGAAGAACAATGCTAGGCCATTCACCCATGTATCGACTGCATCGAGCAGGTAGAAGCCGAATTCTGTGGCGTACATAAGCGATAGGAGGAACGATATAACAACGATGATTGTAGCGACAATGCTTCGAGGGAGTTTCCTGCCCCAGGTCGAATCGGTGACAAGCGTAGTAATTGCTTCGAGGAGAGCGAAGGAAGAGCTTATACCGAGAAGCATAACCGTGAAGAAGAACAGAACGGCCCAAACCTGAGCCCCAGGCATTTGAGCTAAGGCCTGAGGGTATGTCAAGAAACCGATTGTGAATGTTCCAAGCGACCCGACCTCGTCCGGGAAGAGCCTGAGGTGGCCGATGACACCGAAAACGGAGAAGGCGACGAGGACTTCGTAGAGGCAGTTTGAGCAGGCGATGATCAGAGCATCCTGAACAGCGTTTGCGTACTTGTTGTTGTAAGAAGCGTAGGAGGTGAAATAGCCGAATCCAACACCGATCGAGAAGAATATTTGACCACATGCAGCCTGCCAGATCTGGCCGCTTCCAAGTTTGCTGCTGTGCCACTCGCCGAAATAGAGCTTTATGCCTGCACCAGCGTTCTCCAGGGACGTACCACGCCCGATAAGGATGATGGCCATAACGAAGGGAAGACCCATTGTGAAGTACACAACTCTTCCAGTAAGTCCCATGCCCTTGAACATGCAGAGCCAAACGACGAACCAGACAAATGCAAGCCATCCCACTGTCTCGCCAACCATGCCAGTACCGGGGTACGAAGCGTAAGACGCAACACCACCTGTGCCAGTGAAGCTGCCCGGAATTGGGTCAACGTTACCAATGACATCGCCATAATAGAAGTCCTCGCCTCGACCATCCCACGGCAGAGGACTAGAAAAGGAACAGCGGAAGTAGTGCATTATCCAGGCCAAGATGGGAACATAGTATACCACAACAGCATAGCCATTGAAGACTACCGAAATACCGACTCCCTTTGTCCGCTTGCTGATATGATCGTAAGCAATGGCGCAACCGCCGCGATAGGCTTGTCCAATGGCGATTTCCAGAAGCAGTACTGGGATTCCCAAGAAGATAAGAGCTATGAGGTAAGGAATAAACCACTGTAGACCATTGTTGGCGAAGACCTGACCGGGAAAGCGAAGAAGATTTCCTAGACCAACAGCGCCACCCATGGCAGCCAACACGAAGGACGCACGCGATCCCCACTGGTCGCGTCCATCATCGCCTTTCTTTGCTTCTGGCGCTAAAATATTCCCAATCCTCTTGAGCTGATTCATGGTCGCGAGAGCACGCTGTATCTGGTATTGAGATGCGTATTTGGATCGGCGCAAGCCTCAAGTCAAGGATTCTGTCGAGGAGGACGATGAGGCTGAAGAGATCCGCGAAAGGAAGACGCAGCGAAGCGTGTCACTATATTCACCATACCAGATAGGCGGAAATAGCTACCAAGACCTGCCAAGACCTCATGTAACCGTAAATGAGCCTTTTCGAGCAGAGTCTCCGTTTGCACAGATAAGCTTGCGCCTGCCAAGGTCAGATCTGATGATACCTGACCCCTTAGGAGGCCTTATCACTTTATTGACAAGTTGCCTCGAACGCGTGTGTCTCTGCTTTCCGAAATATCGCTTGACACATGGGTGTATGGAGCCTCAAACCCTTCCTATAATAGGCTCCTCGGCGTTGCGGGGCTCCTTCGATGCTACCCATCGATTTACATGGGTTTCGACATATCCTAGAGATCATCTACAGTAGCAGCATCTGCATGCGTGGCCAGGCAGTGATTCCGGTCCTGACGCACCTTTGCTTCGGTCTTGTGAGCCTGCAGCCAAGCTTCGCCGTTCCTAGTCTCTGGAGACCCCGATGCCCAGTGGGGTAGGTGGTAATGACCATGGACATGCGTAGGTACCCTAGAAGTAATTCTGCGAGATGCCCATTTGCTAGAACCGACAACCCCAGCCACTGCCATGCGTTAACTGTAGATAGATTAGGCCGTTCCTCCGACTCGTCTTGTCAGCAGGAGGAATCAAATCAATGCTCGATCCAACGAATACCAAGGCTTGGCGACACAGGAATACGACCAAGGCTTGGGGTCTACGCACCCGCTGCAACTACCGGAGAAGCGCCGCATTTTGGTTGGTCTAACCCCTCATGGGCTGTAATTCAACCAGGCTTGATCGTCCCACGGCAAGACGGAGTCCACGTTTTCTTTTGGCAGGTAAAAGGACTATTGATAATATGCTTGCATTCGTTTATGGTCTTAGGTAACATACTACCTAAAGGTGTGAAATGCAAGGCAGATGGCGTAAGGGTCGCGTTGTCGCATGTCACAAATAAAGACGTGCCATTTTGGAAGGTCAGTCTAGGCACTTCGTTGTCGTCTACTGATGGCTATCCTCGGTCTTGGCGTAGTCCAGCACCCTTTCCGTTCCGATTCTGCCGTCCCCTTCCACATCAAGGGTGCCACGACGTTAGACTGCAGTACCGGTAAATCTGGTCCTGCATGGTCCCCGCCCCACCGAATTAGTGCTGGAAATGGGGATGTGGACATCATATCCAGATTTCAAGAATAAATGTATCTGCATGTCCGTCATCGTTCTTGTACAGCTGATCGACCTGATTTGTTCTGATCAAGTCTTTCTTCATTGCGTCGAGGGCTTGCGTTGTGATGGTGCTACCGCCGACCCAAAGACTTCATCCATGAAGGCAGATGTCTAGGATCCGGAGTCCCGCACGCTGCATCAAGGGTTGAGGCGAGAACAACCCCAGCCTTCCCATGCAGTGCAGATGCTGGTGTTGAGCATATTTCCTTGTCGACCAGGCCAGTGCTGCCATGACACAAGAGTACGTTCACTGCCGGCTCGTAACACCGATCAACAAGCCCTGGCGCCACCGTCGGGGTTGTCTGACCACGGCAGCGTCGAATAGATATGACATTTGACCTCCTCAAATCCAACAATGCACCTCCAGCTTCCATGGCTTACACAAAATCTATCCGCGAGAGCGAGAGCAGCAGACCTTTGGCGGTCAGAAATTGATGCCACACTTGGTGGTTGCGTCCTGCAAGCGGAAGGTTAGAGGACCCATACGTGGGATGTGCTCCCTTAGCCCCATCGTATGCGGAAGTCTTCGGGTCTTCTGTTGCAGTGTTCACTTGACACAACAGCCTGGATGGAGCCATCGGGCCTTGGAATGAGTCGAAGTCGTTCTCGAAACGCAATCGGTGTATATATGGAGCCAAATACAGTCGAAATATCGCCGTAAGCTCATATATGGCAAGTGCAAACCACTTGGTAGGGTTTGTGAGGAGTGAAATTGGTCAAGGACGCAAACCTACCTATCTCGCAATCGAGCTCATACACGTTCCCGATGCAGGTTTTGTGTTGTCGGGCAAGGACTTCTTGGAAATTGGAGTTTCGTTGTGCGCTTCCAGGCGATTGAGGTGAGTTTGCACGAGGTTCTTTGTCCCCGTAGGATTCGTGTGATACTCCTAAAATCTACCTAAGGATCGATCCACAGTAGTAGGTACAATCTGGGTAGTTTTACTCTTGCTGTACACTCAACTGTCCTTTTTAACGAGACCCCATTCTCCTTCACCAATGCGCTGCCCCCGATATTTGACCAAGAGACCCACCGCGATTGGTCCCAGGATCGTGTTCAGTAGGATAGCCCAGATCGCAGTCAGGAAGCCGGCTTCAGACACGTACGACGTCTCGTTGTACCCGATTTGCACGATCAGAAGTCCGATCTCGCCGCGAGCCACCATGGCAAAGCCAAGGAGGAGTGCCGGTTGTAATGAGGGTTTCAGTCGTGAGACGAGACCTCCCTTCGAAGAATCTGTGGGAGCTTCCGGTTTTTCTTCGTCATTTCCTTGCTCACGCTTGAAGAACTGCCAGATTGGAAGCCAAAAGCCGACAACTACCTTTCCGATGAGCATAAGCAGGGTGTAAACAACGCCTTTCCAGATGGCTTCTCCGGTCCACAGTTGAACGAAAGGTATCGCGAAGCCGATACTGGCGAAGAACAACGGCCCCAAAACATACTGAAGAGCATCCAACACATAGCATTCAAATGTATGAACGAAGGTGGGGCTTTTGTGCTTCTCTCTTTCTCCTTCTTCCCTGCTCATGACGACAAACGGTCCCTCGGGATGCTTGCTTGGTAGGTAAGTCAAGAACGAACCTGCCAAAAAGGCGCCGAAAAGGACGGATGTGCCCGCGTATGCGGCGACTGAGAGGAAGGCACAGAGGACCAGTATCATAAGGACGATGTTCGAGAGATGGTCGTACTTCGCAAATCGCCTCTCCACGTAATGGCGGAAGAAGGGCGCAAACACGTATTTCGATAGTACGGGCGTCAATATCGCCATTAGTGCCGAGGCAAGGATTGGACGTCCTATCAGCCAGCCAAGGTTGGGTTGACTTCCTCCGCCACTCAACGTGCCCAACTGGCTGATGACGCTGGACATGACAAGTCCGGTCACATCATCGATGACAGCCGCACTGACAAGAACAGCACCAACCCGAGTCTGAGCTAGATCCACTGTTTTAGAGGCACCTGAAATGACAGCGAACGTGGTTCCCAAGGATGTTGCCGAGAGCGCGGCTCCAATGATGAACGTCTCTACCGCTCCGTAGCCAAAGCCAAGGAAGAGGAGCATATAGGATAGTGAGATGGGCAGAATAACTCCGGTTGCTGCGCCACACATACTGAGGACGAAATTTGCTTTGAGAAGGTCCATTCGAGCCGACAAGCCTCCTTCGAAGATGATCAAGATAAGTCCGATATAGCCGAGGGCGAGGAAAGTCTCCTGCCAATTATGCTCAAGAATATTGGCGAGCGGCACACCATAGATGATGCCCACCACGATGGGACCAATGATGCCAGCGCGGATGAAGATTGCCGAGAAGTGCTCAGCAAGAGACAAGAAGGTGAAGAAGGAGACTATTATCAGGACATCGACAACTGAACGACCATGTCAGCGGTTCTTCTTTAGCTACAATGCTGTTCTCGGATAACTCACTGCCCGGTTCATGGTACTGAAGAAAATTCTCTGATTCGGCTTCCATGGTTGCGTGAGATATGTTGGTAGCGATAGGGATAGAAGTGAAAGTCTTAGGTACAAGCTATGAATGTCGTGTTGGAGGTGGTAATAATCAAGCAATGATGCCAGGAAATGCTTCCACCACTTTGCTAAGACGTTTGCCTCCTTGGCGCAGCTCATGCGCCACGGCAAGTCAATGCCAAGGCACCAAGAGCAATCTGAGCGAACCTCCGTGCTGCAAATGCTCTCTTGGAGTCCTTAAGTGACTCAACAATCTATATAGCGTCGGACAAGGAATCCGAACATAATGCGCAATAGAGCGACTCACAAATTGCTCAGGCGAAATTTGATTAAAACTGGCTCCCTTTTTACTCTGTGTCTGTATTCGACACCATGATCAGTCAAACGGTCTTTGTGCGTTTGGACATCAGATCTTCGCACGACGACGAGCTGATTTACCAAAGCATCCAATAATGGCCTGGTTGTGACGATGGTTAGTGACGCGCTGCCAGTGCGGGGACAAAAGTCGTGAATTTCGTCACTCAAAGGTCCGGGCGAGGCTTGATACGAGCAAGCAAAACCGAAGAAGCTACCCTGTAGTTTCGGCTAACTCTTCATCCGTACCTACTACGAATGACGTGTGATATTCTTACAGTTAGAACCTGGTATTTTAAACTGATGAAAGTTTATAATAGCTCATGACAACACGTCCAAACCTAGAACTTTCAGCAGCCCAAACTCCAGGTTTTACCTGCACATGCACGTGCAGCAATATAAGAAAAAGTCCCTACCTGCATTGACCGAGATGGACATATTGAGTTCTGTGTTGGCATATACTTCATTCAAGTACCGTGATAGCATGACTCGCGGGCACGCGGAGTTGGGCGTCGCCTGTGACTTGAGGTGTGTCCCAACCAGGAAACCAGTAGCGCTTTTCAAGAATGCTCGAACTGAGAACCTTCATCAGGTTCAAACGTGATGATAACCCTACGACGAGGCACCGCCAATCACACCCAGCTGGGCTGTGCACCACCTGCCGGAAGTTTTGGCAAAGCATTGCCTTTCCGCCCTTCTTCTAAGCCTCCTTTCACGTCGTCGGTGACCTTCTTTATCCTCGTTCCTCGTAATTCGCTCTGGTACTGTAAACTATCCCATTTGACGGTTCTTCGTTGCATACCGTGCTCAGCATCTTTGTCTTCCAGTTTGATTTGCACCGAATCCCATCTCTGTGTCTGGCGGCGGTACTCGTCAACAGCATTCAAGTCCATGTCTGCCGTGTTGTAGCTACGCGAGAACCTGTTGTTGACCAAGACACTTCGGCGCCTGAGATCTTGCGAGCCAGCGACGGCATTCGTGGGAAGGGGGTCCTTGTCAGATAGGTGACTTACTTCGACCGGGCCATCCTCGTCCTCAACTGGTTTGACGCCAGCATATTCGTAGATGAGATTGAGCGCGGGAATCGACAGCCCGTGCCACAGGATTGAGAAGAGCACCAGCCAATAAACAACTGGAATCATGGCCTTCACTAAGTTGGTCTCTTCTGCTGTTAATGCTTCGCCCTCTTCTGGGAACAGGTGACGGGTGTGTTCCACGTAGAAGACCGCTCCAATGCCGATAGGCCCGAAATATCCCATGAAGAGCGCTTCTTTCCAATCCGTGACACAGCGTCTCAAGCCGAGCTTGTATGTAGCGAAAATCGCAGGGATGCGGCGGAACAATATGATCAGGAATCCCAAGGCAATTAGGCGAGGTATCGTAACGCCTGTGCCATCGGGATCGTGGAACTGGCGCCACGGAATGACGGTTCCGATGTACATAAAGCCGCCGAAATTGAGGAGTACGTCGATAATGGAGTTATACTCGTCGTGCCTCTTTTCAGTTTCCGCAAGGTATTCGCCGTTCCAGTTAAGCGCATTGCCAGCAACAAAGCAGCAGAGCAGGTCATCGGTTCCAACAAGACCACAAGTACCAAGCAGAAAGAGACCCATTCCTGTCGGGATCAGGAGATACGACTCGCTATCGATCCATCGCCTAAACCACGTTAGAACATGGAGAGAACATCGGTTGGAGGACTTACTTTCGGAGTGCGAACTTGGCCGCCCACATAGTAAACAAGCCAAAAGCGGCGCCGTACACAATAGACATGATGACAACGTAGGCCCAGGTGGTGAGGGCCCAGGTACCGAGGGCTCTTCCAACACCACCACCCAAACGACCAACTTCCTCCCCTTCCTCAGCACGCTTGAGCAACAGGCTACCGACCCGTGTGACGACGGACAGTGCTCTTTTTGCAAGGCCTTCCTCGTGGAGGGAAAGTGCAATCTCGTCTGTAAGCTGTTCCGACTCGGCGAATCGGATAAGATAGACTGCGAGCATGAGAAATGGAAAACCGAAACCATCATTGGCGCCGGCCTCGGCTGAGATGATCTCTCGTAGATTGCGGCGGACGTATTTGTCGGAGAAAGGACCTTTAGCCACAGCCTGCGACAGAATAGGATCGGTACAGGTGACACAGGAGCCAATCACTAGTCCAGCCAGGAGAGTGATCTTGGGTACAGTTGCCATCACGCAAGCGGTCGTACACAACCACATGATAGTCATGACAGGAAGCAGGCAGACTAGCAATTCCTTCCATCTGTATCGTCCATACTGTGCTGGAAGCTGAAAGCCCGCAATGACTAGTTGGACGCCGATGACGAGCCGGCACATGCCAAGGGTGATTGCTGGCTGTTGGCCGATGATAGCTTCGCCCCATTTCCTTGAATCCAACCATCGAGCTGCCATTGGGCCTAACAAGGCACCGAATATGACTGCAGGTACTTCTACTGTGTCAGTGACTAGTAACCTAGAACTTATAGGCCAAACCACTCACATGCTTCGCCCAAGTACCATGCGTTCTTGATTTTGGCTGAAATGATTCCATAGGTAAGAACGAAGAAACCAAAGATTGCTATAACGACGTTGAGCTCGCTCATGTCGAGCACAATGTCGTTGAAGCCAGCCATATTTGGATTATATTATAGATTGGTGGTGTTGACGGAAGGCAGCGATCTTCCTTGTATTAATGCTGCGGGGATTATTTTTGATTCGAGGTCGTCGACCAGCGAGGACCGGAGAATATTTCTGTCGTAAGTTCGTAGGGTCAACGAAACAAGCCTCACTAGGATACGTGTGGAACAGCGACGCAACTTCGGAGGTTCGGCTGGGTCGGTGTCGCCGACTTGAAGAGGCTCGCAACAAAGGACTAAGTCCAGATTCTGTCCAGCAGATTTGTGGGCGCTTTGTGCATGTCAAAGAAAGAGGCTGTGGTATTTGACCTGCGGTGCAAGCACAGACGGAACCGACACCAGCATCGTTGAGAGTAAATCAGAAGGCAGAGCAGAAGTAACAAAATGAGCATTCCAGCCAAGAAGATCTTCGTGGCACTATTGGAGCTTAGACGCTAGTGCTGAGGCGCGTCTGAGGCGTCTCATCTGCCGATAGTGTTTGGAAAATTGAAGAGGTACATAGACATATCATTCCCGCTGACACAGTATCAGAACCGCCGGAGTTCGCTGTCAAATCGTGCCAGGTTTGGAATGTTCGGCGGGATTGAAGCTTGTGTTACGGCATGCGCGGCCAAGTGAAACTCACCTGGGTTCTCGGAGTTTCAGAAAGAACGAGCGGGATAGGAAGAGGCCACGAGTGGACACGGATCGAGCTTGGCTCCGCTTGGCTTGGATAGCTGCACGATGGCGGGCTTGGCATCGATCGCTGGGTCGAACGCCAAGCACCTCCTTGCACCGTGATCGTTTCAATCTCCAGTGGACGGAAAGGGCAGCGTCTCGCTGTGTGCAAACAGCATAGACCTTATGAAGCATTTCTCGTCGGAGAGCTTATCTAAAGCAAGTCTGACGCGTCAACTTGCTTGATCACCACTTGGCCTGTGCAAAACGGTGATGCGCAGCAACCTTTGAAATTCAAAAACTGTATCGATCCACAAGTCTGGGTGGCAACTCCTCTTGGTTGGATCCATGTAACAGGATGTCGAATTGCCCTTGTTGTCGTTCAATATGCTGGCAGCAAGTGTCGTACTTTATGCTAACCGACAGATAACATCCTCTCTACGTGGTAAGAGGCTTGTGTCCTCTGATGAGGGTGTATGAGCTTTGAGAATTCGATGACCATCCAAGAAAGTGCACGACTGCGGGGCATCTCGCCGACATCGCGTTGCAAGATCTGAGCTACGCATAAAAAGGTCTGGCTCTCCGTCAAGCGCTTGTAGATCGTATGTTTGTCAGGACGACATTGTGCTTCAAAGACCATTTCGTCGATCGAATCTGGTGGTTGGGGAGTGAGGGACAAGGTCTGGTTCATGTCTGACATCGTGTCAAAACATGCCACTGAGACTGAGTGCTTTACCTCCACTTTTGTCCTTGCCCTTGTTGCGTTTCCGCTTCTTCCGCCTGCCGCCTCGCTCTCCTTCGCTGCTACCTTCCTCATCCTCACTCTCTACCTCTTGCTCTTGGTCATCGCTGTCATCGTCATCTTCCTCGTCCTCGACACTATCGGCGTCATGCCTCCGCTTGCCCGTGCCATTCACGTTGAGCGTTGCTTCAGACGCCGGACTTGCTTTCGTCCACACCTTGACGATCGATCCACCAGCAGTGATCATTCTAGTACCAGCTTCGTCGAATAAAATAGACGTAACACCTTCTAACTCATCGTGCTTCAAGTCCCACTCGTGTACCACATTATTCCTTCCTATCCTCACGAACCGTATTCGTCCATCGTCAAGTCCAGCAGCTACAATCTTCTCGTTCATCTTCAGCTTGCCCATCCGTGGCAGAAATCCAAGCGGCACTTCACACAGTACATCAATACTCGCTCCTTCTCGGTCGACCACGATTCTTTCGTCGAGGTCGCCCCATGCACCACGCTCGAAGAGCGAGATGACTCCATCGGACTGACCAGCCAGAACTTTGGTGCCGACCGAAGTGCCACCGCTTTTGAGACCAGATACCATGGACAGAGACAAAAGCTCAATTTCTTGGTCTTCTGAGGTTGCTATAATGCCTCTCCGAATGTCTATGACAGCCAATGTGCTGCCGCCTACCGTAATGAATTGTTTTGGATAGCCGGAGGTTGACTCAGACGATGGAGGTATAGGAAATAGAGTGTTGATGTGCTCTTCGCCATGTGGCTGATGCGTCTGACTCGGTTCGTTTGTTATGGTCCTTCCCTCGTCCTTCAATTCATAAACGTACAGCGATCCCGAATCCGTGGCGACAAGTAGGTGTAATGGTGTAAGCACGTGTATCACCGTCGGCGCATCTTCGTCTGCATCTTCGGTAGCTAGCGGTAACGCTATTTTGCTTACTACCCGCCCCGTCTCGGTTTCGAACGCTTTGATCAGGCCATCAGTGCCGCCGCTGTAGCAGATGTTCCCGTCTAGCGAGTATACCAGCGCTCGACATGAGCCCTTGTGCCGTCTCGTCTTCCATATTGTCTCTATGCTTCCAAGGCCATTTTCCGAAGCTGTGGAGGAGCGGCGACGCTGCGATAATATCGAAGATGTGCCATTTATGCTGCCTTTTCTGGACTCTGGCTGTGACGTGGTTGGAGTGTCTTCCTCTGTGGAGGGTAGTCGGTATGTGAGCACGTGCCCTGATGCTAGACCGACTGTGAGGATGGGTTGTGTCGGATGGAGTGCCTGGCAGAAGAGGTCGGAAGGAAGTGGGAGAGTACAAATGTTATCGAAATAGGGAGAGGATGTCATTGTGGGGGTCTGGATAGAGGCATGAGCGCAGCCTCGAGAGGTGGTCGTACGACTCCGGTCTAGGAAGGTGCGACGCCGTGAACAACTTGAGAGTGTCAACCAAGCTATTCGCTAGGACGACCGTTCTGTGATGAGCCGTCCGATGTACAGTGAAGTCTGCCTTGCTACTAGGATATTAGTGGACGCTGCCAGTGATGAGAGAGCCCGTCGGATGTGCACTAGGACTATGTTACGGGATCATTATTTCGAACTCGAAAATACAAAGCTCGAAATTAAGCTTGTTTTAGTGCCTTGGGAGATCTAGTGCTCTGTAGCGTGAGCATGCCTTTACTAGGTATATAGGCTTGAGATAGCTGCATGACGGCGAAGGAGAAATATCTGTTGACAGAGCCATAAACAGTCCGCCGCCTTTATTGCGAACCACAAGTTGCGGGATACTGGAACCAGAGACGCAACACAGCAAGCATACTGTACTGTCTCTCTTCCACACAAAAGCTGCGAAGTCAAAACTCCGTTCTCCTTTCGGCGTAAAAGCTTCCGTCCACAATCGTGATGTAAGGCACGAACATGACCTCAACACCAAAGTGCCGAGTGTGCTCACTAACTCATCATTGTGGACGCGACCGATGTCGCTTCAGCCACTCGTTGAGCCGCATCGCAAGAGATTTCGCCCCAAGATGTAGATATACGGCGTATTTGCCTTGAGAAAGCTCAGCTGCCCGAATATGCATTAGAGGCCCAGAAACCAGATTGTGAACAATCTCTATACCGAAGAAACTGCTCAAGACCTAGACCCAGTTGCAATCCTCTGCCTCCATACCAGCCATGTCCTTCCCGTACAAGAAAGTAGCCGTCTTCGGCGCAACTTCAGGCATCGGAAAGGCACTAGCAGAACGATTCATAGCGAACGGCATCTTCGTTATTGCTATCGCGCGCCGCAAGGAGCGTCTTGCCGAGCTTGTACACCAATATGGCCATGACAAGGTTGAAGCGTCTCCCTTCGACATTACCAAGCTCGATTCGATCCCGAATTATGTCACGAACTTGACCAGCACCCACCCTGATCTCGACCTGGTTTTCCTCAACAGCGGGATCCAGAGGCCAGTCGACTTCACCAAGCCTGATAGCGTTGATCTTGATGTCATTCAAGAGGAGTTCCTGACGAATTACCTTTCACCTGTGGCATTCACAAAGGCGTTTTTACCTCATCTGCTCTCGAGAGCGAAGGACAGCAAGACTGCAGGCATCCTCTATACAACGTCTGGTTTGGCGCTGACCCCAATACCTACGGTGCCAAACTATTGCGCCACCAAGGCAGCCATGCACTCAATGATCCTAACTTTGAGATCTCAGCTTGCCGATACAGGTGTCAAAGTGCTCGAGCTGTACCCGCCTGCTGTGCAAACAGAATTGCACGGAGAGAATGGAAAGCATATCGGCATGCCATTGGACGAATTTACTAATGATGTAAGTTATAATCTTTCCTGGTATTTGATCTAGCCACAGTTGTTTGTGGTCAAGCCCAATTGCTGACATTTGTTTGATTAGGCATGGAAAGGTCTTTCTGAAGGCAAAGATCAAGTGCCAGTCGGAACAGCTGTGAAGGCTTTCGAGGGGTTCGAGAAGAAAAGGCAGGAGATGTACCAGGGCATGGCTCAAATGGTCAAGAACGGGACACCACCTCCTGGTAGCGGGACTTGAAAGCCTCACTCAGACACGGAGCAAAGGTGCTGACCGTTCTTTGTGGTCCTCGCTGTCATCTTCGTGGGTGGTAAACCGCTTGAAAGCGAAGTGTAAAAAGCAACGCAAGTTCAAGTTGTCGGAACATTGGAGCCTCGTCTGGCTGAGCTGTCTCAATTATTTCAGGGGCCACGTCTTGTCTGTTTCAGACTGCTGTGATCGGGTCGTGTGGCTGACGTATCGGCTAGAAAACCGAGTGGTCCAAGCTTGGATTCTCAGGAGAGCTTTCTCATCCGGGCCATGTAGCCTCACCAATGAGGTCATCGGCCTTGTACAGCTCGTTTCAGAGCACCGCATGAAATATGATTCAACAACTGAGCTCTTGCAATGGCTGTAACAGTGACCACAATAGAGCAAGTTCACAAGTTATTGCTACTTGCTTGCTAGCGGTATCGTGAAGTCCCTGCTATGTTTGACAGTTTGAATAGGGCTGACTTTTGCAGCCAAGATTGAATACACACGCATCTCTCCAGCTTAGGCAAACCCCAATCAAGCCTGGTGGATATAATGGCGTAAGTTTCAGGCGAAAAGTCGGCGGCTGCTGCCATGTCATTGGTTGTGCTTCCCAAGGGCTGGACCTATCGTATGTTGTTTTACGCGGAAGGTGGCTCAGGCAAGACATGCCCATGCTCGACTCCAGCGGGCACAGTCGTAAAGATCTTCATACCATCGGTCGCTGCAGCGGCGCCATGGCAGCACAAAATGCTTGATCGACACGCTTGGGCGCGAAAAAGCTCTACTGGTTACACCTGCATACGCTACCAGGAAAAGCTGTGGTCTCATGCTGTGCTCAAGAAATTGTTGACTTGCGGCGAAAAAGTGGAATGCCACAGCTGCATCGCCATGCTTACGGGACCTGCACCACTAAATAGTCTTGTAGACAGGCAACGTGCCCTTTTCTGCAGAAACACGATTACACTGTTCTTATCAACCTCACCGCCGCTTCTTCGTGCTGGTTCCTTCCATAGATACCCGCACCCTTCGTGTTGTTGCTGCTTTCCATCCGCCAGATCCTTTCTTTGTTTCGACAACACATTCCCCACCATTTCTGTTCGCAGCGAAACAACAGGACACCTTTCCTCCTTTATCGTGGTCGACATCAGTGGCATTCTCTAAGATCTTGCAACCATTCTCAAGACCTTGTGTACCATCATACAGTAGAAGCGGCTCACAATGTGGTAAGCAGTGGTGATAGAAACAGCAGGTGCGCAGGCTGACCGCTCCCTTCAGTGGCATTTTTGGCTACATCAACTACCTGGTCGAGAAGGACCGAAAGTTCATTCTCGACACCCTCGTCAATGGTAATTAAACAAGCTGAGATTTGATTAAGCTGTGGCTGACATACATCCTTGCCAGGCCTCTCCCGACTAGAATACAGAGGATACGACTCGGCCGGCCTAGCAGTCGACGGCGACAAGAGAAACGAAGTCTTCGCTTTCAAAGAGGTGGGCAAGGTTGCCAAGCTCAGAGAACTCATCGACAACTCTGGCGTCGACATGACCAAGGTCCTCGACTCCCATGCCGGCATTGCACACACCCGATGGGCCACCCACGGACCACCAAGCAGAAAGAACTGCCACCCACACAAGTAAGATATACTCGGAGGCACAAGACGTCGAGGCGTCGCTGACAAAGAATAGGTCTGACCCCAAGTGGGAGTTCGCCGTCGTCCACAATGGCATCATCACCAACTACAAAGAGCTCAGGACGCTTCTCGAGGGCAAGGGCTTCAAGTTCGAGACCGATACCGACACCGAGTGCATTGCCAAGCTCGCCAAATTCCTCTACGACTCGCACCCAGACCTGGACTTCACCACTCTCGCAAAGACCGTCATCAAAGAGCTCCAGGGTGCCTTCGGCCTCCTCTTGAAGTCTGTCCACTATCCGCAGGAAGTCATTGCCGCCCGAAAAGGTTCTCCCCTCGTTATTGGCGTCAAGACTGCAAAGAAAATGAAGGTCGATTTTGTCGATGTCGAATACTCTCAGGGTGAAGAGTCCGGATACGCCCTGTCTGCCGAGCGTGCCTCCCACAACGTCGCGGTCAAGAAGAACGTAGCAAACATGCTCAGCCCCTCTGCCCGCGGTATGCTTGCTCCTCCCGACAAGAGCTTGCTTCACCGCTCGCAATCGCGAGCTTTCCTCTCTGACGACGGCATGCCGCAGCCAGCTGAGTTCTTCCTCTCATCTGATGCTTCTGCCCTCGTTGAGCACACCAAGAAAGTCCTTTACCTCGAGGACGACGATATTGCACACATCCACGACGGTCAGCTCAACATCCACAGACTCAACAAGGACGACGGTACTTCCAACGTCCGAGCCATCCAGACTATTGAGCTTGAGCTACAAGAGATCATGAAGGGCAAGTTCGACCACTTCATGCAGAAAGAGATTTTCGAACAGCCAGAGTCTGTTGTAAACACGATGCGTGGTCGACTAGACGTCGCCAACAAGACTGTCACTCTTGGTGGTCTCAAACAATACATCAGCACCATCAGAAGATGTCGCAGAATCATCTTCATTGCCTGCGGCACATCCTTCCACTCCTGCATGGCTGTTCGTGGTGCTTTCGAAGAGCTCACCGAGATCCCAATTGCAGTCGAGCTAGCATCCGACTTCTTGGACCGAACGGCACCCGTCTTCAGAGATGATACCTGCGTCTTCGTCTCCCAATCTGGTGAGACTGCTGACTCACTGATGGCGCTGCGATACTGCTTAGAGCGTGGTGCATTGACAGTCGGTATCGTCAACGTGGTCGGATCATCCATTTCTATGCTTACACACTGCGGTGTCCACATCAACGCTGGTCCGGAGATCGGTGTCGCCTCCACCAAGGCCTACACATCTCAATTCGTCGCCATGCTCATGTTTGCCCTGTCCCTCGGCGAGGACCGAGCGTCGAAGCAGAAGCGACGAGAAGAGCTCATTGAGGGACTCGGCAAGGTCAGCGAGCAGTTCAGAGAAATCCTCAAGCTCAACGAGCCAATCAAGCAGATGTGCGCCAAGTTCTTGCAGAACCAGAAGTCGCTCCTGCTCCTAGGCCGAGGCAGCCAATACTCAACGGCCCTCGAGGGTGCACTCAAGATCAAGGAAATTTCCTACCTACACTGCGAGGCTGTTATGTCCGGTGAACTGAAGCACGGTGTGTTGGCACTCGTTGACGAGAACCTGCCGATCGTGATGATTTTGACGCGAGACGAGATCTTCAAGAAGTCGTTGAATGCATACCAGCAAGTCATTGCCCGAGGTGGAAGACCGATTGTGATTTGCAACACTGCTGACCCCGAATTTCCACCGGAGAAGGTCGAACGCATTGAGGTTCCGCACACGGCAGACTTGCTCCAAGGTCTTCTCAACGTTATCCCTCTGCAACTCATGGCATACTGGCTTGCCGTGGCAGAGGGTCTGAACGTTGATTTCCCCCGAAACTTGGCCAAGTCCGTCACAGTCGAGTAGACATGTGCGTGTGATGTTGTGCTTATGATTTTATGATACACCAGGAGCGATCGGAGGTGGGAAAAAGCAAGGCATGCGAATAAACCGAGGCGTCACGTACGTAGGTAACGATGGAAGTGGCATAGCTATGTCGCACGGATTACTCCTCGGGTTAGAAGCCAGCAGCACGAATAGATGACTTTTGCCTCTTGATTTGTGCAACCTGTGTGTTTGCTTCATGTGTACGTAAAATGTTGGTCTCGAGCTTTGCGTCGTCTTCTCGTTGTGCAGCTTCATGCAAGACCAGGCTGAAACAACATAGATCGTCCGTATAATTTATGATCCCTAGGCCCCGCAGATGTGTGACTACAGTTGCACGAAGCATCATTCTTACCATCGACATGTCATCCCATAGAAACTTGATAGGCAGCCACGAGCTTGACTCGATGGAAGCGACAGACTCAAATTCGCAAAATGCCTTCTACGACGACAGGAAGCTCCTTCACGGTTTCGCCTTCGCCGTCGGCTGACAAGCGGCCCGAGGTGTCGCAAAAGAAGACCTCAAGTTCGAGTAATTTCGTTACAGACAACCTCCTGATCATCTTGATTGCGTATCGTCTTCTCAATGCCTTGGTCATTCGGACATTCTTCCAGCCAGATGAGTACTACCAATCTCTCGAGCCAGCTTGGTGGCTGGCATTCGGTGACAATAGCGGAGCATGGATAACATGGGTAGGAACTATGAGCTGTAGCACATTCGTGGTAGCTGGTGCTGACTGCAAATAGGAATGGAAGAACCATCTGCGAAGCGCCCTCCATCCAGCACTGTTTGCAGTAGCCTACCGTTTCGTAGGCGCATGTTCAGCTGCAGCAAATCTTTCGCCTGCGACCCGAAGCTCACTCCTACTTGCCGCGCCGAAGACAATACAAGCAGTCATTGCTGCAATAGGAGACTACTATACCGTCAAGCTCTCGTCCCACATCTACAGAAGAAACTCATATCCTGCCTTATGCACACTATGCTTGTCGTGCGGGAGCGCCTGGAACTGGTTCGTCTCTACCAGAACCTTCAGCAATAACCTGGAAACTACTTTGACCATCATTGCGCTCTACAACTGGCCATTTCACTGGGCTCTCGGCACAGACGAAGTAGGCTTTCAAGTTGACCAGCATGTTCTCAGAATTAGGAAGCAGCCTCGGAGCGATACAGGCAGGTCAGAAGGAGAGGGGACAGATGTTGATGAGAGGACACGGTTGAGACGAAGCATAATCTGTGCCAGTCTAGCCGTAGTACTCAGGCCGACGAACGCCATAATATGGGTTGCCCTCGTCTTGGCTACCTTCGGTCGAGGAATCTGGCACCATCACATGCAATGGGAGGTTGGTGCATTCATTCGAGAGGCATCGCTATGCGGCAGCACCGTTCTAGCCCTGTCCTTGCTGGTCGACCGCATCTTCTATGATGTCTGGACCTTCCCTCTGTGGCGTTTCTTCAAGTTTAATGTCTTGCAGAGCCTGGCAGTCTTCTACGGGAACAACAACTGGCATTACTATCTCTCACAAGGCTATCCATTACTCCTGACGTGCGCTATCATACCCGCTGCAAAGGGTCTCTACCTCGCTATTGGGAGGCGACAAGAACCCACGACAGTATCGATTCAGTCACGACTCATTCTCCATCGACTCGCGCTGATTAGCCTTGTGCTTCCAGCGACTCTATCCATACTTTCGCACAAGGAGGTCAGGTTCATTTACCCTATCCTACCAGCTCTCCACGTTCTTGCAGCTCATCCTCTATCTCGACTTCTCGGTTATCCAGACACGATTGACAAAGCCCAATTCGAGACGCCCAGCCGCGGCAATGCCCTCCGAAGCAGATACTATGTCGCCTTCTTGCTCATGACCAACGTTGCCATTGCGCTCTACACTTCTCTTGTCCACAACGCAGGTCTAATACAAGTAACAGACTACCTCCGTCTTGAATTCGAAACTCACCACCTCCCACGAATGCACGCGTACCATCCTCCAGCTTCCGAGCATACCTCTATCGGCAATAACCTCACTTTCGCCGTCCTCGCACCTTGCCACTCCATCCCCTGGCGCTCGCATCTTCAATATCCGCCCGCAGAGAAGTCAGCGGGCATATCTGGCTGGGCACTGACGTGCGAACCGCCGCTCAATATGGATGTGACCGCAAAGCAAAGTTATTTGGACGAAGCGGACCAGTTCTACGCTGATCCGGTGACGTGGCTAAGGATCCACATGAGTAGTGAGATCCCTATGTCTCCAGCTGCGCCTGGCGTGTACGCGAAGCAGGACGATCACAAACTGTGGTCAGACCCAGCTCCAAACCGTGGAGTGCTGCTTCAACAAGGCGAGGGCGGTAAATGCACACCTAGTGATGGCATGAGTCCATCGCGCAAAGGCATGAAAGGAGTAAGAGAATGTCGAAGACGCGCGTGGCCAGAGTATCTGGTGTTCTTTGGACAATTGGAACCGCTGATGACACGAGTGTTGGAAGGAAGCCAGTATCAGGAATGCACCAGGTTGTTCAACAGTCACGCTCACGACGACTGGAGAAGGAAGGGCGATGTTGTGGTTTGGTGCTTGTATCCTGATAGAGTAAGGAACGTGCTGGATGGTAGAGTCTGCGATGACTTCTAGACTAGCGGTAACGACTTTTTGTGTCGTGGCATACGAGCTATCTCATGACAAAGTATTACCATCATCTTCTCGATCGCTTGTTTGGTTTCTCCCGTAGTGTTTCTGTGGTCTCCCCTGTGAGTGCCTCCTCGGCCATCCCACGTCCCAGTGCCAGCGCCAACCCCAACCCCAACTACAGTCCCTTTCGGTGTCCTCCCCACCATTATCTTCCACATTCCTGGCCGCTAGATCGGTGTGACTCATCTGGTCTCGTCTTTTGGCATTTGCGATGCGAGAAGCATCATCACAAGGCATTGCCGGCAGTAGGCGGCTTGCAGTCGACCCCACGCTTGCCTCTCGTCCTGCTCTATTCGAGTCGAGCGAAAAGGGGTCCTTTGAATCTGGTGCAACTCAGTAGGCGCAGCATCGTAATTGCTACAGATATATATTATCATGTCTATCAATTTCCTCCGGAAACAGGATCCATCTATCTTACTATGCTGTGCGGCCGTGTCCTGCTCCTTCGAAGGTCTCTAATCTCGGTATTGTGCACAGTACATCGCCAGAATGTTTTCTTCCGAGCTCGTTCATCCGTGTTGCTCACAAGGCAGGGTCGCGCTGCAACATCGAGTCGAGGGTGCCAGTATGCCTTGTGCTTCGTTCGGTCTGGGAGCTGCAACGCTCACCGGGGCACTACGGACGAGAAGGCCACGATACGAACGGCCACAAGGCGTGAGATCCTTATTGACTGGTGGGAGTCTTCGATGCACAACTGTACTACCGCACACTGCAGACGATTGTCGCAGCCCTCCTGCATGCGTGTCTTGACTCATTTCTCTTCCTCTTCTTCTTCCTGCACATCAACGCCAAATTCATTCCGAATGCTTTCGATCACTTTAGCTAGCTCTTCTAGCGCTAGGTAAAGCTGCCACAATAGTCGCACCTCTCCGAATCATACGGGCGCACATGGGAGCACATGGGAGCACATGGGAGCACATGCTGCTGGCTGCGCAGAGCACTGATCCGAATCCGATATCGAGATAAAGTTCCATCGCAAGATAGAGTTGCCGCGGATCCACATAAGTACCCCAGCTCTAGCGCGAACCAGGACTTACCGGCCCTGCCACCTCTTTTTCCCCGGACACTACTGTACACCTGCTGCTCAAGACTTCCTCATCCGCCCTCTGAGCTTCTGAACCGCTAGCTTCATGAGTTGCAGCTTCGTGCAGCTTTCAACCCGCCGAGGCAATGGCCCTGGGGCATAGCTAACAGATACTTCTCGCATGAAGCACGGTGACGATCCACATGTTTGGCATTTCACAGAACGCACGCATTTGCAAGTGTGTTGCGCGCTGAGGTAGCCTAGGTTGACCGAAGCTTAAGGTACGCGTGCACATCTGAGTATCAGCGGGCTCAGGGTTTACTATCGAAAGCTCAGCCTATCGAAGCTCAACATTGTGGTCTCCAGGTGTTCGCCGGCAGAGTCCGAACGGTGCCAAGCTTATTAGGCGAAACTTTACGGTATCCACCACTCCGCTGTGCCTGGGGAATCTCCGCCCACACCCCATCCCCAGCCTCCTACCAGAATGTTGTCGAGGTAAACTTGAGACCACCTCGCGAGAACAGACTTTTTCCAGCTTCTTTACGAGTAACTCGAAGTTTATGATGCCAATCTTCCTGCATTGAGAAGCGGATGGGACTTCGTTATGGCGTGGATTGGTCGCAGGCCGAACAAGCTGCACGGAGACTCCGACAACGTAAGTTTTTCGATCCCCCCTAGCCCACATACAGTGAGGGCTATTCTGTATGAGGTGGATGCTCGTGTAGGCTGAGTGCTCAGAGGTACCTGCTCGTGCCATGCTGTACTCTTCCTCGCTCCCCTACTTAAGAGACACTTTCCCTCTGCTTGGGTCCTTTTCTTTTCTCCTTTCTTTCAACTACAGTGACTGAGAGAAAAGTGCAGACACACTTTATTGAGAGTTACACTTCATTGAGAGAACACTTCATTGAGAGACATACTAGAGAACTTTACTTGATACTACTACCACGACTTCAAGATGGGTTGCACTACTGTCTTCAAGTCTATCATCACCTCCCTGTTCTGCGCCACCTCCAAGCCAGTTCAACAGCAGCAACAGCAAGCCGAAGCTTTTGTTTAGGAAGCAAAATGCCCAAGCCCATGCAAGCATTGCTATGACGATGCCATCAAAGCCCACAAAAAGCAACGGCGAATCAGATTTGTCGACGACGATGACCGGAGCAGCTTCTGGTCTGTTCCTTCTCTCCGCCTCGCCTCGGTCCGGACTGCCAAGTCGACGCAAACCACGTCATCATTCCACTCCTCGCAGTGGACAGATGTCTCGGTCCGATCCTCATCATAAACGCCGATGAATCCATAGGAGCCGGCCTCTACCTCGCCGATGAATCCCCTGGAGCCGGCCACACCTCTCGCCGATGAATCCCTTGGAGCCGGCAACCTCTTCGCTGATGAAGCCTCCGGAGCCAGCGACATACCTCACCGATGAAGCCTCAGGACCCGGTACTGTCTCTCGCCGATGGACCTACTGAATCGGCGTCGCTCTCTACGAGACTGTCACTTACTACAAGACTGTCGCTCGCTACTGTCGCTCTCTACCACAAGACTGTCGCTCGCTGCCAAGACTGTCACTCACTACCACAAGACTGTCGCTCACTACCAAACAAGACTGTCGCTCACTACCAAACAAGACTGTCGCTCACTACCAAACAAGACTGTCGCTCTCTACCAAGACAAGATTGTCACTGTCGCTCTCTACTACCAAGACAAGACTCTCGCTCTCGCTGTCGCTCACTACCAAGCAAAGTCGCTCACTACCAAACAAGACTGTCGCTACCAAACAAGACTGTCGCTACCAAACAAGACTGTCGCTACCAAACAAGACACTCTCTCTGTCGCTCACTACCAAACAAGACAAGACTGTCACTGTCGCTCACTACCAAACAAGACACACTCTCTGTCGCTCTCTACCAAACAAGACACTCTCTCTGTCGCTCTCTACCAAACAAGACACTATCTGTCACCATCTACCAAACAAGACACTATCTGTCACTATGTACTACAAAAACCAACCAGCAGGCTATGCACCAGGTGCACGTCACCACAGTTCTGGGTCAAGCTAGAAACCCTGGGTGCATGGCCTCGCTGCCACATACTACAAACTACAAATCAACATCACAAAGCAACACGCAGGTCATCACCGGGTGCACGTCACCGCAGTTCTGGGTCAAGCTAGAAACCCTGGGTGCATGACCTCGCTGCCACAATCACTACAAACAAGACCGTCATTCACTCTAAGACCGTCGTTCACTACAAAACCTACAATCACTACAAAAGTACAATTCACTACAAACAAGACCGTCGTTCACTCTAAGACAGTCGTTCACTACCAAACCACAATCACTACAAAACCACAATCACTACAAGACCACAATCACTACAAGACCACAATCACTACAAGGCCACAATCACTACAAGGTCACAATCACTACAAAACCAAAACCAAAACCACAATCACTATAAAACCAAAACCAAAACCACAAAACTACAATCACTACAATCACTACACAACTGCAATCACTACAAAACTACAAAACCACAAAACCACAAAACCAAAACCACAAACACACTCCTCGCTCACGAGGCAAGAAGGAAGAAGCTGATCAACGGTTGCCCCTGCCAAGTGCAAGGCTTCGAGGACAGCATCGGATAGGATAGAACAGGACAGGACATGGAATGGGATAGCCGGCGACGAAGGCACTTCGCACAGCGGCAGCGACAGCGGGTACGCAAAGACCGAGATCGAGGCCGGGGTGGACGTGTCGCGACGCGACGCCTGAAGATTGGGATAGGGGCACCACTCAGGCACTGGAAGGCCGAAACTTAGGCGCCATCACGCCTAAACACAAACACAAACTCAAACACAAACACAAACTCAAACACAAACTCAAACTCAAACACAAACACAAACTCAAACACAAACTCAAACTCAAACACAAACACAAACACAAAACACCAACGAATAAAATGGAATTTTGATGACCCTTCTTTTTATTCTGTTTACCTGTGCTTCACTGTGATTCTTCCGCGCTATAAGTCCGTGCCTACTGATAGTACTGTGTGTCTGTGCCCGTGCCTGCAAAGTAATTAGTGCTTGTGCCGCCTCGCCTATCCTATCCTACCGTCGCTCTCCTAGCCCCGGACTCAAGTTGACCTACTGTGATTACCTACCTACCTACTTAGGTCCTGTGGGTGCCACCCGCACCTGTGACGCATGCTGGACCTAGCTTAGGCTAGGCATTCTACCTGCAGACACTGCAAGTGATGTCACGCGACGTCTTGAACGATGTGCTTGATTGTGGCGTCGCGCGACGACTGTGGATGTGGAAGTTGAGATGACTTGACGGGCTCCTGCCAGTAAGTTACTGTGACTTAGGACAAGAGAGCAAGACAAGACGTTTTCATCGGATTGGGCGTGGTGCTTTGCTGTTTGGGTGCTGTGTTGGAATCTTTGGTGTTGCGGTACTGACTGCATGGGTGGTATGGTACGTGCTGCGCGCCTGCCTGGCAGAATCACGGAGTATGGTGTGGTGTGGTGCGAGGGTCCTGTCAACTTGAACTTGCGGGTGGACAGACAGAGATTCTTGCGACGAGGAAGACGGTGGGTGCGATGTGGTGTGGTGTGTTGTATAGTGACGTAGAGATACATAACATATCATATCATATCATATCCACCCCGGCGACCTCCTGGAATATACCAGCCAGCAGGTCCGAAGCTTCCGCTCACCGAAGTCTCACACTCGATCCAGCTCAGCTGGTATGCTATCTCAGCCTCAATGTTCGCCAGCCTCATCACCTCCACTCGTTGCCGTGGGCGTCGCCCAAGCAACAGGAAAAGAGACCGTAGATGGCTGATCGTATCATATCTGCTCGGGACCTTGTTAGACACTAACTGATTGGGTGATGGATGTCTCAGGCACTACAGTAGGAGTAACGCTGCTGCGTCTACTGCTGCGTCTACTGCTGCGTCTACTGCAGGTCCAACGAGCCCCTCTACGGTACGCTCGACTTGTACCGTTATGAAGCAGGACGGGGACAAGCGTGCGGTGCGGTGCGGCCGATTGTGCTGCGATCTTCAGACGTCTGGTCGGTCGGTCGGTCGGTCGAACTGCTTAGGTAGGTAGGTAGGCAGGCAAGGACACCAACACGCAGTGAGACACGCAGGCGATATCCCTCCAGTGCGGCCGGGGTATCAGCTAGCTAGCTAGCTAGCCGTCTGGTTGTGACACGGAGTAGAATTGTCCTCACTCCAACACTACGTACCGTACCGACGACAGCAGTCCAATTGACCGACCGCACAAACCTGTAGCCTAAAGTATTTGATATGTCGCGTCAGGACTCTCATCGCCTTGTAGGAACCTAGGAGTCGTGGCGGGCAGCAGCACTTGAAGACCAGTGTATCCTGCCGGTGGCGGTGGCCGCAAGGTCTGTATGCAGGCTTGCTGTAGTGTGCTGGGTCGGGACGAGCACACATACACATATTACACGACTGGCTTGACGGTAGCGGAGGGAAGGGGCCGCGTGGTAGTCTGAAAACATGAGCAGGTGGTCGGGACGCGCAGTGCCAGTGTGCAATGAATGGCACCGTCGCGGTTTGGGTTGGGTTGCTTTGCTTTGACAATTCAACATGACTGAGATTGTCTGTTATACATGGGTGGGCGAAAGACGGGAGAGAGAGATTTTATCTCGTTGTCGATGTTCCTGGAGAAAGAACCGACGAGATCAGGGAAGAAAGGCAAGAATATGCACATGCACATGCATAGCACAAATGCATGCTCGCGATCAGTCCATCTCATCTAAATCGTTCTCAACGTCAGCCCTTCCATTGTCGCCAACAGCCCCAGCATCATCCTCGCCCACAAGCATCCCAATCATACAACCCTGCAACATCCCATCCCAATTAACCCAAGGATGCACCTCGGCAAAAAGCGCATCACTCGACCTGCCTGCCCCCTTCATGAGCTCGTCCCTCCCACCAGGATGAAAGTCCAAATATGCAGAGACATTGTACACCTTCCCCTGATACACGGTCCACGCATCCTTCCCCTTACGCCCATTCTGATATTTCAGTTGAGAAGGCGTAATGCGTCCCAGCCGATGCGGGCCCAGATGGGTGGTCGCGTCGTTACCACGTAGCTTCGTGGGCGCGGTGGGAGATGTAGAGCGTGTGAGGGCGGCCCAGTCTAGCGGGCTGTAGCCGGGCGCGAGCATTACTTTCTTGCTGGAGCGCTTGGAGGGGGCTTGAGTGGACGCGCTGGGGGCGAGGGAGGGTTGCATGTTTGTGTTTGCGAGGGCTCTTTGCGCAGGGACACGGAGGGTGCTGGCAGATGAGGGACGTGATGACAGGCTGTTGTTCTTGCTGCTGAGGCTGGTTGGCGCGGGCAGTCTGCCTTGTGGCTGGCCTGGTCGTGGGGGAGGTGCGAGAGAGGCCGTGGCTGGTTTTAGACGTGGTGGGCTACGGGCGCGAGATGGTGGGAGGGAGGAGGGCGGTGGCATTGTTGCGCGTTGGCGGGCTTGGGCTGCTGCGCTGTTGAGGTTTGGGGCTGAGGAAGGGCGGGGAGGAGGTGGCATGTCTTGGGATTGGACTTTGGGAGACTGTGTCGGTGACGCCTCTTGTGCTTTCGGATCCTGCCCTTTCCGCTGTGTAGCATGACTGCTGCGAGGTGGGCTATCGGAGCGATCGCTCGCGCTGGATATGTCGTCTTTTTGCTGGTAAGCATCATCATCTCGAGTCGCCTCTACAGCGATGAGCGGCGCGGCGGCAGTCTGCTCAATGCCCCTGCTATCCTCTTTCGACTGAGACACCACGATCTCGGGCGCTGCCGTGTGCACATGGCCATTCTTTTCCTCGTCCGTGCTGGCGCTGAATCTGGCCTTGTAGAAGGAATGTATCGCGAGTGCGGCGATCAAGGTACCAACGGCATATGCGACGTAGCCCATCTCGGCGATGAATGTGCGGTAGAAGGGGCGGGCAGTTTGTGGATGAAAGTGATTTTAGAAGTCATCTTGACCATGTTCAGCGACTGTCAGTGCTCACCAAGCCATGTTGCGTCAGCTGCACTCGAGAGTGTCGCCGCAATTCACACCATAAAGGGTGGCAGAGTGGCGGTTTACAATAAGATGACCGACTTCGGCAAACTCGTGCAAGACCCAGCCGAGCTTGTCAGAAAATGGCAAACAACCGTCATTGGCTGAGCCAGCGGAATGTAGTGCACATTTATTCAAGGACACTCATTAGTTGTCTTCTATGTACAGCCTATTGAGCTTGAATGTTGCTACATCCAGTAAGGAGGTTTGCACCACTTGGCGCAGACGTTGTATGTACACATCTCGAGTGCGCGTTACCCATCATGAACCCCTTCCACCATTCTCCCCTAGTGCTCCCTTGACCGCTTAAGCCCATTTACCGAGCAAAGCCATCAATCCAGCACCCAAGCACATCAAGAATATAGCGCTCAGAAGTGTCTTGAGAGGCGCATGCCTCATGGTCTTGCTGAACATGAATTCATGCGCCATCAACTCCACCAACCCGGTATAGATAAGGATACCCGCAGAGATCGAATCAAACACACCATTGACAAGTAGAGTAGTTCGACTGCCCGGCGGGTACGATTGCCTGACACCAAGGCCGACAGCAATGGCAATAGGTGTACAGAGACCATATGCGAGACCAAGAAGGTATGGCGTCCATTTCTTGCTCTTCGGCCAAGGCGTCACTGCAATTCTCGATCCAAGACCAAGACCCTCGAATGTTTGGTGGAAGACAACGACGATGAGTAGCGTAATAAACTCCTCGCCGGCTACAGCAAGTGTCAACCCTATGAACACACTGTGGAAGATGATACCGAATTCAAGGATGAAGATAGCCGTGAGTTGTGACTTGTACCGTTCGTGCGCCTGCGCGTTACCAGCCTGTTCAATCGAGTTGTGGCTTTGTGCATGGCTGAAGTGGTTGGGGCCTGGTTGATGGGCGCTCATCCTCCGTTCACCATTCTTCGGGTCGAGTTCGACGTCAGATTCCTTAGATCCATCCACGACATGACCACTGTGCCCCTCATCGTCCCCATCGACTTGAACATTGCTGTACCGCATGACGAACAGTTCCACGATGAAGAGGACAAATATGGTCATCAGTACGATGCCCGAGACCCAGTCATATTCGGTGATTGCGCCCGTGAGGCACTCATCCCGGAGCGCATCTTCTGCAGGACTGAGGAGATGAATGAATGCTGTCGCAATGATGACGCCGGAGCCGAAGAACTTGGCGACAAAGAAGGCCCAGTCTGGTACCCCCATGCCTCTGTGTCTCTGTGCATAGATTGGGAAGCAGGCACCAAACATTGAGCCAGCCATGATGATGAAAATCGAGGCTATCCGCAAGCCCATCTTGCCGTTATACTCGTTGCCTCCCTCGCACGATGATGCCTCTGTGTCTGCATCTGTCGCCTGACGGGCGATGAGTCTCTCAAGGTGATCCATTTTGACGGATAATGTGGTGTGGGTGATACAGATAGAAGTGGGTTGTTAAAATCGGGCACTAGCCGGCGTCAGCAACTAGCCGGCTCAATGCTCATTGTATTGCATCTTCCTCACCTTCAGGTCGTCCTTGACCGGTCAAATGGATGTCTCCCCGTTAGATGTCGTGGTCGATACTCTCAAGAGTCTATTCGCCGACAGGCCTCAGACTGGAGTTGCAAGATCTAAGCCTTTCAACACGCGACCTAAGCTTTCGACAAGAGGTTCAGATCCCGCCTCGGGTAGCGACTACCTCGTGGTATTATTATACAGATGCAAGAGCGACATAGCGCCTTAGATCCAAAAGTCACGTCTTTGAAAACCTTATTTTTGAGGACAATCGCATTTGGTGGGTCGAGAAGGTACTGAGAATGAGGACCTTATATGACGCTAACCCGAAAATGGAGTCCGATGAAGAAACAATATGAGAAGAGTGATTTGCCACGAGCGTGCAAACAAACGTTATCTTGACGATCTGGTCGCACGGCCCACGCGACCGAAATTCTACTTCCACCCTTTCAATGCCACACCATGTTGACCATGTCAACTCGGCAGTGTAGGCATGCCATGCACTGTAGATTCTATGCTGCCTCTGTTCCTTCTCCAGAATGCTGCCCCACGTCTTGTATACTAAACCGGCGCGCCTTATTACTGCATCGTGAGTAGCGCTTCTAGGCAAGTGAGGTAGACCCATGCTGGCCCGATAGTATACTCCACGGGTCGAGTCCGCCAAACTTGAATGGTGCACTCCGTGCCTGGACATGACTGATGCCGATGCTACCAACCATGTGGATCTGTAAGCTTGCGCAGTGATGACGGATACCGGTGCAAGCTTTTTGCTAAGCCTCTTGCGCCTTTTCGCTCGGCGGACTCCGTAATAGTTGAGCGGTTCAGAAGAGTGACGGTCAAGGGCCTCGCGCTACCGGTACAGCCGCTTAGCACATTCAGACCTTGGTCACATTGCATCTTCCTCATTGCTTCACTAGCGCCCTCGATCCGACGAGCTCAATCGTGATCTTCTCCTTTGCGCGAATCACCTCAGTCCTAAGAACGAGCCGGCCTCACCAAAAGTCTGCCTGATAGGCTGTGTTCTTCTGAACGTTGGCCATCGCAGGGTCAGAACACCCATATAGACCAAGACACCAACCAGACCTGCCGACGAAACACACGCAGCAATGACCCCTCTGACCACATTCTGCTGGTGACGTTTGTTTTTATGGAATATCTGCTTGCGTTCGTATTTCGACACGCCTGGTGTTGCAGTTTGGGCAGCGTCTCCAAACATTGCTGGCGAAGCTCGGATGGACGTTCCTGCTATCGTAACTGGTGAAGATTCTGCAATACTGTTGACCACGTCGCGTACTAGCTGTGTCCACGACCTCTCAGGTACTCTCCACCAAGGCAGGTTCGCTGCGGCTCCAAAGGTCTGTTCCTTTTTCTCGCATGTCCACCTGCGCAAGTTCGGGTACTTCTCCAATGCTTCCGATAGCCACGGCTGCGGCAGGTCACTTGTGCTCATCTGACTCAACAATGCCACCGCGAAACAGTCCAGCACGCCCGTTTCATCGCCGAGGAAATATTTCTTGCCTTGTAGCAACGCTTCGAGCGGCTCGAAGAAGTCTGCTGTTATGGCTTCCAATCTGAATCTTGCCTGTTCCGCCGGGCTGCCTAGCAGACTCGTCACGCTCTTCTTCGGTAGGCGCAGGCTCTTCGGAATGGCTGCAGAGAGTCCTTCATTCTCCTTCTTGAGCTCCTTTTCTCTTGTAGCGTCTACATCAAGCCCACTCAGCCCTAAGTGCTCACTGCGTTTTCGTGCGCTCTCCCGAAGACGTTGCGGAATAGTCCAGCTTTGCGGCCAGGGAAGGATATCGGACAGGGCTGAACGGGTGACCGTAGTGTAGTTGTCGCTACTGACGTAGAGGCTCAGGTCGAGCAGGGGTAGACCTCGCGATTCGAGGAAGGAAAGGTAGGCTTCTAAGTCTGCCTTCCCCTGGTCGCCGAGGTCAGGGTATGTCGACACGGGAAGACTGCCTAACCTATATTCTGCGTGTTCGCTGCTGATGTAGGAAACGATGTCCCGAAAGCCTATGATCCAAGTTTGAGATGATGCATTGCCAACTTTCAAAGCAGGTAGTTCGTCGAAAGGAGAAACGAACACGTCGTTGCTCGGGACTAAAACCCACTGATCTGAGCGAATCGACGTCTGTAAGAGTGCTATTGCAGCAAGACATCTCGGGTCGATGGATGGCAGGCCGAAGGCCGGACCATAGATGTGAAGCTCGATCATCGCTATTAGAGACACAGGCTGCGCCTTCAAGGACGGAGCACTTAGTCAGGATGTAGCCGAGGTTCTACCATGCGCAACGCGTGATCACATGACGTAGTAGGCAAAGAAGTGTTCCCACGGACGCGGTCAGCGTGCGGTACCTACGTAGCAGTTTCTTGTGTAGGCAACTAATCAGTACCTAGATAGTCTTTTGGTCGCTTCGAATGCCTGCAATGTGCTCCATGGTAGCTGTAGAATGATAATGGAAGGTCTTCGTTTTAGTCTATCACCGGTCTCTATCCATGGACAACATAAGCCAATCTGAGCTTTGAATTGTGCTGGCACTCCCATTAGATCCCGCGATCACCTTACATGGTTGGACAGCAGTCTCACCCCAACCCAAGAGCAAGTGACCCGGACCTATCCCAGATACCTTTGATGTATTAATAAGACATACGTACTGCTGGGACTCTCGGGTCTATTCAAAGGAAGAAGCGCTTGGCATTGTGCTTGAAGGCTGCGGTGTAGTCATCGATATCTGCTTGCTTCGTGCTTGTGCTCTTTGCGGAAGTGTTCTGCGATGTCGGTGCTGTAATGAAGTATCGGTCTGGACGTCAAGCAGCTTGCCTGCAGTGAGGACAAATACACCACACCGACCAGTACAACACAGCACATTATAAGACCCCCGCCTGCCATGCATTCAAGCGCGCGCAAACGGCAACATCTAGTGATATGGCATTCACCGGTCAGTCTAGTCTAAGGTAGCCCCCTAACATGACCTAGCCATAGACATGCTAAGCCAAGCCAAGCCAAGCCATTAGGATTCATTGCTCGTCAAACCATCACAGTCAGGTATGTATGTATCTACCTACGCCATCTCACTTGTTCCATCTAGCATCACAATCGCAACATCCCAACACCGTAGCTCTCCACTCGCTAACTACCCTGCTGATACCCAAGATCAAACGGCCAATAAAAACGGGGCAAAAACGTCGACGAGAGGATCGTAATCCACGGCTCCGTATACTCAACCACAAACCTCTCCGCCCGCTGCACGCTCTCCGCCGGCCTCGCCGAGCTCAAATTGCGCATACTACACCCACTCTGCAAGAACGGGACGTGGTTAAACCGATCCTCAATCCACTGCAGCCACAGACTTTGACTCGCATACAGACTAGGGTTGTGGTCCTGATCCACGACGCTGACGTACTCAACGCTCGTATTCGCGTTCGCGGGCACGGCGCACGTCGCGTTGTACCCGGCGATTGCGCCGGCGGGGCCGACGACGGAGTCCGCGCTGCCCTGCAGGATGAGCATGGGGCCGCCGAGGGCGCGGCCACTGACGCTGTAGTCGCGCGCGAAGGAGACTGCGGGCTCGGACGTGGGCCACGACGTGTTGCTGTAGATGTCGGTGGCGTTGAAGGTGGCGAAGGCGGCGTAGCCGGCGTCGTTGCAGCCGCCGATGCTCTGGACGTAGCGGAGGGCTTGGAGTGGGATCGGGTTGAAGATTGCGACCAAATCGAGGCCGTAGAGGTGCGCGATGGTGAAGGAGAGGAAGGCGGTGAAGACGGAGTTTCCGACAGGCGCGGTGTTGCCGATTGGGAAGGGGGGTGGCGCGGCGGCGATGGTGCCGAGGAAGCCGGGGATGGGGGAGGTGGCTTGCCGCTCGGCGATGGCCCATGCTACACCGCCACCTTCGGAGTGGCCGAACGAGACCCATTCGGGGGAGAGTTCGGGGAAGGCGGACTGCGCGGCGACAATGCTGTAGACGACGTCGTTGGCGTGCAGCTTGTACGCGAGGTAGTTGAAGAACTGGTCGGAGCCGAGGCCGACGTAGTCGGCGATCACGACGGCGTAGCCGAGGCTGGCGAGGGTGAAGACGCTGCGGAAGTCGTATTGGAGGTTGCGCGTGTTGGAGACGGCGCATTGGCGCGTGATGCCTGAGGTGCCGTGGGCCCAGGCGACGAGCGGGTAGGTGGTGGAGGAGCCGTTGAAGGTCTTCGGCGTGAAAGGCCAGAGGATGGATCCGGTTGCTGGGACGGTATTGTTGAAGTTGTCGACGGAGGCGTACATGAACCTGCTTAGGGATTGGCCTGGGGGGATGTCGTAGGATGAGACGTTGCTTTGTGCTTCGAGCTTGAGGATCTGCCCTGGTTGGGCCTGGGATATGTTTGCTGGCGTCTCGTAGAAGGGGTCATCCTGGATCGGGTAGGTCACGGCATTGGGGATCTCGAGCAGCGCTTGATCTGCTCTTGTCCTGTTTTCGATGCATGCTAGGTCTGTTAGTGTGCACGAATCAAGCACAAGCTGGCTGTGGCAAACGGCTGCCAGGCCTAGCAAAGGGAATACGTATCGCATGGCTGTAGCGATGGTTCAAATTTCTCTCCAACGACGGTACTGCCACGACCGATAGCTTTTGCTTGACTATATGTAGTTGAGGATATCTTGCTGTCTCGGTAATCAATGGCCGAGCTGGCGGCTGCTAGCTGGCTGACAAGTCCGAGTGCGACGCTCCATGATATCAGATCCAGACAGTGGACATAGCACGTCACTGCTTGAGCAGGAGTGCAACCCTTCCACCTTCTGGGATGGGAAAGGTACATTGGAATTTGCAAAGCTTCAAGAGAGCTTCTTGTACCGCGGTTCAACAGCGGCCCCGCGAGCACGGAGCTCCGTAAGCCGTCCCCGCATATTCTTGCCTGTCACTTCAATACTGAGGACAAACGATTATCATGGTCTGGAGCAATAGGCTGGTGGGAGGCTAAGTTTGAGATGTTTTTATCAGCTAAAAGAACTTCTCCCATTCTACCATTCCAGGTAGTGATGGTAGTAGGTCGGATGCTGGCTCGTTCTGTGCGTCAAAACCTTGGCTCACGTGGCACCGCAGGCCCGGGACGGACTCACTGTAGTTTATTACCAACCACCGAACGTCGAAGGAATGAAGTCAACATTCTAGACCCGGATGGCCGTAGTCTCTTGGATTGCGGGAAACATGCCTGGAAACCAATGATACTGACAGGAATCAAATCTACCCGTGCCTACCCAGTGCAACGAAACAAACAACACCAGAACCAAGTACTATACCTGCCCAGCACAATAGAGACAATTCACCTCCTCACAATAACCATTATTACCATCCAGACCTGTGATTATCAACATCAACGTTTCCCTACATTGACCGCCCTAGCGGCTCATCTCCCACCAAGCCGTGTATATTTCCAGACATAATATGCAACACCGGCTACAACACCAATGCTAGCAGTATTAAGTAGTGTATCAAATACTCTCCCTTGCTTCTTCGCCTTTGCTACCACATCGCTATACCTTTCGTTTCCAAAGCTGACTCTTGCATACTGTGTCTTCCAGTCTAGACTTGGAAACCACTTGTCAACTGTTTCTTCGCTCGACTTTCGAAGTTTATATCGCCTGCTGACTACCCCGCTTGTCATCTCAGCGTAGTTGCCCATTGCCAAATCAGAGATAGCATGGGCATCGGCCACCCGTGTGTGGGTGTACTCCTGGAGAGCGGTGGCGAGGCAATGCTCCGGGTTATGCCAGTCGATATGTTCGTCGTCATGGACCTGCGCGGAGAAGCCTGCTTCTTGGCGGGAGGCAGCTTGTTTAGACCTGTCTATGATATCGAAGAGTGCTCTGACGGATTCCAGTCCAGCGTTCATACCCTGTCCATAGAACGGAACCATTGCGTTTGCAGAGTCCCCAAGAATCACGACACTGGATCCGTAGTGGTGCGGCGCGCATTTGATATTGATCAGTGAGAGATGCGGGTTCCTTCTGAATTGCTCAAGCAGTGATTGAGGTTCAATATGACTCGTCACCCCAGGGAACAGCTCATCGAATTTCTCGATGAAGGAGGACGCGTCCGAAGAATCTGTAGCAGCTTCAAGTTGTTCGAAGAGCGCGACCGGCCCAAACAGGGTACATACGAAGCTACCACCATGGGTCGGAAGCGCGATGAACATGCTGCTGCCCGCCGGCCAGATGTGCAGATGGTTCGGGCTTATCTGGTAGCCTCCTGAATACCTGCTTGACTGGAGCGCAGGCTGCATAGTAAACTCAGACCACAGGCAATCGATGTAACTCTGTGAATAATCCACCGTTGCGAACTTCATGAGATGGAAACGCACAGCTGAATGTGCACCGTCAGCACCAATCATGAAGTCAAAATGCACTTCATGCTCGGGGGCACGGCGACTCGGATTCTCACGCGAGTATTTCGGCTTTGCGCAGAGGTCTTCGAACCAGGCTTTCTTGCTATCGAAGTCTGCACCAGTTAGTTTCTTCTGAAAGAAGGTCTTGACATTTGGCATGGTGTCAAGCTTGTCGAGAAGCACCTTGCTTAGTTCGTTACGGTCGATGCTGCGTTGATAGCGACCGTGGACATCATAGGCTTGGGCTTCTTCGTGGAGGGTTCCGGAGCGGGTAGCGGTGTGTATCATGCGGCCATGCATCGGAATCGTTGTGGCGAATACAGTTGCGAGGAGGTCATCGTAGCCGGCTGAGCGGAGGGCATTGATTCCTCGTTCTGAGAGTGCTAGATTGATAGATTTGACTAGACTTGAAGGATGCGTGCTTGTGTCTCGGAGGTCTATGGTGGCGACAATTATTAGCACTGAGCTTCGTGATAACTGGAGCTGCCTCATGTACCTGGCCTCAAATCGTATACTTCAACTTCGTCACCTCTGTTGGCGGCATAGATAGCAGCTAATGAGCCAACGGGTCCTGCACCAACGACGACCGTCTTGCGCCATGATGGAGGCCTGCCCATACTGATGTGGGCGGGTTGATTCTAGCAAAATACAAAGCTAGGGTCAGGACAAAGCGCTTTTCCTGTTGATCAGAGCACAATCCAAGCACTAGCAGCAGGTAAGTTGTCTGTTAGCAATCAGTATTGATGCGACAATATATCACAAGTGCACGCGTGTTAATCTCCAGAACATGTGACGATTGCATTTTGATTGACGCCATCGTTTGTAGGCTAAATTTTTCATCGTGCACATTTCGAGCTTATGTCATCAAGGACATATTGTCCCTCCGCCGCAATGGAAGTTGAGCGTCGAAAGCGAGGTCGGGCAACAGGCACGGTTGGACGAAAGGAAGTGATGAACAGGGATCAAGGAGAGAAGGACAGTGAAGGAGCAGTTGATGCTAGCAGCACAGAGAGTGGATCCAGGCTCGACCAAGGCCGAAAGTGGGCAATAAAGCCGACATATCTCAAAATACATGTAACGAACACCTTTATTGTTCAACAAGCTATCATGCTTCACGATCTATGCTCATGATGCGCTACACAAATCGGTGTCTGAGTGCGATCGATGCTTTAATACTTCTCTTCGATGGTGTGTGGACGTGCAATAGGCTCGGGGTCCTCATCCTCAATGTCCTTCGCGGCAACCACGTGACCTTCAGGAAGCATGTTGAGAGCATCCTCCTCCTTGTCCAGACCTCGGAATTGTAAGAAGAAGATACAGCCCCCAACGAACGCAAGAACGGCAAAGACACCGTAATTCCACACAAGAAGTGGATCAGCGGAAAGAGGCGTCAGAGCCTCAGCAATGGCGGCGGAGATCGCGTTGGTGAAGAGAGCGACAGCTTGGCATAAAGATCGCATGCTCCGTGGAGCCTTAGAGTAGGCATATTCAAGCGAGGTTATGGAGGCAAAGATCTCGGAGAAGGCGACGAGAACGTAGCAGCCGGTCTGAATCCAGACGTTGAGAGACGATGGAAGGATAGTACCGTCGTCGGCCTCGCAGGAGTTGGCGTTGTGACCGCAAGGCGACGTCTTGTAGATGTAGTATTGAACTACGGCCGCCCAGACCATGGCAAGTGCTGCTAGCCAGAAACCGAAGGTGATCTTCTTGATGGCAGTAAACTGGATACCCATCTTTCGAAGGCCAGGGTACAAGAACAAGTCGCAGATGGGGATGAAAATGATCAGGGCAAAGGGGTCGAGATTGTTAAGGACATCGTTTGGGACGCCATTCAGGGTCATTGTAGCGGCTTGCTGAGTGAAGTTGTTGGTCAACTGGCCGTATGCCAACCAGTACAGGGGGTACCATGTGAACACCGCGCAGGCGGCAAATCCACGTCGCACTTCGTCGACCCAGGCATCGTCGAACGTCATCCATCCTGGACGCTGTCCACGCGGGATGTTGGATGGCTTTGCAGAAGCCCACATCGTGCCATCATGGGTATTCTTCCAGAAGCGGAGGGGGTTGAGCGACCATCGTCCACGAAGAGCAAAGAAGAGAGTCTTGAACGCCTTGCTGACGACGGAGCCAGATGGGGGCTTCTGCTGGTATCTCTTCCGTCCCCACCACATGATTCCTGGAGTGATGAGGAAGGCAATCGTTGGCATAAGGAAAGACAGCCAAAAACCAACATACTTCTCAGCGTACACCATACCAATCTGACCAACTAAGGCACCAATGTTGATGAAGAGGTAGAAATAGTGGTAGATTCTGCTCTGGGTAATTGTTGGGTCGACAATGACGTTCTCGCCCGAAGAGAGAGCCCTCACAACGATAGTGGTAAGCGGAATCTGCTCGACGACCAAAGGTGAGATATTGGGCTTGAAACCACCGGTCCCCAGACCCATGATGAGGAGACCGACTATGAAAACTGCGAAGCAGGCTGACTCATTGACGACGATCGGAGGAATTGCAGAGATAACCAGGATGACGTGGCCGACAATTGCCACTGCGATAGAAATGCAGATTGTCTTGTATCTACCCCAGTGCTCGTCGGCCATGTAGGCACCAAGAAGAGGTATAAGGTAAATCCAGAAAGTGTTGAAGGTGTTTATGCCCTGACCAGTTCGAACTCCCTGGCCAAGTACACCAGACACACCCTGGTCACTGGGGCCGCCTGCACCGGTGTTGTGATGTGAGCCTGGAGCTCCACCGGTTGCGGGAGGCAGAGGTCTCGAGACGAAGTTTGAGTAGACTACCTGCGTTCCGTAGTAGGAGAATCGTTCGCAGAGCTCGACAAATGCAACGGTGTAGACAGCCCAGGGGATAGGCGAGGCCACTCTCCGAAGGGCATTAGGTCCTCTGAGCTCGTCTGCTGTTGGGTGTCGGTCCCCTGGAGACAGGTCGGGCATGTAGACATCTGTGTGCATGCCCTCATCTGTTACGGATGTTCTCCGCTGATCATGGACGATATCCTCCAGGGCGCCACCCTGCATATCCTGGGGAACAGGCATGATCGTGACTGTGTAATTGATCAACACAAACTTCCAGAGAAATGACCGAGCAGGTTTAAGAAGAGGACCAAGACCGCGAAGTACGGGGACAAGCACGAGCTATATGAAGACTCTGAGCTTGTCGAGGCTCGGATCTAAAAGTGAAATCCCAGTGGTCTCCGCCGCTCAGTCGGGGACCAAGGACGACATCACTAGTTGCCAGACGCGTTAGGTGGCATGCGACAGTAGCATGATTTGTAGGGTGAAAATCTATCAGGGACTAATGATACCGATAGTGATGGGTCGCGACTGGCCGAGGAGCGAAAGACAAGTGTGGAATGACAATCTAGACCAGTAGCGCACCAGTAGGATGGAACAGTACTGAGTAATGAAGCCTCGGTGCAGCAAAGGATACGGCTAACGATGGCAAAAGAATGTCGACGAGAGTTTGTGGCGCGAATTCTAAAAGTCACAAATGAGTGAGAAAGCATCTACAGGCCATCGTGCTCGCCCCACGGTTACACTCAAAGTGTTCGGTGGCAGGTGCTGATTGCAAGTGACTTGCAGCACATCAACCAATAAGGAATTCACGTCGGCAGGAGCGCAGTTGAAGATCAAGGGAACGCCGAGGGTCCAAGCAACCCAAGCTTCGCTCCACCCGTTGCTTCTGACGGCTTTTTGCAGGCTTGGTTTAGCTTATTTCTCACTATCTTTCGTTCTGATTCGATTTTAAGACTCTGTCCGGAAAATCGTTTGCCTCGCCTGCGCTATTCTTGCCGCCACGCAAGATAATCCCTCCAGCACTTTGATTCCTCGCTTTGCGCTGGCAGGACCAATTCAGTCTTTGCTCAAGTACAACCGCGATGTCTGCCCTAGCCCTTGGGGCTGGACAATGGCCACGTAAGGACAGACAACCACCATCACTTCTTGTGTGCGTGCAGAAAGATGGCATGCCGTGGATTTCTGGTTGTAACACGCCAGTGGCTCTTATTAGCACGCTCATGCAGACGGATATACCATGGTTTGCTAGAAGTTTAAGCTGGCCGAACTTTAATCACCTATTAGTATTTTATTGAGTTTGTAATCTCGAGCTGTATGTACGGAGAAACAGGGGTAGATAGACGTCCGATTATCTAATCCCAGATAGGCAGGTCATTTCGTCGTCTTGTGCGCCTATCAGCACTCCCTCCATTTTTCGGCATATCACATCCCTTTCTATTCGAGAGTAGAGTATAGGGCTGGGTTACCGCCATGAGTTTGCTGGCTTTGTCACTATCCTCCGCGCGTGAAGACTTCGAGCTGGTAGAGTCTGTACTAATCCTCGATTGTTCGACCCCAAAGGTGCGCGCATGTTGAGTTCACGGACTAGGCCGCTCAAAGAATTTACAGTAGTCTGATATCGAATTCGAGGCTATCAGCAAGGCGGTGTCTTTTGAACCCCAATTTGACGCTTCTCGGTAAGCACTCTGTTCTGGTTAAGCCTCCGCTGCTGTGCGAGGGCTCCCAACGATAACCAACAGGTTAACAATGCATTGCAAGAGCCTTACAATACGACTACCTACATGTGCGAAACGCGTACAGCTGCCGAACCTGCAACGCAAGCCAGGGAATCCAGAACAATGGAGCCGTTTCGATCTTCCAGGGTGGTAGTACGTGCAACCCTTTCCCCGATATCACGGAGCATGCTGTGCGCAAGGATGACACGGAAATGTGCCACGAGACTTTCCCGATTGGCTCGGGTAACTTTGAATATCAGATGGAGGCAGACAGTCACCATGCCGAACCTGAACTACCTCACCAGGCTTGGTACCCATATCCCTCAACCTGGATGTCCATAGATCAGTGGTCTGCTGGTTGCTCCCAATGCAGGTACATTTGTTTCACCCTCCACCACTATACTGAGTAACTGCCTTCTTCAACCTTTCTAGGTCAATAGCTTCCACCGTGACTCCTTTGGGTCCTTCCATGCTCTCTGCCATGCACAAGGCGTTCAAAATGGATTCTTCCACAGCTTCCGCTGCAGCCTCAAACAAACCGTTGATCGTTGTGTCCTGAACCACATCAACGTTCTGCTCCACCGTCGCAGTAAACAGAGCCTGATTTCTTGTAATATCTTTCGGTAACAAAGGCTCCCGTGGTACCTTACTCGCGGTGGAAAACGCAATGAACACATCTCCAGACGAATTCGAACCCCATCCACCCGTTCTCGCAACGCCTACAGTCGCCCGCTTGACCAGCCTACCCAGTTGTGTAGGATGCAACGGTGCATCCGTGGCGAGCACAACAATAATCGAACCATCCTTCTTCCTTTCAGCCATGTCCAATCCTTGCTCTTGATTCTCCATTAGCCTTCTGTCATTTTCCTTTTGAAACAAGCGTCCAAGAGGCACACTGCCAAACCTCAAATCCCTCGCCTTTCCAAAATTACTCTGCACCAGACACCCCACCACAAATTGCTTCTTCTCTCCTCGCACCAGTGCATCAACCAAGCGACTGGCAGACCCGGTCCCGGCTTTGAACCCCATAGTCATCATTCCTGTCCCACCACCTGTATTTCCCTCCCTCACCCTCTCGTCACTCGCATTGTCGATCCCATCAACGATCATCTCCGGTGTGATAACCATAGCACCGATATCATTCATGAACCCATCATACGTCTCCCCCACTACCGGCAGCAGAAACCAATCAGCCAATCCAGTCTCCTTATCCGCATACTCACGCACAGCATACTGATAAATACCATTGTAGGCCGAACCAACAGAAAGCGAGTTTGTGAGCACAATCGGACTGTTCAGCAAGCCCGTCTCGTTGATCCAGTGGCTGCCGGTCAATTCACCGCTGCCATTGAAGCTGAAGATTGCGCTATAGCAGGCGTTGTCGAACCAGTCGCGGCGGGGCAGAATAGTGGTTACGCCGGTGTTGATGACTGAGGCTGGACGATTAGGGTTGTGTTTTGCTGGACGGTGGATCGATTGCGTGTGGACTAGTACGCCGGGGACGTCGGTAAGGGAGTTGAGGTTACCCGGGGCGTGCCAGCCGAGGAAGAGGGTAGGTAGGACATTGCGGACGCGAGCACGTGAGGTGATTGTGCTTGTTGATTGAGACATGATGGTCGGCGTAGGTAGGTCAGCTATTACGAGTAGAAGAGGTCTGGACCTGGGTTCGGAGCGGAGGACCTCAGGCGTGGATTAGGTGGTAGTTGTGGTCAGTGTATCGTGAGGGTTGCTTAGTAAGCACTAGTAAGCACGAGTTCTCGGTTATCTCGCTGCCTGGGTGGAACGGTAAAATGAGGCATGATCTGCATTGGGATGAAATCTGCCCGATGGCTCATTTCTAGCAGATAGGTGGTGGATTTAAATTGGTTATTCCAATCTTTGGTACAGCGTCTGCCGAGGGCGGGAGCAACTCCTGTAGAGATTTTCTTTCAACCTCAGTAGTGGAACTTCACAGCCGCGTAGTTGACCATTTACAGCCTTGATAACTCGTCCTTGTGAGAGCGAGTCGTGTGACACTCGAGCAGCTTGAAGGTGAGGAGGCGGACCAACGCAGATGCAGTAGCAAACGCCGGGTTTGTAGCGCCTACATGATGTTTTAGCAAAGCCTGGTCGTGAGGAAGACGGACAAAACATCCCATACTCTCATCTCGCTTACAATCTCCCTCCAGAGACCCAGCCCTCTACGACTAGCAAGTTTGCATAGGATGGGCAAGCGATGAACGATAGTATGCCTTGAGCAAAGTTCTGCCATGCTGAAAGTGCCATCACTAAGTATGGACAAGAGCCATTTTGAATTTCGAGAAGTTGATCAAGTCGAGTGGAACATTGCCACCGGCTGCAGGTCTCACGATGAGCCAGAGGAAGAAGAATGTGTCAAACTTGCTGGAGCCGGCGTGCGAACGGGTAAAGACACAAGCATCGGTTGATAGCAATGTCGGTCCTGGCTAAGGCGTAGGAAATACCGCAGAACGAGGCATCAAGAATCGTATCGACACCTTACGCCACGAGTTGAGAATGATTTACCCAATTCTTGAGCTGGGTCCAATGCGTTAAAAGCCGCTGCGAACAGTCGGTATTGGTTTGGTTCGAGGATAGACGTTGTCACGAATCATCGGTGATCCAGCCAGAACCTGTGACTATTCAGAGCTCCCACCAGTCTGCATATGCCTCAACCAGTATCAATCAAGAAGAGGGTGGTGCATAGAATGCTCAATCGTCTTCGCCACCGGGCTTCTCAAGGAGGCCAACCTCATGAAACATCGACACCTCTGAAACTCATCCATGCTCGGTTCTTCGTGGAAAAGAAGTATAGTTACTCTAGAGCTTGCAAGACATTACCAAGTAGACCTGACGGCATTGTATCATTCTCGCAAGTGTTCCTGGATGCACTGCCATGGTTTGCTTTGGCAGAAGAAGTGGCGTGCAACGGCCACACAGATATTCCGCCCGGCAGTTCATGGCGAATCGAGAGTCCCAACAAAGTAATCTCCAACCTTCGCTTCCGGTTACAGTAAGGAACGAGAGCTGTGCTTTCTCCACTATCAACCAAGAGCTTTGGCCGAAACTTTTTGTCTCCTCTTTGTATTTATGCAAGGGTTACTTCCAGGTCAGTCGGTCGCTTTCGCTGAGACGTCTGCGATGTTTAGTATCTCCATGTCCGGCGGGTCGAGAAATAGGCTAAACGTCCGCCGGCTCGATGTCTGCATCTGGACGTTGACAATGACAGCAAGACGATGGATGGTAGAGTAGTTGCCCATGCTAAAGATCAAGGCCTTGCCAAGGACAGATAACATTACTACTCCTTGCAGAACTTTAAAGCAGAAATTACCGAAGCGCTTGTGTCACTATTGAGCAACACGCAGCTAGAAAACGGGACTACCTCGGGCGCCACTGATGCAAAGCCAAACTTTGGGCTCGATGACGTCGAGCTGTGGAAGATCTCGACCTGCACAGGATCGGAGTAGAAGGTTTGCTTCGACGAAACCTTCGGTGTTTGCGCTGTTGTATATACAGCAAGGCTCTGCGATCGGTTCTTCGCAATTGTTCACACAGCTTGTGCGCCTATTCGCCAGAATTTATGCTAAAGTTGCGAAAGACGTTTGGAGGTGGGAAGACGGAGAGTTGTCTTGGCGGGTGCCGTGTGATCCAGCGCCACCTCTCGCAGAGGTCTGAATGGTCGAGACCAGGGAGGAGAGCAACCAGTGGTGCGCTTGTGAATTCACATGTTTTCAATCACCAGTACCCCAGTGAGGGCTCCAGTCGCGTGTTGTGTTCATCCCCCGCTTGGAGTTGCTGCTGCAGCGGTAATCGAGCTAATGCGGAGTCTAGCGTCTACCTAGTAGTACTAGTAGACCTCTCTCCTGCAATGACATAACAGCAACAGCGGGAGCAAGGTAGCTTTGCACATGGCGCTTTGAGCTGTTGCGCACGTTCTTATAGCTACAAATTTCCTCACTTTCACCTTGTTCCACATATTTTCGCTGTTCGATATTTCTATTATCTAGGTATTACAAGCTCCGACCATGCATTTCAAAGCCCTTGCTCTAGCGAGCTTCGTCTCGGCCGCCGCAGGCCAGAGCTTGACAGAGGCGCTAGAGAGTAACCCAAATCTGTCGAACCTGACAACCTACCTGAATCTCTTTCCAGATTTCCAGGAGCAGTTGGCCGGGATGACGGACATCACGCTGCTTGCTCCTAGCGATGCCGCTTTCGCGGGAACACTTGCCAACGACAGCCTCACTGAGCTCACCGCCAATGAGGATATGATCACCTCTCTGTTCTCATACCACGTCCTCAATGGAACCTACTCCAACTTCTCGATCATGCCAGAGTTCATAGTCACAGCACTCATGCAAGGCCCATATAGCAACGTAACAGGAGGTCAAGCTGTTGAGGTTATCGCAAGCAGCAATTCGACGAACGCCACAGTCTCGTTCTTCTCTGGACTCCTTCAAGAATCGATGATAATCCCTCCTGGCAGCACCAACAGCAGCAGTGGAAGCGGCAACGGCACCATCTTTGATGGAGGTATCATTTACGTTATCGATCAATTCCTGGTTGTGCCCGAGAACATCACCAACACCGCCGTCCAACTTAACCTCAGATCTGCTGTCGGAGCTTTAGGCGCCGCCGACCTCGACACGAGTGTTAACGGCTTGACGGATGTTACGTGCTTCATCCCTGACAACGAGGCGTTCCAGGCAGTTGGTGCAACAATTGCAACATCCTCTGATGCAGATCTAGCTCGTATCATGCAATACCACATCGTCAACGGCACTGTTGGCTACTCCTCTACGCTCACCAATGGCACCACGCTCACCACCTTGAACGGCATTGACGTTACGATCACAGAATCAGACGGCAACATCTTCGTCAACAGCGCTAGGGTTATCACCCCCAACGTCCTCGTTGCAAATGGTGTCATTCACGTCATTGATGGCGTGTTGAACCCAGGCAACATGACTGCTTCGGCTGACCCTACAGCCACAAGCCAAGAACCAGCCTTTAGTGGTGCAAGCGCCGCTACCGACGCACCGTTCACCAGCGGCGTAACGTCTGCAACTACCTCCGTCAACACTGAGGCCCCAACGTCTATAGCTTCTGCCGCTGCAGGTACCAGCGAAGCTAAGGCGCCCGTCCAGACTGGCGCTATCGGTGCTGCTGCGCTCTTTGGTGGTGCCGCTATCATGATGAACATGTAAGAGGATGACAATGCATGAAGGGGCTTTCCTGTAGCATATTGGAAATTTAATAATTTGCACCTGGCGCTTCCTTGTGAATCAAATCTCTATCTCGTAATGTTTAAAGAACAAAAGTCGGCAAGTGCAAAGCTTGATGAAAGAATATTTTGAACTGGTGAACAGCAAGTACTTTTGCAGGCGGCGATCGGCGAACCTTCCGTTGGTGAGGTCGTGGTCAACCCCACGATGCTGTCTCAGTGCGACACTGCACATTTGCTTTCTGTATGTAATATACAGAGTAACATAAACACTACAACGTCATGTTGATACTCGGACCTCTGCTGGCTCTCCTCGGCCTCGTGCTTGCCGTCCCTGAAGGTCTGATCATCGAGAACGAAACGCCAGATGTCACCTGCACAAGAAAGACCAAATCTGGTGACCATATAGATGTCCACTACCGTGGCACACTCGCCTCGGATGGGACAGAGTTCGATGCGTCGTACAATCGAGGCACACCACTTTCGTTCGCCGTTGGTAAAGGACGAGTGATCAAGGGGTAGGCTATCGCACCTGATCGCGTCAAGCGCACGAAACTTGCTAATGGTCAATGTAGCTGGGATGAGGGCCTTCTCGATATGTGCATCGGCGAGAAAAGAAAGCTTACTATCCCACCTGAGCTCGGGTACGGACAAAGGTCTATGGGTCCAATTCCAGCTGGTAGCACTTTGATCTTTGTGACTGAGCTGGTTGGTATCAAGGGTGTTAAGAAAGATGAGTTGTGAGAACTCCTTCTCACACGGAAAGCGCTGCGCTAGATGCTTTGCAAGCATTACAAGGGACAGCGCTGTCAGCCACCAGCATGGAATGAAGACTCGAAGAAGCATGGCGGGCTCACTGCGTCTGCAGGGCATTAAGCTATCGTGGTCATAGCGAGGACGAGCAAGGAGATGCCAGGAACGAGTGGTATATTCAAGATGAGTGGGCACGGTGAAGTTCAAGGTCGAACAACTAGGCGTTCTCGATGTTCGTGCATTTACCTCTGTCAATCTACTTAGATACAAGCCGTCGACATTTGGATCACAAAAGCCGAGGATCGAAGTGACAGAGATCAAGCCTTGGGGGCTGAGCGAGAACAATCAGTGCACCAGAAATCCTTCACTTGTCCACTGGTCACAATTCACGAAAGAAGTGAAAATGCCACAAACCCCTTTTTACACCTTTGCCGTCCTTATCTGTGTCTGTTTCGCCGTTGCACATCCACTTATTATGCTCCCTTCAACGCACAGCTGTCAAGCCAAACCTACAGTGCACAAGAGCATGGAAGATTACACTACAAAGCAGGCTACATGCGATACTTTCTTGCAGGCGGAACTTCAAGAACGGTGCATTTCGTGGTCAGATCACCAAGGATACCTCCTGCGAGGATGCTATCAACATCTTCCTTACGTCAAACGCTGTGTCATATTTCAAAAAGGAGAAATACTTCCATACTACGCAGGGCCTGATGGCCGCTATGGACGAGAAAGAGCAGAGATATCCAAAGTATGCACAAAAACTGCTCGATCTTCAATTGTAAGATGCCCGAGCTGTGCGCAGTGTTCAGAGTAGATATGCAGCCGCAGTACTCTGGCGGTACCGGCTTATAAGATCCTCCCGTCCAATGCTCGTGCAGAAAGTGAAGCCCGGCTTGAAAGGCATCGAGACGTACACGGTCGATCAGGACGGCAATAGGAAGCATCTCTCGGATTGCCAGTATGGATCGATCCAGGTGCACCAGAATGGTACAAGAGAATGCAGGCAGACCGAATGAAGCACTTCGTCAATGGCCGCAAGAAGGATGAAGCAGAGGTCGCTGGTGTGCATGATGGCGGCCCGAAACCACACGAGTCATCCAACGGTCGTGAGCTGCACATCTGTGCTCGTGCTCCCAGCGTTCAAGGTAATGGTGTTTCCAGACATCACTTTGGTACAGCTACTTATCGACCACGTCTGTTGCCTTCTCGCTTTCGCGTGGGCTGCTTACCTTCAGCTGTGTCGACGGTTGTCGACTGCGGAGCGATGGTCGAGCCACGTTCAGATGATGGGAGGGGAGCAACGAGGCATGTGAGCAGCGATGAGGATGAGGATTGCGAGCATAGCACAATATGGAGGTGGGACATCACTTAGCTCAAAGTGCATGATTGGGAAACATGAAGATTGTGCTTGTGCTTGTGTTTGTGCTTGCTTACTTGCGCGCTATGTCCCGCTGCTACCGCAACGCCTCTCTACCCAAAAGACACATCGCAACGCATTACGCTCACAACCTCGCCTTCGGCGAATCATCCAGATAACTCTGTCCCCTCTTCAACTGCGCCACCGCCTCCCGAACCATATCGTGCACAATGTCCTTCGCAGGCTTAACGTCCTTGATAATCGCAGCGACCTGTCCCATCAGGAACGGCGGGTCAACGTCAACATCATTCTCCATGTCCTGCGCCAACGGCACGATGCCTTTATCCGTCAACTCCTTTATTTTCTGCGGCTGACTCTCCCATTTCTGCAGGTAGTCGTTCATGCGGACGCGCAGGGGTCGACCGCTCACGACGAGGGTGCGGAGGGTGTCGGTGAAGTCGGCGGACACGACGGCTTCCTTGTGGAGGCGCGAGGCGCCGGACTCTTCGGCGGCGACGAAGCGGGTGCCGACCCAGACGCCGACGGCGCCTTGCATGAGGGAGCTGGCTAGGCTGCGGCCGTCGTAGATGCCGCCTGCTGCGACGACGAGCGCCGGCTCGCCCGTCAGAGGGGACTTGTATCTCTTGGCGACGTCGCAGACGGCCGGGATGAGGATGCTGTTTGCGATGTCGCCTGTGTGGCCGCCTCCTTCACCGCCCTGGGCGCAGACCATGTCGACGCCGGCCTTGAGGGCCTTTTCGGCGTGTTTCGGGGCGCCAACCATGTTCATGACGAAGATGCCGGCTTCGTGGAGGCGCTTGATTACGTGGGGTGGGGGGACACCGACGGCGGAGATGAAGATCTTTGCGCCGGAGTTGATGGTTACGGTGATGAGGTCGTCGAGTTGGCCGTGGGTGTAGTCGTGGTTTGTCTTGCGGGCGGAGCCGCCGACTTGGGGTAGGGCGAGGTCGACGCCGAAGGGGAGGCTTTTGTCTGTGAGATTTGCTTTGAGGTCGTCGATGATCTAGGGTTGTGTTAGTTCTGGCTGCTCTCAGGTCTCAGGTCTGCGCCGCTGGGTGCAACGAAGAGGTGCCGAGTGCTCACTTCTTGTAATTGCTTAGGCGAGTAGCCTAGACCTCCTATGCATCCAATACCTCCTGCATTCGAAACTGCTGCTGCCAGTGGTCCGCCTGATGTCCTAGCCATGCCGGCAAGCATGATGGGGTACTTGATGCCAAGGAGCTTGCATAGCGGTGTTGTGAGCTGTGGTTGCGACATGTTGGTGTTAGTCGTGGCGTGTATAGCGAGAGATGTGTAAGTGGTAAGGAAGGTCAGCGCAAGGACGAGCTCGCCATATGTAAATTGTCCCGTGTCTGGGGTTCCGCGGCGCAGGTCGGTTCATCTGTGCACCGAAGTGTGGGGAAACGCCGAGGTAGCTAAGGCATCAAGGCATGAACACCTGGTCTCGTTAATCGGTCCACAGCCGAAGGAAAAACGAGGCTCACTGTGATGCTAGAGAAGAGGTAGATAATCAATTGTTATCGCCAGCTTCTGCTTCGCCCATTCTTTGCTGTACACTCGAAGCAGACCTAATGAATGGCGTCTTCCAAATTCCCGAGACAGACTTGAAGATGGAACTGCGACCCTAATGCTTGACGCCATTGACCACGGTGCCCACTTTTGGACCATTTGGCTGAGCTTCCATTGTCTTGGCTGCTGGCTCCGGCCCAAATGTCTTACCACCCGATGGCGGACGATTCTCCTGGACCAGCATGTCATCTTCGGGCTCACCCTCACCCTCAATGTAACTTTCCTCCTCGTCCTCTTCGTCGTCGTACTCATCGTACTCACTTTCCGTTCCTTGGTCATCTATCATCGGCTGCACGGGGCCACTTCTGCCCTGTTCTTGCATGGTCTTGATGATATTCCTCATCTTGGTGTCTGCGGCCTTCAATTTCTCGATTTCCCTCAGATGGCGATCTCTTTCCTCAGCCATGGTAAGAATGTTGTTCCTCACCGCGTCGTGCTTTTTGGTCAACTTGGAATTCTCCTTCTCCAGCATCTTGGTCTTCTTGCTCATCTCCTCCATTTCCTTTCTGAAGGTCAAGAACAGTTCATTGGAGTTGTTAAGCGTATCTTCTACCTGCTGCAGAGTGAGTCTCAGCTTCAGCACATCTAACAATATGGAGTGGAGAGAGATGAGCTTACCTGTTTGAACTTCTCCACGTAGATATTGAGCTGGGACCGCAGTTCTGCTTCTGTATGGGAGAAAGTGCTGACTTGGTTGGTGAGGGTCCGACAGCGAGTTGCTTCGGCGTCGGCCCGTTTACGTTCTACTTCGTGCTTGGCCTGCAGGTGAGCTATTTCAGCATCTTTGTGGCGAAGGATGGATTTGAAATGGAGTTCGCGCAATTCGGCTTGGTCGAAGAGTACTTTGCAGCGAGTCTTGATGCTGGGAACGTTGTCAGTTGTGGGCGATACGAGGGGGGCCATATCAAGACTTACACCTCATCCAGCTCCATATGCAGGTTCTCCGCATGACTGGGTGCTTTCGAGTTCATGACATCCTGCACATCGTACAGCAGACCATCCAGCCTGTCGTTGACGTCTTCTCTGGCCTTCTTCTCTGACTCCTTCAGCTTGCCGTTCTCGTCCTTCAGTTTCTTGTTGTCTTGCTGGAAAGTCCTGCTCAGCTTCTCCATCTTGTCCTTTTGCACGGTGGCCTTGTTGTGCTCGGTGGTGATCTTGTCCTTCT
>Ga0210040_10000124_pt1 | contig 152615 bp, 148 predicted proteins | sample CryGeyCG12114_NA_FD_185462 | JGI IMG/M metagenome (GOLD analysis project Ga0210040, IMG submission 185462) | Groundwater microbial communities from aquifer - Crystal Geyser CG19_WC_8/21/14_NA (SPAdes) (version 2) | ecosystem: Environmental > Aquatic > Deep subsurface > Groundwater | place...
CCACAGGGTGAACTTAGCATCGTTCATGGCAGCGGTGTCCTCCGGAAAAGTTGCTTGGTGGTACAAACAACCTAACCAGGGGCACCGCTCGCTTTAACCCCTATTTCCCGCCAATCCGCGATGAACCCTTTTTTTGTCTGTTCGGACTGCATAGTCTCAAGGCATGCGCCTGTTCTCCGCCCTTGAGATATCCGATGAAGTGCGTGAAGAAATCTCCGTGTGGTGGTCATCGGCCTGTCTGTATCTGCCGGCAGATCAATGGCGCGATGTGCGCAAAATCAACTGGCATCTGACGCTGGCTTTTTACGGCGATATTTGCGGCGATGATCTGGATGATCTGGGCGAGGCTCTGGCCGATGTTGCAGCTGATACATCCCCGCTTTTGCTGCGAACCGACGGTTGCGGCGTGTTTCCGCGAGCTGATCGACCACGCGTTTTCTGGGTAGGTGCAGGAATGCACGGGGAAGAGACAGGGGCTGGGAGGCCATTGCGGTATCTTGCCCGTTGTTGCCGTCAGGCGGGGCATGTTACGCTTCGCAAACATACCGCCAAATCGGAACCGTTTCGTGGTCATATCACATTGGCCCGCGCCGCTCCGGACGCCTCGCCGCTTGAAGTCTTTTTCTGGCAGGCGCTTCCGGAAATACCTGTGCTGACATGGCGGGTCGACTCGCTCAACCTGTATGCCTCGCAACTGAAGTCGCAGGGTCCGATCTACCGGCTGGTTGAAGCTTTTGAATTCAAGGGGAAATAATCATGTCCGAAAAAACCAAGGCTCTGGATAGTGCCTTAAGCCAGATTGAACGCCAGTTCGGCAAGGGAACCGTGATGCGGCTCGGCGAGCAGGCGCATGTTTCCGTGGATGTGATCCCCAGCGGTTCGCTTGCGCTGGATGCGGCACTCGGCGTAGGTGGCTATCCGCGTGGTCGAGTGATTGAAATCTACGGCCCGGAATCCTCCGGAAAAACCACGCTGGCCCTGCATGCCATAGCTGAAGCCCAGAAGAAGGGGGGTACTTGCGCCTTCATTGATGCCGAGCACGCGCTCGATCCGGTCTATGCAGCCAATCTCGGCATCAATGTGGATGAACTTCTTATCTCCCAGCCGGATTCCGGCGAACAGGCATTGGAAATTGTGGATATGCTGACCCGCTCCGGGGCACTGGATATTATCGTTGTCGATTCGGTGGCAGCACTTACCCCGAAGGCTGAAATCGAGGGCGAAATGGGCGACTCGCATATGGGCCTGCAGGCACGCTTGATGTCGCAGGCTTTGCGCAAGCTCACCTCATCGATCTCGCGTTCGCGCACCATGGTGATCTTTATCAACCAAATTCGCATGAAGATCGGTGTGATGTTCGGCAATCCGGAAACCACTACCGGCGGTAATGCACTCAAGTTCTACGCCTCGGTTCGTCTGGATGTGCGCCGCACCGGTTCGATCAAAAAGGGCGAGGATGTGCTGGGCAACGAGACCCGCGTGAAGGTGGTGAAGAATAAAGTCAGCCCGCCGTTCCGGCAGGCGAATTTCACCATCATGTACGGCGAGGGCATTTCGCATGCCGGCGAGGTGCTCGATATGGGCGTGGAGCACGGCCTGGTGAACAAGAGCGGTGCCTGGTATGCCAAGGGTAACGAGCGCATCGGCCAGGGTCGCGAGAATGCCGTGCAGTTCCTGAAAGACCATCCGGAGATGCTGGCCGAAGTCGAGACCGGGGTGCGCGCCAAGCTGGGGCTGATCGCTGCCGCCGAGCAGGCTGCCCGCGCATCCGCCAATCCGTCGGCCCGGTCTGCCGCAGCCAAGACTGAAGCTGCCAAACCCGACGCAGAGTAAGAGTAAGTCTACCGGAGCATCATCATGGACAAGCAGGAACTGGCGGCTTATACGGCCGCTGTCCGGGCTTTGGGCAGGCGCGAGCATTGTGCTGCCGAGTTGCGCCTCAAGCTGGGTCAACGCGACTACCCGGACGAGGTGATCGCTGCGGTGCTGGCCCGATTGCGGGAGGATGGCCATCTCAGCGAATCCCGCTTTGCCGAGGCATTTCTGCGTATGCGTCTCAAGGCCGGTGAAACCCCGTGGCTGGCGGCGCAGAAGGCGCGCCAGCGCGGTGTGGAAGAGGTTGCTTTGCAGGATGCCTTGCAGGCAATGCAGGATGATTATGACGGTCTGGAGGCATGCCGCCGTCTGATCGCCCGGCGCGACCCGCTGGGTTTGCGGCATGCGGATGAAAATCAGTGGCAGCGGCAGGCGCGATTTTTGCGGAACAAAGGGTTTGATGCTGCTACGATTGTGCGCGCCCTGAAGGAAAACCAACAGGAACAAGGCATGGACCAGTGATGTTTGCGTATCAAAAGGTTTGCAGCCAGCGGAGGATCAGGTGAATACGTCGGAAATTCGTTCCAGATTTCTGGATTATTTTGCAGGCAAAGGGCATGCGGTGGTGACGTCCAGTTCACTGGTGCCGCATGGCGACCCCACACTGATGTTTACCAATGCCGGCATGGTGCAGTTCAAGCATGTCTTCCTCGGAAATGAAACCCGGCCATATGTAACTGCGACCAGCAGTCAGAAGTGTGTACGTGCCGGAGGCAAACACAACGATCTGGAGAACGTGGGGCACACCGCCCGGCACCACACCTTCTTCGAGATGTTGGGCAACTTCTCCTTCGGCGATTACTTCAAGCACGATGCCATCGCCTATGCCTGGGAGTTCCTCACCGTCGAGATGAAGCTCGATAAGAACCGCCTGTTCGTCACCGTGTTCGAGGAGGATGACGAGGCCTACGATATCTGGGCGAAGGAGATCGGTGTTCCCACCGATCGCATTGCGCGCATCGGCGCCAAGGACAACTTCTGGTCGATGGGCGATACCGGCCCGTGCGGCCCGTGCTCCGAGATATTCTACGATCACGGCGACCATATCTGGGGCGGCCCTCCGGGCACGAAGGATGAGGACGGCGACCGCTTCGTCGAGATCTGGAACCTGGTGTTCATGCAATACGACCGCGATACGGACGGCACGCTGACCCCGCTGCCCAAGCCCTCGGTGGATACCGGCATGGGCCTGGAGCGCATGGCCGCCGTCATGCAGGGCACCAACGACAACTACGGCATCGACCTGTTCAAGAAGCTGATCGCCGCCGCCTGCAAGGTGACCGGCGTGACCTTCGGCGAGAGCGCCGAGCAGGATGTGTCCTTGCGCGTGCTGGCCGATCATCTGCGTTCGGTATCCTTTTTGATGGCCGACGGCGTGCTGCCGTCCAATGAAGGCCGCGGCTTCGTGCTGCGTCGCATTCTGCGCCGGGCATGCCGTCACGGCCGCCTGCTGGGTATGGATGAGGCATTTATCTACAAGCTGGTGGATGCACTGGTGCGAGAGATGGGCAGCCACTTCGTGGAGCTTGCTGCGGCAAAGGCGAATATCGAGCAGATGATCCGCATCGAGGAAGAGCGCTTCATCAAGACCCTCGACAAGGGCCTGAAGCTGGTCGAGCAGGCTGTGGACGATGCAGGCGAGGGCGGCACGATTCCGGGCAGGACCCTTTTCACCCTGTACGACACCTTCGGCTTCCCCACCGATCTGACTGCCGACATCCTGAGGAACCGGAACGTCGCGCTGGATATGCCCGGATTCGAGGCATGCATGCAGGAGCAGCGCGAACGCGCCCGCGCGGCATGGGGCGGTAGCGGAGAATCGGCGATTCCCAAGGCCTTGTTCGATTTGCGCGAAAAGCATGGCCCGACGGAGTTTCTGGGATATAACATACTCAACGCCGAGGGTGTGATTTCCGGCCTGATCAGGGGCGGGGTTGCTGCGGATACTCTGACTGCGGGTGAAGAAGGATGGCTTATTGCCAATCAGACACCGTTCTATGGCGAGTCGGGCGGTCAGGTGGGCGATACCGGCGTGATCGTTTCCGGTGATGCCGAGTTCGTGGTCAGCGACACCAAAAAATTGCTGTCCGACCTGTTTGTACATGTCGGCAAGGTGAGCAAAGGTGCGATCAAATCCGGCGGCACGGCGCGTTTCGCAGTGGACGGTGCCCGTCGCGCGGCCATCCGCCGTAACCATACCGCGACCCATCTGATGCATGCGGTGCTGCGCGAGGTGCTGGGCACGCATGTGAAGCAGGCAGGCTCTCTGGTCAATGCCGAGCGCCTGCGCTTCGATTTCTCGCATCACCAGCCGGTGAGTGCAGAGGAAAAGGCACAGATCGAGGCGAAGGTGAATGCCGCCATCTGGGCCAACGATGCCGTGAACACCAAGCTGATGACGCAGGACGAGGCCATTGCTTCCGGAGCGATGGCGCTGTTCGGGGAGAAATACGGTGATGAGGTGCGCGTGGTGTCGGCCGGCTTCTCCACTGAATTATGCGGCGGCACGCATGTGTCACGCACCGGTGATATCGGCCCGTTCCGCATCATCTCCGAGTCCGGCATCGCAGCCGGTGTGCGCCGTATCGAAGGTGCCACAGGCGAGGCTGCGTATGAGAGTTTTGTGGCCGATGTGGCACAGCTGAACGAGGTGGCGGGGCAGGTGAAGGTGCGTCCGTTCGAGGCATCCGATGCCGTGGCGACTCTTCAGGCCCGCCTCAAGGAAGCCGAGAAAGAGCTGGCCAGCCTCAAGGCCAAACAGTACACCGGCATCCTCGATGAACTGATCGCAGGCGCCGTCGAGGTGCACGGTGTGAAGCTGCTGACCGCAGAAGTGTCCGGTGTGGCCGATTTCCGCGATTTCATGGACAAGGCCAAGGGCAAGCTGAAATCGGGCGTGATCGTGTTCGGCATGAAGAACGGCGACAAGGTGCAGTTGATCGCCGGTGTCACCCCCGATCTGCTCGGGAAGTTCCATGCCGGCAATATCGTGCGCGAGGTTGCCGCGATGTGCGGCGGCAAGGGCGGCGGCAAGCCGGATATGGCGATGGCCGGCGGCAGTGAACCGGACAAACTCAAAGAGGCTCTGGCGGCTGTTCCGAGTCTGCTGAAGGGTTAAGACATGGGCTGGGAGATGTTCGCCGAACCTGCAGGGCTCATTCTGCTGGCGGCGGCCTCCGTGGCCGGTATCGGCTGGCTGGTCAGTGCGGCCCATGCGCGACGTTCAATGTCTTCGCTGGATGAAACGATCGCAGGGCTGAACAGGCAGATCGAAGAAAAATCACAGGACATCATCACATACAAGGTGGCTGAAGCACAGCTGGCGGAGCGTGTGCATGCTGCGGAGCGACAGACCGTCGAACTCCGTCAGGCACTGGCCGAACGCGAGACTGCAAGCGAAGCTCTGCGGCGCGAGCTCTCCGATTGCAGATCCAACATCAGCGGGCTGGAAACCAGACTTGCCGAAGAACGCAAGGCGGCGGTTGAAAAACTGGCATTGCTCGACGAAGCCAAGCAGAAACTCGGTAACGAATTCCACTTGCTGGCCAACCGCATCTTTGAAGAACGTGGCAAGGCGTTCGCCGAACAGAACAGGAGCGGGCTGGATGACATCCTCAAGCCGGTGCGCGAGCAGCTCGGCGAATTCAGAAAGCGGGTGGACGAAGTGCACGTCAAGGATGCCGAGGGTCGTGCATCGCTTGCCAGACATCTCGAACAACTTGAGAAGCTGAACCGGCAGATGTCCGAGGATGCCGTGGGCCTGACGCAGGCATTGAAGGGCGAGAGCAAGGCACAGGGCAACTGGGGCGAGATGATCCTCGAGCGCATTCTGGAATCCTCCGGACTGCGCGAGGGGCATGAATTCGCACGCGAGCAGTCTTTCACCGGCGAGGATGGCAGACGTTTGCGCCCCGACGTGGTGATCTACATGCCGGGCGACAAGCAGGTGATCATCGATTCCAAGGTATCGCTGACGGATTACGAACGCATCGTGTCTTCCGCCGATGAGGTAACCCGCAAGGCCGCGCTGGCCGCCCACCTGAAGAGCCTGAAGAGCCATATCCAGGGCCTGGCGGGTAAGCGTTACGACCACTTGCCGAATGTGCATACACCGGATTACGTACTGATGTTCGTGCCCATCGAAGGTGCCTACCTGATGGCTATCGAGGCCGATGCAGGCATCTTCGAGGATGCCTTCAATCAGCGTGTTGCCGTGGTCACGCCATCCACCCTGTATGCCACGCTGAAGCTCATCGAGCAGCTGTGGCGCTACGAGCGGCAGAGCGAGAACGTTGTGAAGCTGATCGACCGGGCCGGCAAGCTGCACGACAAAATGGTGAGCTTTGTCGAATCCTTCGAGGAGATCGGTAACCGCATCGATCAGGCGAAAAATGCCTTCGATACGTCTCTGGGCCGCATTAAGACCGGCCCCGGCAATGTGATCAGCCAGATTGCGACGCTGGGCAGGCTGGCCGGCAAAACCCAGAAGGAACTTCCGAAGCATCTGACAGAGGCTGCCGGTATCGAGGATACTTCCGAAGGTGACGGGGATGCCTGAATGCAGGTGATCGCTTCCTACAATATCAAGGGAGGGGTCGGCAAAACGACAACTGCTGTGAATGTGGCATGGCTTGCGGCAAATGAGGGCAAGCGCACCCTGTTGTGGGATCTTGACCCGCAGAGTGCCGCGGGTTACTGCCTGAGGGTGAAGAGCAAAGGTCATGGCAGTAAACTTCTCAGGGGTAAGTCGGATGCAGGGGATGTTATTCGCAGCACAGATTATGAAAACCTCGATCTGTTGCCCTCGGATTTTTCCTATCGCCATGTCGATGTGCTGTTACATGAAGACAAAAATCCTCTGAAGCGTTTGCAAAAGGTGCTCAAGCCATTGCACGACGATTATGATGTGGTTGTTCTCGATTGCCCACCGGGCTTGTCCCTGCTTTCCGAGGCGATGTTTCGTGCCGCAGATGCGTTGCTTGTACCGACCCTGCCATCCATTCTTTCGCTGCGTACCCTGAAAATGCTGCTGGATTTCCGCAAGGAGAACAAGCTGAAGGATATGCGCCTGTTTGCATTTCTGACCATGGTGGACAGGCGAAAAAAACTGCATAACGAGGTGATGGGTTCCCGTGGTCGTATGCGACCGTGGATGCTGGAAAGCTATATTCCCTATGTTAGCGAGCTTGAGCAACTCGCCGAGCGCCGCGAACCGGTATTCGGGTATGCTCCTCAGGGAAGGGGGGCCGAGGCCTACATCTCTCTCTGGCGTGAGGTGCAGGGGCGCATGGCGGGGTAGGCTGAATCCGACATCCGGCGGGTGATTCTGCCCCCTCTTCTTATGTCGCATCCTTTAAGGTAATCAGGTTCGGCATTTGATGGCGCAAATCCTGAATTTCCTGTTTAAAGCAATCCTTCCGAGCCGCTGCTCGTAGCCTTTGACTGTGTGATTGATTACCTGACCGGTTACGAGATGACCTATTTATATCCTGCCGGTTTCGATTGCCTCATGGTATGGCAGCCGCAATATGGGTTGGGCGATCTCCATTGTCTCCGGCATTGACTGGCTGACGGTCGGTCTGATCAATGGTCATCCCCACGCTCAGGACTGTTATCCCAACTGGTGCTGCGGGTCTGACATTTTTTTCCTGATCGCGCAACCGGTTTCATCGGTTCGCATGCACCTAATAATCGAAAAGTCTCTGGACCGCGAAGGTGCACTTACCGGAGTACCGATCAAGCTGGCCTTCAAAGAGCATTGTGACATTCTGTTTCCGCTGGCCAGTCGCAATCGTTCACCGAAGTCCCCGATTTTTTGATAGTGATCATTTCAGTGGGCTGAGCGACAAAGCGTATACCGATGCATGTCCGATTGGCTTCAGTATCGGCGCGGCGGTCATCGAGAACCAGGGTATCAGCACTGTGCGGGCTTTGCAGTTTGCAGATGATCTGGTGACAGGGTGAAGAAGAGCGATACGAACAACTTGCTCATTGAGGAATTCGATCACGTATGACAGAGCCTATGTTATCTGAAAGCGGATTTCGGATGACTGCTTGGTTCGTCTGGCACGGCAATCCGATGAATGCCATCGGTGACAATGCATATCATCGCTCATGGCAGAAATCTGGGGGGATGCTTTCATGCGCTCCGTTCTTCTCGATGTCTGATCAGAGCAGGGTTTTGCAGGCCACGAGGTGGTCTATCAGCTTATCGCCTTTGATCTTCTCGCCGCTGTCGTTGCGGTAGTAGAAGCAGCGCTCGAATCCCTTGTTGTTGTACAGCATCTTCCAGTAGGCATCGGGGTAGGCAATTCCTGAACTGCCCATGCGCCGGGGATGGATGCCGTACACCACGCCGTTGATGACGCTCACACTGCCCAGTTTCGAGGCGATCAGGCGCTCGTAGCGTTCGGCCTTCACCCAGGTCTTGCGGTTGATCTGGCCGTACTGCGGGATGATATTGGCCATCGAATACACCGAGTTCAATGCGGCTGCGGAGTAGTCGAAGGAGGCATCGGGGGCCAGATGCCCGCGATCGGCTTGGAATTCGTTTTTCGTGTAATCGGAGGATGAGGTGCGGTATTGCGCCGGAATGTCGCGGTCCGCATAGAACCTCGGGCGTTTTCTGATATCGCCCGCGTTCACCTTCTTCCCGTCCAGCGTGTAGGCGACAAATCTGGCGCCCTTTTCGCGGTAGCCGTAACAGATCTGGTAAAAGCCTTTATCGAGCACCTGGTCGCAGTTGCGCGCATTGATGACATCGCTGGACTGCGAGGCACAGGCCTGCTGGCTCCAGACCAGCAGACTGAAGATGGCGACGAGCAAAGACTTCATGACCGGATTCCTTTTCAGGCGATGCCCTGACGCTCCAGATATTCCTCGTAGGTGCCGTGGTAATCGACGATGCCCTCAGGGGTCAGTTCGATGATGCGGGTGGCCAGCGAGGAAACGAACTCGCGATCGTGACTGACGAAGATCAGCGTGCCCGGATAATGCTCCAGCGCGGTGTTCAGCGATTCGATGAACTCCATGTCCATGTGGTTGGTCGGCTCGTCCAGCATCAGAACGTTCGGGTTCATGAACATGAACTTACCGAACAGCATGCGGCCCTGTTCGCCGCCGGAGAGTTTCTTCACCGATTTTTTGATGTCGTTCTGCGAGAACAGCATGCGTCCGAGGTTGCCGCGCACCTCTTGCTCGCCGTGCTCCTTCTTCTTCCACTGCGCCATCCAGTCGAACAGGTTGAGATCCTCGGCGAAGTCCGCGGAGTGATCCTGTGCGTAGTAGCCCAGTGTGACATTCTCCGACCATTTGATGCTGCCGCTGTCTGCCTCAAGGTCGCCGGCCAGGCAGCGCAGCAGCGTGGTCTTGCCGATGCCGTTCGGGCCGATCACGGCCACGCGTTCGCCGACCGGGATCATCAGATTCAGATTCTTGAACAACTGCTGCTTGCCGAAGCCCTTGCTCAGGCCCTTCAGTTCGAGGGCCACGCGATACAGCTTTTTGTCCTGCGTGAAGCGCATGAACGGGCTCACCCGGCTGGACGGCTTGACCTCCTCCAGCTTGATCTTCTCGATCTGCCTGGCGCGCGAGGTGGCCTGGCTGGACTTGGATGCATTGGCCGAGAAGCGGCTGACGAAGGCCTGCAATTCGGCGATCTGGGTCTTCTTCTTGGCATTCTCGGAGAGCAGGCGCTGCTGCACCTGCGAGGCTGCGGTCATGTAGTCGTCGTAGTTGCCCGGATAGATGCGCAACTCGCCGTAATCCAGATCGGCCATATGCGTGCACACGCTGTTCAGGAAATGGCGGTCATGCGAGATGATGATCATCGTCGAGTTGCGCGCGTTGATCACGCCTTCCAGCCAGCGGATGGCATTGATGTCCAGGTTGTTGGTCGGTTCGTCCAGCAAGATGATCTCGGGATCACCGAACAGGGCCTGTGCCAGCAGCACGCGCAGCTTCCAGCCCGGGGCGATGGCCTTCATCAGCCCGTGGTGCGATTCCACCGGAATACCCATGCTGATCAGCAGATCGCCGGCATTGGCCTCGGCACTGTAGCCGTCGAGATCGGCGAAATGGCTTTCCAGCTCGCCGGCGCGCATGCCGTCTTCCTCGTTAAAATCGGGCTTGGCGTACAGGATGTCGCGCTCCTGCTTGATCTTCCACAGCGCTTCATGCCCCATCATCACGGTATCCAGCACCGTGCGTTCCTCGAAGGCGAAATGATCCTGGCGCAGCTTGCCCAGCCGCTCGTTCCTGTCGATGTTCACCGTGCCGGATGTGGGCACAAGATCGCCGCCGAGGATCTTCATCAGCGTGGATTTGCCGCAGCCGTTGGCGCCGATCAGGCCGTAGCGGTTGCCGTCGCCGAATTTGACGGAGATGTTTTCGAACAGCGGCTTGTCGCCGAATTGCATGGTGATGCCGGATGTGGAGATCAATGGATTGCCCTTGGAACGTTAGGATGTCTGGAAAGGCGCGCATGGTAGGGCGAAAGCAGGCAAATGGCGAGACAGGGCTTGCCGCTGCCGGAGCATGTGACAATTATCCTGTCTTTCGCCGGCATATCTGCTGAAATGCGCCGAATTTGGCCATCAAGGAGGGCATATGAGTATTGTTAAAGAGTTCAAGGAATTTGCGGTCAAGGGCAATGTCGTGGACATGGCCGTGGGTATTATCATCGGAGGTGCGTTCGGCACCATCGTGAAGAGCATGGTGTCGGACATCCTGATGCCGCCGATCGGTCTGTTGCTGGGCGGTGTGGATTTCTCCGATATCTTCATCACCCTGAAGGACGGCGCCAAGGCTGCGGCTCCGTATGCCACGCTGGCCGACGCGCAGGCGGCCGGTGCGGTGACCATGAATATCGGTCTGTTCGTCAATGGTATGATCAGCTTCACCATTGTCGCCTTCGCCGTGTTCATGCTCATCAAGGGTATCAACCAGCTTAAGCGCGAGGATGCAGCTCCGGTCGAGGCGCCCAAGGAGCCGACCACCAAGGAATGCCCGCATTGCTTCAGCACCATCGCCATCAAGGCGACGCGCTGCCCCCAGTGCACCAGCACTGTCGAATGAGTTGCACCAGCACGATCAATTAATCACCCATTTTGACGCGCATCAAGAAGGGCCGGGCTTTTGTCCGGCCCTTTGTTTTGTGTCCGGCTATATGAACATCGCCGCGAAGCATGCAGGATTGCCCGCTATGAGTGCTGTGACGATTGCAATGGGAAAGATGAACCGCCTGAGCGTGGTCAAGGAGGTCGATTTCGGCCTGTATCTGGACGGTGGTGAACTACCCGACGGCAGGAAGAACGAGATTCTTTTGCCCACCCGCTATGTGCCGAGAGGCACGAAGATCGGCGACGAGATCGAGGTGTTCATCTATCGCGATTCGGAAGACCGCATCATCGCCACCACCGAACAGCCCTATGTGATGGTCGGCGATTTCGCCTGCCTGAAGGTGGTGTCGGTGAACAAGACCGGCGCCTTTCTCGACTGGGGACTGCCCAAGGACCTGCTGGTGCCGTTCGACGAGATGGAGCACCGCATGGAGGAGGGCAAGCGCTATGTGGTCGGCGTGTATGTCGATGAGGAGACCGACCGCATCACCGCCTCGGCCCGGCTCGATGCGCTGCTCTACGACGAATCCGAGGACGATTTCGAGGAGGGCGAAGAGGTGGACCTGTTCGTCGCCAACAAGAGCGAGCTGGGCTACAAGGTGATCGTCAACACCTCGCACTGGGGCCTGCTGCATTTCCATGAGGTGGTGCGCCCGCTCAAGCGCGGCGAGCGCATGCGAGGCTTCATCAAGCGCATCCGTCCGGACGGCAAAATTGATATCGCGCTGCACAGTCGCGGCCGCGACAAGACCGACGAGGGTGTGGAGAGCGTGCTGCGCGAACTGAAAAATGCCGGCGGCTTCCTGCCGGTGACCGACAAGAGCACTCCCGAGACCATCAACGGGCTGTTCGGGCTGAGCAAGGGCATGTACAAGAAGGCGGTCGGCTCGCTGTACAAGCGCAAGCTGATTGTCATCAGTAACGACGGTATCCTGCTGGTCGCAGAGCAAAAGAAGGCCTGAACCCGCGGTTGAGATACCGCGCTGAATGGGTACATTCCCCGACCCTGTATTTCCCGTAAGCCATCCCGACAACAGAACAAAAGGACACCCCCCATGTGGTTCAGAAATATCCAGTTTTATCGCTTCGAGCAGCCCTTCACCATGGGCGGAGATGCACTCAACGCTGCGCTTGAGAAGCATCAGGCGCGCGGCTGCGGACAGATGGAGCTGGCCTGCGAGGGCTGGGCTGCGCCACTGGGACTGCAAGGCGAGATGCTGGTGCACGAGGTGGACGGGCGTTTGATGTTCTGCCTGCGCCGCGAGGACAAGGTGCTGCCCGCATCCCTGGTGCGCGAACTGCTGGATGCCAAGGCCTTCGAGATCGAGCAGCAGGCGGGCAGGCCGGTGGGCCGCAAGGAGCGCGCCGAGCTCAAGGATCAGCTGATGAACGAGTTGCTGCCGCGCGCGCTGGTCAAGGCCAGCCACACCTTTGCCTACATCGACCCGAAGGGCGGCTGGCTGGTGGTCAATGCCGCATCCTCCAAAAAATCCGAAGAGCTGATCATGCTGCTGCGAAAGTCGGTGGGTACCCTGAATGTTGTACTGCCGCAGACCAAGGCCTCACCGGAAGCCGCGATGACACAGTGGCTGATGGACGAAGCCACACTTCCCGAAGGCTTCGTGCTGGAAGACGAATGCGAGCTGCGCTCGGTCGGCGAGGTGACCAGCACGGTGCGCTGCAAGTATGTGGATGTGGCCTCATCGGAGGTGCGCGCGCATGTGCTGTCGGGCAAACGGGTATTCAAGATGGGCATGGGCTGGCAGGGCAAGGTGAGTTTTGTGTTAAGCGACGACACCTCCATCCGCCGCATCCGCTTTGATTCAGAACTGGTCGAGCAGGCCGATGCCGATGGTGATGCATCTGCACAATTCGACGCCGATTTCGCCATCATGGGCGCCGAGCTCGGCATGCTGATTCCGGAATTGCTCTCCGCACTGGATGCATCCGCGGACGAATAGAAAGACCTGAAATCAGAGGCTCACCACAGAGGAAAATCAGTTATTCATAGTTATGCCAATGACCGAAGTTAGCCGAACCATGCCGGTCAGCTACCAGCCTCTCAGGCTGACAACGCTTCGGCGGCCTCCAGTTCTTCACAGGCCATCAGCCACTGGCCTTCGATGTCTTCTAGTTTGCTGGCGAGTTCGGCGCTTTGCAGGCCGAGGGATTGTTGCAGCTCGTGCTGCGAGCTGTCGTAGAGCGCCGGGTCGGCCAGCTGTTCGTCCACCGCTGACTTTTGGGCATGCAGGGTCTCCATCTCGCTTTCCAGCTTCTTGATGCGGTTGCGCAGCGGTTGCAGCGCCTTGCGCTGATCGGCGCGTTGCTTGCGCTCTTCCTGCCTTGAGGGTTGGGCGGTGGTCGTTGCTGCCGGTGCATCCACCGCGTCGCGCGCGGCCAATAGCCAATCCGCATAATCGTCCAGGTCGCCGTTGAACGGCTCGGCCTTGCCGCCGGAGACCAGCACCAGTTCGTCGCACACAGTGCGCAGCAGGTGTCGATCATGGGAGACCAGCACCAATGCCCCCTCGAAATCCTGCAGGGCCATGCACAGCGCATGTCGCATATCCAGATCGAGATGGTTGGTCGGCTCGTCGAGCAGCAGCAGATTGGGCTGCTGATACACAATCAGGGCCAGCACCAGCCGCGCGCGTTCTCCGCCTGATAGCGGGGCAACTGGACCGGTTGCCATATCGCCATGGAAAGCGAAACCGCCGAGGAAGGTGCGAGCCGCTTTTTCCGACAGCTTGTCATCCAGCATCATGATGTGTTGCAGCGGGGAGAGTTCGTCGTGCAGTTGTTCGAGCTGGTGCTGGGCGAAATAGCCGATGGAGAGGTCGCGCGCGGTGTCACGTGTGCCGGATGCGGGGGCGAGCTCACCGGCCAGCAGTTTGATGAGCGTGGATTTGCCTGCGCCATTGGGGCCGAGCAGGCCGATGCGTTCGCCAGGAAGCAGGCTGAATGAGATGCTACTCAGAATGGTTTTATCGGCATAGCTCGCCGAGGCCTTGTGCAGACGTAGCAAAGGGTTGGGTACCACACCGGGATGCGTAAAGCCGAAGGAGAAAGGCGAATCGATATGCGCAGGCGCAATCAGTTGCATGCGTTCCAGTGCCTTGATACGGCTCTGTGCCTGCCGGGCTTTGGTGGCCTTGGCTCGGAAACGGGTGATGAAGCTGTTCATATGCTCGATCTCGGCCTGTTGCCTGACATGCGCCGCCTGCTGCTGCGCCAGCTTCTCGGCGCGAATCCGTTCGAATGCTGAATAATTGCCGGAGTAGAGATGGAATGCTTGCTGCTCGATATGTGCGATATGCGTCACGCAGCGATCCAGAAAGTCGCGGTCATGCGAGATCAGCAACATCGCCCCCGCATAGGCCCGTAACCATTTCTCCAGCCAGATCACAGCTTCCAGATCGAGATGGTTGGTGGGCTCATCAAGTAGCAGAAGATCGGAGCGGCACATCAGTGCGCGTGCCAGATTCAGCCGCATGCGCCAGCCGCCGGAGAAGCTGGCCACGCTGTTTTCCTCTTCGCCGACCGCAAATCCCAGGCCGTGCATCAGCCGCGCCGCACGCGATCTTGCCGCATATCCGTCAATGGCGGCCATGCGGTCGTGCAGTCGGGCCAGTGCATGGCCGTCACCGCTGAGCTCTGCTGGCGCGAGCTGGGTCTCTATTTCGGTGAGTTCGGTATCGCCCTGCATGACAAACTCGATGGCCGGAACCGGGAGTCCCGGGGTTTCCTGTGCCACATGCGCGATCACCATGCCGCTGTTCATGCGGAACGAGCCCGCATCCTCTTCAAGCTGGCCGAGAATCAGTCCGAACAGGGATGATTTGCCGCAGCCGTTGGCGCCGGTCACGCCAAGCTTGTCACCGGCATGGATGGTGCAGGAGGCGTTCTCGAACAGCAGCTTGCTGCCGCGGCGCAGGGAGAGTCGGTCGAAATAAAGCATGCCGCAGTCTATGCGGACGGAGGCTATTGAACAGCGGAGAAAGGCACGGGAAAGACTTTCAGGTCGAGGGCAGGGTGAGGATGTCCACGCCGGTTTCGGTGACTGCCAGAGTATGCTCGAACTGGGCGGAGAGGGACTTGTCGCGCGTCACAACGGTCCAGCCATCGCCGAGCAGTTTGATGGACTTCTTGCCCAGATTGACCATCGGCTCAATGGTGAACACCAGACCGGGTTGCAGCCTCAAGCCGCTGCCGGCATTTCCGAAGTGCAGAACCTGCGGTTCTTCGTGGAAATTCCGACCGATGCCGTGGCCGCAGTATTCGCGAACCACAGAGCACTTTTCCGACTCGACATATAGCTGAATCGCATGCCCGATATCACCAAGCGTGATTCCGGGGCGCACCATGGCGATGCCGATCTCCAGCGCCTTGCGCGCCACCTCGGTGACCTTGCGCGCCTTGATGGAGGGTTCGCCGACGTAGAACGTCTTGCTGGTGTCGCCGTGCCAGCCGTCGATGATGCTGGTGACATCCACATTGACGATATCGCCGTCCTTCAGGACCTTGTTCGTCGGGATGCCGTGGCAGACCACATGGTTCACCGAGGTGCACACCGACTTCGGAAAACCGTGGTAGTTCAGCGGTGCCGGGATGGCACCGGCCTTGATGGTGAAGTCATGCACCAGATCGTTGATGTCGTCCGTGCTGATGCCGGGCCGGATATGCGCCTCGATCATCACCAGCGTATCCGCCGCGTGCCGGCAGGCCGGACGCATGGCTTCGATGTCCGCGGGAGTCTTGATATTCACCATGCGCGCATGCTTGATGGCGGGGCGCAGGATTGCAAGGCTTGGCGCATGACCTCCGAAGACCAGCTCATTGTTTTCCCCGATCCCATGCAGGCGGAGGACGATGGCCTGCTCGCAGGTGGCGGAGACCTTGAGCCGCAGACCCTGCTGGCGGCCTATCGTTGCGGCATCTTTCCGTGGTACGAGCAGGGTGGGCCGATCCTTTGGTGGAGCCCCGATCCTCGCATGGTGCTGTTTCCCGGCGAGTTCCATTGCTCACGGCGACTGGCAAGACGCATGCGGCAGGCATGCTTTGAGGTTACCCGCGACACGGCGTTCGCGGCGGTGATGCGCGGTTGCGCCGGGCGTGCCGAGGGAACATGGATACATCCGGAGATGATGGAGGCTTACCAGCGGCTGTTTGATATGGGGTATGCCGCGTCGATCGAGGTCTGGCAGCAGGGGGAACTCGTCGGCGGCTTGTACGGGGTGCATCTTGGCCGCATTTTTTTCGCCGAATCGATGTTTTCGCGGGTGACGGATGCATCCAAGGTGGCGCTCGCCGAGCTTGTCACGCAGGGCTGGCTGATGATCGATTGTCAGTTCCACACCGGGCATCTGCAATCACTGGGGGCACGCGAGATCGCGCGCGCGGAGTTTCTGGCGCTGCTCGCAGAGGGCGTCGATGCTGCCGGGTGATTTCAGCGCGTTGCGAAGGCATGGAGCAGGCGTTAGCAATAGCCCACACTTTGCATCAGCGACTGAATGCATTGTCGCAAGTGGTTCACGAAAGGAGAACGGTATGTCGAAACACACCATCGAAGTCAGTGTTGATATCTGCAGGAACTTTGAGGATGTGCACGACTTTCTGGACGACAGCGATAACGATCCTTTGTGGCAATCCTCGGTGGTCGAGTCGCGGCGTTCCTCCGCAGGACCTGTGCATGTGGGCACCATCTACCATGTGAAATCGAAGTTCCTCGGTCGTCTGTGGGAGCAGGACTGGGAGGTGATCGAGCAGTCGGCCAACGACCACTACTGGAAATCCCGCACCACATCCGGACCGCTGACGATGGAGGCGGAGATGCGCTACACCGAGATCAGCGGGGATGTCACGCGTGTTTCGCGTTCGCTGAAGGTGGATGTAGGGCATTTCTTCAAGCTGGCGGCCCCGTGGTGGAGCGTACCCTTAAACGCGAGTTCGAAAACGATTTCGCCGTCCTCAAGGATATTCTGGAAAACGATTGATTGAATCTGGCATGCTTGAAACAGCCCGCCTGCAACGTGTTCATCATCATCCTTGCTGACCGGCATAATCCGTCCGGTTCGAGCCCGTCGACACGGGCGAATCCTGGTTGGCTTTAGCTATTTGGCTCCTTGGTTGAGCCGCCCGGCTCGCAACGATGAGTTATAACCCATCATTATATGCATCATTTATTCTTGATATATGAGTTATAAAGTGCCAACTTATGCCTCATGACATGGAATTGGCAACAGAATGGATGGCCTGCATTCGTTTGGGATGCGGCTCTGCTGACAAGGCTGGAAGACCGGTTCCTGCATGAATCCGGGTTGCTGCTTGGCGCGTTCACGCATTTCGGCGACACGGACAAGGCGGAAATGAGCGTCGGCATTATCAGCGATGAAGCGATGCAAAGCGCTCGCATCGAGGGGGAAATGCTGAATCGGGATAGCCTGCAATCCTCTGTCCGTCGCAATTTCGGACTAGCGACCGATGATGCGCGCCAGGTTCCGGCGGCCGAGAAGGGTATGGCCGAGATGATGACCCTGCTCTACCGGCAGTTTGCCGAACCTCTCAGCCAGGCAACCCTGTTCGACTGGCATGCTCAATTGATGCTGGGGCGCAGGGATATGTCCGATATCGGATGCTATCGCACCGGTGAGGAACCGATGCAGGTGATTTCCGGCCCACTCCACAAGCCACGCATCCATTTTGAAGCACCTCCTGCGGCCAGACTGGAAAGGGAAATGGATGGTTTTATTACATGGTTCAATAACTCGGCCCCCGATGGTGCCGCACCACTACCCCAACTGACCCGCGCCGGTATCGCTCACCTGTATTTCGTGTCGATTCATCCGTTTGAGGACGGCAACGGCAGGATTGCCCGAGCCCTTGCTGCCAAGGCATTGTCGCAGGGCATGCGGCAACCGCTGCTGCTTGCTCTGTCGCAGGTGATTGAATCCGGAAGAAAGACCTATTACGACCAGTTGGAGGTAAATAACAAAGAGCTGGAAATCACCCCATGGCTGCTGTATTTCGCCGAAACGACGCTCGCCGCCAATGCCTGGTCGCAGCGCCTGTTCGATTTCCTGCTGGCCAAGACCCGACTCTTCGACCGGCTACGCGGCAGCGTCAATGCGCGCCAGCAAAAGGCGCTTGAGCGTATGTTCAGGGAAGGACCCGCCGGCTTCCAGGGAGGGCTTTCGGCGGAGAACTACATTAATCTCACCGGCACCTCGCGGGCTACGGCAACGCGCGATCTGCAGCAGTTAATCGAAATGGGCGCGTTGACGAGGACCGGCGAGCGCAAAGGCACGCGCTACTGGTTGAATCTGGCTTAGACCGGAAAGAAGAAGGGTGGTGTCCTTCACTCGTCCGGGAAGGGCTCTACAGGCAGAACTCTCCGGCGAACACGAAGCTGACCGGGCCTTCGAGACGGACGTCGTCCGGCGTGCCGGATACCGTGACCATACCGCCCGGCATGTGGATGTGCTGCGGGCGCGCATGTCCGTCCTGATGCCAGATGGCGACTGCAGTGGCACAGGCACCGCTGCCGCAGGAAGGGGTGCGGCCTGCACCGCGCTCGATGATGTCGACAAAGGCATCATCTGCCACCTGACCGCTGACGATCTCCACATTGCGGTCATCCGGAAAGTCCCCGATGGCTTCAAAGAACACCCGATGTGTATTGCCGATATCGATATCGACATGCGCGCCCGTGGAGTCCGTCACTCTGGCCTTGCCCATATGCACGCGGACGCCGTTTTCGATGTGTTCGGCGCGCACGATACGATCGCGCAGGCGAATGCTGGTTGATTCCGTGCCGCTTTCGCCAAGCAGTAAAGAGCCGATGCAGCGCAGGCCGTTGCCGCAGTTTCCGGCCTCGCTTCCATCATTGTTGAAGATTCGCAGCGCGGCATCGCAGCCATCATCGGCAAGCAATACCAGCACCTGATCGCAGCCGATGCCGGTTCGCCTGTCGGCCAGAGAGACCATCAGTTCCGCATCCAGTTCGGGCAGTTCGCAGTTGCGTCCGTCGAGGATGACGAAGTCGTTGCCCTGGGCATGCATCTTGCGGAACGGAAGGAATCTCACGATTTTTTGCCGTGCTCCACCACCACATTGGTGTAGATACCGCCGCGCACATTGAATTTCGCTTCCAGACGCAGCCAGCGGGGCTTGATGGCCGCGATGATGTCGTCGGCGATCATATTGCTCACCTTTTCGTGGAAATGACCTTCATCGCGGAAGCTCCAGTAATACTGCTTCAGGGATTTCAGCTCCACACACAGCGCATCCGGGGTGTAGTTCAGGGTGATGACGGCGAAGTCCGGCTGGCCGGTTTTCGGGCACAGGCAGGTGAACTCCGGGCACTCGATCTGGATGGTGTAATCCCGCTCGGGGTTGGGATTCTCAAAGGTTTCCAATTGCTTGCTGGCTGTCAGGGGCATGTCGTTCCTTCAAAATGGGTGATGATTTCGGTGTAGATGCGGGTCAGTTCATCCAGTTCGGATACTGCCACACGTTCACCGATCTGGTGAATGGTATCGTTGGTCAGGCCGAGTTCCACCACCGGAATGCCGGCTGCGGCAATAAATCGGCCGTCGGAGGTGCCACCGCCGGTATCGCGCAGCGTCTGTACACCGTTGACCCGCTTGATGCTGCGCTCGACAAGATCGAGCAGCGCACAGTCCGGTGTATAGAAGGCTGCGGCCTCGTGGCGGATATCCAGACGCACCGCACCACTGATCGAACAGGCACCTTCGATGCGCTGTTTGATAGCGGCGAAATCCAGCCCGGGGTTGTAGCGGATGTCGGCAAAGGCCGATGCGCGGCCGGGAATGACATTGCTCGCACCTTCGCCACCCGCAAGATTGGTGAACTGGCAGGTGGTCGGCGGGAAATCGGCGGCTGGGGTGCCCCAGTCGATATGCAGGATACGATGCAGGGCTTCCACGGCATGATGGATGGCATTGTCGGCATCCTGCGGGTAGGCCGAATGCCCCTGCTTGCCCTCGACCTGCACATACACATGGACCACCCCGCGCCGGCCGCGCCGGATGGTGTCGCCCACCAGTTTCGAGGAGGAGGGTTCGCCGACCACGGCGGCATCGGGGATGAGACCCTGCTGCGTGATGTATTCGACCAGACGAATGGTACCGTCCACCGAGTCGCCTTCTTCATCCGAGGTGATCAGCAGTTGCAGACCCGGCAGCGGGATGCCGCGGGCGCAACAATCCTCAAGGGCTGCCAGCCAGCAGGCGATACCGCCTTTCATGTCCTGTGCCCCGCGTCCATGCAGCATGCCGTCCTCGACAACGGCGGCGAACGGCGGATGCGGCCAGCGTTCTGCAGGCCCTGTCGGCACCACATCGGTGTGTCCGGCATAGGCAAGCACGCCCGGTCTCTCACCGGGACGGCTGTACAGGCTATTGGTCACGCCGCCGGCATCCACCCGGGTGCGGGTGAAGCCGAGCGGGGCAAGCAGGGCTTCGATGTAATCCTGACATTCGCCGTCCCCGGGGGTCGGCGAGGGGCGGTGAATCAGTTCGATGGCATGCGTAAGCGCAGCAGACATGGAAGCAGACGACATCAGCGGGCGCTGCCGCTGTCTGTCGGGGTCAGATGATAGTCATGCAGGACCTTTTCTTTTTCGCCCAGCGTGCCGGCCTCGGCAATGATCCGGTCATCGATGCTGATGCTGAGCGCCAGCGGATTGCCTGCGGTGAGCAGCAGGTATGCCGCGTCGCTGCTCAATCGCATGCTCTGTCCGCTGCGCAGCAGGGCTTCCTTGACCAGATTGCCGTCGGGGTCATGCACCTGCAGCCAGACATCTTCACTCACCGCGCTGATCTGATAGCTGTGGCCGCCTCCGGACGCAGTGGCGGATTGATCCGCGTCATGCTCGATGACGGCGACCACGGATGGTTTGGTTGCCGGGGCCTGTGCGACAGCAGGCGCTGGTGTTTCCTTCGCGGGTGCGACTGCTTCGACAGCCGAAGGGGCCTGTGGTGCAACAGGCAGGTTTGGATTCATTTCGACCGGTTCGGCCACAGCAGCTTGCGCAGCGGATTCGGCTACCGGCAAGGAGGCCGTGTCCACGGTGGGCTGAGCGGCATCGGATGGCGTAGTGGAATCAGCTTCAGGCATCGTCTGTGGCAGGGATGTGTCGGGTATACTGTCGGGGCTGGCAAGTTGCAGCGTTCCGGGTGGCATGGCCGGTTCCTTTTCGCCCTCATCGACGACATTGAACAGGATCAGCAGCAGCACGAAGCACGCGCCTGCTGCGATGGCCCAGGTGCGGTTCATCGCAATGGGCGGATCGGGCATGGTGAAAGGTTTGGTGAGCTGGTATTCGCCGGTCTTCAGGGCTTCGATATCGCTGCTGATGTCCACACCGAGCAGACTGGCATACTGACGCAGGAAGCCCATCACATAGACCTCCTCCGGAAGGGGCGCCCAGTCGCCGGATTCAAGCGCTTCCAGATAGTTGCTGCGAATCCTCAGGCGTTCGGAGGCTTCGGCGATGCTTATCTCACGCTTCTGGCGGGCCTGCGACAGGCGCTCACCGAGACGCCCCCTCGGATGCTGGGTGGCAACATCAACGGGTGCCTCCGGCTGGGTGGTTTGGTGCTTGTCTTCCGGCTTTTTCGTCATCGCTGCATCGCCTTGAGTGCTTCTTCCGCCCAGGCCCGGTCCAGCGGCTCCTGAGTGATTTTAATGAATTTCTGCAACTGGTTTTTCGCCTCGCCCTCATCCTGCTGCATGGCAAGCAGGCCTTCCAGTGCCTGCCTGTTGGCGGGACTGTTGCGCAGGATGGTTTCATACATGGCCCTGGCGAACTCCGGCCGGTTATGCTCACGATAGGCCTGAGCCTCTTTCATGAGAGAAACATCCTGCAGGGGATTGAGCAAGCGGGCCTGCCGGTAGGCTGCGATGGCATCGTCGAAGCGGTTCTGCATCAACAGGGCATCGCCGAGGTTGATATAGGCAAAGTCGGGGTGCGGGTAACGCGGGTCTTCAAGGGCTTTGCGGAAGGCGGTTTCGGCTTCCACGGGCTTCTTCATGGTCAGCAGAAGTGCGCCGTAGTTGTTCCAGGTGCGCGCTGCAGGCTCGATGGCCAGGGCGTGCTTGTAGTAGCTGCTCGACTTCTCCAGATCGCCGCGCACGCGCCATGCATAGCCCAGCGCGTCGAGCACTTCGGCGTGTCCGGGTCCCAGTTGTTCGGCGATCAGAAGCTCGTCGAAGGCCTTCGGCAAATTGTTCTTTTCCAGAGCATCCAGACCGAGGCGATAATGTGATTCCACTTTCTTGACCCGGACCTCAGGGCTGTCCGGTACCGGCCTGTTGCCTGCACAGGCACCGAGCAGAAGGCTTGAGCCCATCAGCATGATCATCAACAAGCGTGAACTAATCACAGTAACCTCTCGATCAATGCGTGCACCGGCCTGAGCGCGGCATCATTGTGTCCGGAAACCCCGCCGATGAGCGCCGTGTCCAGTACATGCCGGCAGCCGGAATGGCACTCATGCAGCCCTTCGCCTGCGGAAAACAGTGCGGTCAGCATGGCCTTTGCCCTGATGCCGTTGCCGTGCATGACTTCCAGCAGGCCTTCGACACTCACATCCGCTTCTTCGGCATGCCAGCAATCGTAATCGGTGCTCATGGCGACAGTGGCGTAACAAATCTCCGCCTCTCTCGCCAGTTTCGCTTCCGGCATATTGGTCATGCCGATCACATCCATGCCCCAACTGCGATACAGCTCGGATTCGGCGCGTGTGGAGAACTGCGGTCCCTGCATGCACAGATAGGTGCCGCCATCGTGGACCGTGATCCCGCCGGCTGACTTGCAGGCGGAGAGCAGGCGGTTGCGCAGGGCGGCACACACCGGATCGGCCATCGAGGCATGGGTCACCAGCGGACCTTCGAAAAAGGTGGAATCGCGACCGTTGGTGCGATCCACGAACTGATCGACGATCACAAAATGCCCCGGCACGATGGCTTCGCGCAGTGAGCCGACAGCCGATATCGAGATGATCTGCGATACACCGGCCAGCTTCATGGCATAGATGTTGGCGCGGTAATTGATGCGTTGCGGCGGGATGCTGTGCGTGCGACCGTGTCGCGGCAGGAAAACCACCTCCTGCTCCCCGATGCGGGCCAGCATCAATGCGTCGGAGGGTTTACCCCATGGGGTTTCAAGGCGCGGTTCGTCGAGGATCTGCATGCCTTCGATGTCATAAAGGCCGCTGCCGCCGATAATGCCGATACGTTGATTCATGTGCTGTTCAATCTCCTGAAACTGTGGTGTCTGAGTCGCGACTGTCCGCAGATGCTGCGCGCTGCTCAAGCTGCGATTTCAATTGGCCGCCCAGATGCGATTTCAATTGGCCGCAAGCAGCCATGATATCGTCGCCGCGTGACCGCCTTACCGTCGCACGAAGCCCTTTGTTTATCAACAGCCCGGCAAAGCGGTGCATGTGTTGCTGGCTTGTTCCAGTGTACGGCGAGCCCGGCCAGGCATTGAAATGGATCAGGTTGACGCGTTCGCGTTGCGGATTCACGAAAGCGCACAGCGCATCCAGATCGGCGTCACGGTCATTGACGCCTGCGAGCATCACATATTCCAGCGTGATGTGACGCTGTGCCGGCAGGGGATAGGCATCGAGGGCGGCGCGCAACTCTTGCAACGGGTATTTACGGTTGATCGGTACCAGTTCGTCGCGCAGCGCATCGGATCCGGCATGCAGCGAGATGGCGAGATTCACCGGTGCGGCTTCCCCCAGACGCATGATCTGCGGAACCAGTCCGGAGGTGGATACGGTGATTCGGCGGCGCGAGATATTCAGGCCCTGCTCGCCCATCAGCAGGCTCAGGCTGTCGTGCACGCCGTCCTCGTTGGCCAGTGGCTCGCCCATGCCCATATAGACGATGTGCGTGACATCGGTGTGCAGACCCTCCGGCAGGGGGTCGTTGCGCAGGTCGTCCTTCACGGCCAGCACCTGGGCGACGATTTCCCCGGCGCTGAGGTTGCCGGAAAAGCGTTGTGTTCCGGTATGGCAGAAAGGGCAGTCGAGCACGCAGCCGAGTTGCGAGGATACGCATACGGTGCCGCGTGAGGGCTCCGGAATCAGCACGGTTTCGATATTGCCGCCGCGCTCAAGGCCGAACAGATACTTGCGTGTGCCATCCGTGGACGTCTGCCGCTCGATCAGGGTCAGAGGCGAGCAGATCAGGCCTTCGTTCAAAGCCTGTTGTAACGCAGCGGGGAGATTGGCCATGCGGGCAGGATCGGTGATGCCTTTGTTCACCCAGTCGCACACCTGTTTTGCCCTGAATGCGGGCTGGCCGGCGGCTTTCATGAACTGCGTCAGTTCGGCAAGCGACAGGGCAGGAAGTTGCAGGCGCTGTTTTGGGGTATCGCTGGAACCGGTGGTTTCGACTGACATGGCGGCATTGTACAGCAGCAGGGCCATTCGGGTAGCTTTCACAGCCATGAACAAGAACCCTATGGCAGGCCTTGCATGAATCTGGCTTCGGACAAACCGGTTGCAATCGCCGTCGGCGATTTCGACACCATGCTGGACTTCGTTTATACCATGTGGAGGCTGAAACAGAATCCCGCCTATGCGCACGGCCTGCAGGGCATTCTGCCGTCGGCGGCGGGCATCGATCCCGGCGCTCCCGGTATCCTGATGGGATACGATTTCCACCTCACGCCGGACGGCCCGAAGTTGATCGAAATCAATAACAATGCCGGTGGCCTGTATATGGGCGATCATCTGTGGTTACCGCAGCCCGATCTGCCGTGCTGGGATGATGTGCTGGTGAACCGGCTGTGCGGGATGTTCCCGGAGAACTGGCGGCAGATGGCCATCATGGACGAGGATATCACGCAGCAGTTCATGTATCCCGAGATGCAGGCCTATGCGGAGATTCTCGCTATGCAGGGGCGCACGGTGCTGTTGCTCAGCCCGCAGGATATGCATCTTGAAGCCGACGGCTTGTATGCCGGAGACCTGCGCCTGGATGGTATCTACAACCGGCATACCGATTTTTATCTGGAAAGCCCCGGGTTGCAGCATATGCGCATAGCCTTCGAGCGCAGGCTTGTGCAACTCAATCCGCATCCGCGCAGCTATGCACTGCTGGGTGATAAAGGCCGCATGGTGGACTGGTGGCGCGACGGCTTCCTGGAAAGCCTGCTGCCGCCCGATGATATCGCTTTGATTCGCGGCATCGTTCCCGAAACCCGGCGCTTCAGCGATATGCATCCCGATACTGTCTGGGATGAACGCAATCGCTGGGTATTCAAGCCGGCAGCGCGGCACGGCGGTAAGGGTGTGTTGCTGGGCAAGGGCATCAGCCGCAAGCGTTTTGCCGAACTCGATCCGCTGGACACCGTGATGCAACAGTATGTGCCGGCAAGCGAGATAGAACTCAACGGCGCAACCTTCAGGCTGGATATCCGCCTGTTCACGCATGGGCCTGAACTCATCGCACTGGCCGGTCGCGTCTGGCAGGGACAGATGACCAATTTCCGCGCCGAGGGAAGCGGCTGGGTGATGCTTGAACTTGCCGATTCCTGATTCTGCGGCGTCATTAAAAATCAGTATCATTGTTCCGCTACTCAATGAGGCAGCCGGATTGCCGCATCTGCTCGACGGGCTCAGGCAAAGCGGTGCCGATGAATGTCTGGTCGTGGATGGCGGTTCCACCGACGGGAGCCGGGATCTGCTTGCGCAAAGCGGCATCCGCTGGTTGACCTCGCCCGCCGGGCGCGCTGCCCAGATGAATGCGGGAGCGCAAGCGGCCGGCGGCGATGTCCTGTTGTTCCTGCATGCCGACACAAAGCTCGATGCATCACATATGCAGGCTGTGCGCAGAGTGATGCGCGATCCGCACATTGCCGGCGGACGCTTTGATGTAAGCCTGACAGGCAGTCATCCCGCGCTGCGTGTGATTGCATGGTTCATCAACCTGCGTTCGCGCTTTACCCGTATCAGCACCGGCGATCAGGCTATCTTCGTGCGCCGTGAGGCCTTTGAATCCCTGAAGGGTTTTGCCGGTATCCAGTTGATGGAGGATATCGAGTTCTCCCGCCGCATGAAGCGGCAGGGGGGGATCGCCTGTCTGAAGAAAAAAATCCTCACTTCCGGCAGACGCTGGGAGCAGCATGGCATCCTGCGCACCGTGCTGTTGATGTGGCGTCTTCGCCTGATGTTCTGGTTGGGCGTTTCCCCTGAAAAGCTTGCCGCCTTGTACCGGGAGGCGCGATGAAGCGCGGCCTGTTGATGCGGCCGGTGATCATGTGCAAGGCGCCGGTGCCCGGGAAGGTGAAGACCCGTCTGACCCCGGCATTGAGTCCGCAGCAGGCTGCTGAGCTCTATATGGCAATGGCAGAGATCGTCATTCGTCGCACGTTGCGATTGTTTCCCAATGCATGGATCGCCGCTGACGATGAGAACCACCCGTTTTTCCAGTCTTTCGGTGCGCCTGTCCTGCCGCAGGGAGCGGGGAATCTGGGCGAGCGCATGCAGCGTATGGTGCGGCGGGCGGTGGACTGTGGCGCGGATGCTGTCCTGCTGCTGGGCAGCGACAGCCCGCATATGCAGGATGCACGTCTGATAGCTGCACATCGGGCGCTGCAAACCTGCGATGTCGTGCTGGGGCCGGTGCAGGATGGCGGCTACGACCTGCTGGCGGTGCGCGGTTACCGGCCTGAATTGCTGCACGGTGTTGTCTGGAGTACCCCCGATGTGTTGCAGCAGACGCTGGGCAATGCGCGGCAACTGGGGCTGAGCGTGCGCTGCCTGAGCACGGCTTACGATCTGGATACGCTGGACGATGTGGAGCGGGCGCGCCGGGCGGGGCTGAGGATCTAGCCGGATATCCCCGGGTCAGTCTTTATCCGGCGGATAAAGCTCGGGAAACAGCAGCTTCAGGCGATCAATATCGTGTTGCAGATGCGCATACAGGGCCGTGTCGGTCAGCGGGATGTGGAGGCGATGGCGTAGCACGGCCTCGCTTTCATCCAGTCGCATGCGCACGGCTTTTTCCCATACACCGCCGGGCGGGGCCGTTTGCTGCATGCCGTGCAGCAGCATATGCGCCGCATGCACCAGCATCACCGCATCATGCTCATCCTGAGGCCATTCATTCAGCGTATGCCAGCCGGCGTGGTGGTGGAAATAAATGAAGCGGTGCACCTCGCGCGGCAGATGCCAGTGCAGGGCGAGCATCATGCCGGCATCGATATGCGTGTAGCCGAGCACCTGCCATTCGGCTTGCAGATCCGGCATGCCGTCCTGCATGTGCGCATGAATGCGGCCCTGCGCCACATCATCCTCCAGATGCAGGATGATCAGCTTGCCGATGTCGTGCATCAGTCCATAGAGCGCACCGTGGTGAGCATCGATATGCGATGAAAAAGCCGCCAGCTGACGACAGAACATCGAGATGGCCTTGCTGTGAAACCAGATGTGTTGTGCTTCCAGCGAGGATTTTTTTCCGACTTCGCCGATTTGTGGTAACAGTGATTCAAGGATCAGGTTTTGTGCCTCGTCCATGCCCATGCGGGCCAGTGTATGGGCGACATCGGTGCTGGCATGTGCCCCGGTCGGGGCATAGATGGCGGAATTACCCCATTTCAGCACATGCGAGGTGAGTACCGGATCCTGCTCGACCAGCCTGGCCAGATCGCGCGGCGATGCCTCGTCGCTCTCCACCATTGCCCGCACCTTATGCCAGATCTCAGGCAGCGGCGGGATGACTGCAATGCAGGATTTCAGGCGGGCCAGGGTTTCAGGGGCAAGTTCAGGAGGGTGGCACAGGTCGTAGGGTGGTATTTCCGGTGCAGCCGGGGCCAGCACCTCGAAACACCAGCGCAGGCAATGCTCAGGGATCTCAGCGACTTCGTGCGCGTCCTGTCCGGATGCAGCCTGCGCGTCGTCGGGCAGGTTGTTTTCAGCGGGTGTCCCGGTTCCTTCGGTCACACCGTAACCGGGAATTCAATGCACAACTTGTCGTTTTCGACCACGAAACGAACCTTGCCACCCTTTTGCAGGCGACCGAACAGGATTTCATCGGCCAGCGGCTTCTTCATGTGATCCGCGATCAGTTTGGCCATGGGACGAGCGCCCATCTCCGCATCGAAACCGTGGCTGGCCAGCCATGCGCGGGCCTCGGCGCTGATATCAAGTTGCACGCCCTTGCCCTCAAGCTGGGTTTCCAGCTGCATGATGAATTTATCGGTCACATGGCGGATGGATGCGCTGTTCAGCGGTGCAAACGGAATCATGGCATCCAGCCGGTTGCGGAATTCCGGCGAGAACATGCGCTTGATCGCTCCGGTATTGTCGCCGTGGGAAGATTGCGGCGCAAAGCCGATGCTCGACTTACTCATCTCGAAGCTGCCCGCGTTGCTGGTCATGATCAGAATCACATGCCGGAAATCGGCAGAACGCCCGGCGTTGTCGGTCAGCTTGCCATGATCCATCACCTGCAACAGCACGTTGAAGATATCCGGATGCGCCTTCTCGAACTCGTCGAGCAACACGACCGCATGCGGATTCTTGCTCACGGCTTCGGTGAGTAAGCCGCCTTGATCGAAGCCGACATAGCCTGGCGGGGAGCCGATCAGGCGGGATACCGCATGCGCCTCCATGTATTCCGACATATCGAAGCGGATCAGTTCCAGCCCCATCAGCATGGCCAGCTGGCGCGCCACCTCGGTCTTGCCGACGCCGGTGGGGCCGGTGAACAGGAAGGAACCGATGGGCTTCTCCGGATGCGACAGGCCGGCGCGCGACAGCTTGATCGCGCTGCCCAATGCCTCGATGGCATCGTCCTGCCCGAACACCGTCAGTTTCAGGTTGCGCTCCAGATGGCGCAGCGATTTTTTGTCGGAGGCCGATACGCTGCGCGGTGGAATGCGCGCGATGCGCGACACCACGGCTTCGATATCGGCCACGGTGATCTGTTTCTTGCGTTTATCCAGCGGCATCAGCTGCACAGCAGCGCCGGCCTCATCCAGCACGTCGATGGCCGAATCCGGCAGATTGCGTTCGTGCAGATGCCGGCTGGCCAGTTCCGCAGCAGATTTGACTGCGGCTCGGGCGTAGCGCACACCATGGTGCTCTTCCAGCGTGGGCTTGAGCCCCAGCAGGATCTCGATGCACTCGCTCAGCGAAGGCGCCGGCACATCCACCTTCTGGAAACGGCGGGACAGAGCGCGGTCCTTCTCGAACAGCGAGCGGAACTCCTGATAGGTCGTGGCACCGATGCAGCGCAACTCGCCATTGGCCAGCGAAGGCTTGAGCAGATTCGAGGCATCCATGGTGCTTCCGCTGGCCGAGCCCGCGCCGATCACCGTGTGGATCTCGTCGATGAACAGGATGCCGCTGTCTTTCTTGCCGATCTCGACCAGCACGGCCTTCAGGCGTTCCTCGAAGTCACCGCGGTATTTGGTGCCGGCCAGCAGAGAGCCCATATCCAATGTGTAGATCTCGGCATCGGCGATCACATCCGGCACCTGACCATCGACGATCTTTCCTGCCAGACCTTCGGCGATGGCCGTTTTGCCGACGCCTGCATCGCCCACAAGCAGCGGGTTGTTTTTGCGCCTGCGGCACAGGATGTTGATGCAGCGTTCGATCTCCGACTCGCGGCCGATCAGCCTGTCGATCTTGCCGGCTCTTGCCCGGGCATTGAGATCGATGGTGAAGCGTTCCAGCGCGGTCGGCTTTTTGGCCTTTTTCTCCTGCTCCTCGACCTGCATGCCTTCCAGTGCATCGAGCGGATCGGAAGCCGGCATGCCGTGCGAGATATAATTCACGATATCCAGCCGGGAGATGCCTCCTTCACGCATGATATGCACGGCATAGCATTCCTTCTCGGCGAAGATGGCGACCAGGATATAGGCACCGTTCACTTCGTCCTTGCCGGAGGATTGCGCCTGCATCACAGCACGCTGAATCACCCGTTGCAGGCCGACGCTGGCTGTGGTCTCACCGGCTCCTTCGGGCAGCACGGCGACATGTTCGGAGATGTAGGCCTGCAGTTTCTGCCGCATCGGCTGGAGTTTCGCGCCGCAGCCTTCCAGCACCTTACGGGCCTCGCTGTTTTCCAGCAGGCCGAGCAGCAGGTGTTCGACGGTCACGAATTCGTTGCGGTGCAAGTGCGCCGAACGGAATACGTCGTTCAGGGTGCGTTCGAGTTCTTCATTCAGCATGGCCATCTCCCTTCTCTTTTCGCATAATGCATGCCAAGGGGTGATCATGCTTGCGGCTCACCTCCCGCACCAGCACAACCTTGCTCTCTGCAATCTCGCGCGGATAGGTGCCGCACAGGGCCTTTCCCTCATGATGCACGGTGAACATGATGCGGGTGGCCTCCGGTTCCGATTTATGGAAATATTCACGCAGAATATCAACCACGAAATCCATGGGCGTAAAATCATCGTTGAGCAGCAACACCTGATACATCGGTGGCCGTTGCAGCCGGGGCTTGTCAGCCAGAGCCAGCGGATGTTCTTCGAAAAGACGGATACCCATGCATGCAATATAGCCCACAGCGGGCGTAAATCTCAATCGGGAGTATAGGAATGAGCGAACTGAAATGTCTTTTGTGGGATGTCGATGGCACCCTGGCCGACACCGAGCGCGATGGGCACCGCGTGGCTTTCAATATGGCCTTCGCCGAGGCCGGTCACGAGCGCGAATGGGATGTGCCAACCTATGGCGAGTTGCTGGCCGTGACCGGCGGCAAGGAACGCATCCGTTTTGACATCGATCGCGGCGGCATGCACGAGATGCCGTATGAGGAGATCGCAGGCCTGCATGCGCGCAAGACCGCACACTACGAGTCGCTGATCGCCGAAGGCCGTATTCCTCTGCGTCCGGGCGTGCGTCGCCTGCTGGAGGAAGCATGGGCTGCCGGCATCACCCTCGGTGTAGCCACGACCACCACGCCGTCCGCACTGGATGCGCTGATCGAACATTCACTGGGTAAGGAATGGTTCGATCGCTTTGCCGTGCTGGCCGCAGGCGACATCGTGCCGGCCAAGAAGCCGGCCCCGGATATCTACAATTACGCGCTGGACAAGCTCGGCATGTCCGCAGCGAACACCGTGGCGCTGGAGGATTCGGAGAACGGCTGGAAGGCGGCGAATGCCGCCGGTATCAAGTGTGTGGTGACGGTGAACGACTATACCTGTGATCACGATTTCGGCGGCGCCGATCTGGTGGTTTCCGAGTTTGGCGAAGCTGATCGCGATGCCGTCGAGGTGCTGGATAATCCGCATAAGCTTGGCGAACTGCATCATGTGACGCTGGCCCACCTCAAACAGCTGCTGGTCTGAGGTCTTTTGCATGACTGCCGCCGGCCTGCCGCTTGTCGATACCCACTGCCATGTGGATTTCGAGCATTTCGACGAGGATCGCGAGGCGATGTTCGAGCGATATCGGGCGGCAGGCGGGCAGTGGCTGGTGGCGGTGGCCGTCGATCTGGAGAACGTGCCGCGCCTGAGATCGCTTGCCGAGGTGCGGGATCATGTGCTTTTTAGTGTCGGTGTGCACCCCAATCACGAGGTGGAGGCCGAGCCGACGTTTGAACAGTTGTGCGAACTTTCAGCACATCCGAAATGCGTGGCCATCGGTGAAACCGGCATGGATTTCTTCCGCCATCGTGTGGCCCCCGAATTGCAGGAGGCCCGTTTCCGTACCCATATCAGGGCGGCCATCGCCGTGGATAAACCGGTGATCGTACATATGCGCGATGCCGACGAGGCCACGCTGCGTGTAATGAAGGATGCGGGGGTCGAGGCCTGCGGCGGCATCATGCATTGCTTCTCATCAGGCATCGAAGCTGCCACGCAGGCCTTGGATATGGGCCTGTCCATCTCCTTCTCCGGCAATGTGACATACAAAGCCAACGAAGCCCTGCGCGCCGTGGCCGGTTTTGTGCCGGAAGAGGCGATCCTGATCGAAACCGACTCACCCTATCTGGCCCCGATGCCACATCGCGGCAAACGCAACGAACCGGCCTATGTGCAGCAGGTGGCCGAATGCATCGCCGCGGTGCGTGGTGTCTCTCCGGCTTATATCGCGGAACTGAGCTTCGAGAATGCCTGCCGGCGTTTTAGCGTGGATATGTAGGCCCTTTGCATCGCATCTACTCAGAAACCGACGATCTGGATTTTGCTGCTGCCGATGATCAGTCGGTACTCGCTTCCTCTTTGCATGCAGGTATCCGCCATACGCATGTCTGCGGCGGAAACGCACGTTGTTCAACCTGCCGGGTTCGGGTGACTGCGGGTTTGGAATTCTGCCGTCCGAGGAATGATGCAGAAGCGGCGATGAGCCTGCGACTTGGGCTTCCCGGCGACATTCGACTGGCCTGCCAGACATGCATCGATGGTGATATCCGCATGCGCCGTCTGGCGGTGGATGATCTGGATACTCAGATTATCCGGCATCAATTGAGCCGGACCGGTGTCGGCGGCCTTGGCCAGGAACGCGACATCGCGGTGATGTTTGCCGACCTTGCAGACTACACGGCATTTGCCGAGTCACTTCCGGCCTTCGACGTGGTGCATGTTCTGAACCGCTACTACCTGACCATGAACCGGGTGATTGAGACGAACCATGGTGTGATCAGCGATGTGGCCGGTGATGGTATGCTGGTGTTGTTCGGTGCCTGTGGTAAGGCTTCGGGGCAGGTGATGGATGCGATTGAAACGGTGCGCGCCATGCATCGGGAACTGCTCGGATTCAATGCGTATTTGCAGCAGATGTACGGGCGACAGCTCGGCATGCGCGCCGGCATTCACTTCGGTTCGGCGATTGTCGGTGATTTCAGTACCGGTCCGATGAGCAAGGTGGCCGCGATTGGCGATACCGTGAATATGGCCAGCCGCATCGAGCAGGCCAATAAGCTTTTCGGGTCGAATCTGTTGATTTCGCAATCGGCCTATGATCAGGTGAAAACAGAGGTTGAGGTGTCTGCGTCGCATAACTGTGAGCTGAAGGGTAAAGCTGGCATCTACAGTTTATACGAGGTCGGTATTTAGCCGGGTTATCGTCAGCGGGTTGTGTTCGGCGAGGGCACTATGCGGAAAGCCCTTCTCAATGACGATGTTTTTTAACGCGCAGGATAAATAGCTCCCTGCCTGTGACGGGCGTCACGAATCAAAAAAATATAACAGGTATACATTCATTTCATCCTGGCGGACACAGGTGCATTGTCAGCATACACCCGATAGCGTCAGCAGAGGTGTCAGGATGAATACTTCAAGAAGAACGATCCAGATGAAAAGCCATTTCCTTCCAGTCACGATTGCAGGCATCACTTGCTTGTTCTGCATCGTTGCGATGCCGCTGGATGGAATCCATGCCGGGGAGATTTATGTCTCAGGCTGTGCAACTCTTGTTTGTGGAGACCGCGATCAGGTGTTGAACTCGCTGATAACGCATGATGAAGAGGGCAAGGAGCCCACTCAGGTGACGCTTTGCCATGTCGAGAGCAACAAGAAAAACGGGACGATGCACACCATCAGAGTGGATCAGTCGTTCGAAGATGCGCATATGAAACACGGCGATACGCTTGGCGAATGTGTTGATACCGTCATGCAGGCCTTTGTGGCATCACTTCCTACCTGCGAGCCATTTCCGGAGGCACAACGGTGACGGGTATCTGGGCTCCGGATACCGCAGTCGGTCACGGGACCGGCCTGAATGTCTATTTCTTCCAGCTGCAGGATGGTACCTGCTCCGGAGTGCCGGATAGTACTCAACAAGCCTATCGGGAAATCCGCGGCCAGTGATCGCCGCTCCGGGGCCTGCTGTGAGGGCCCCGGGCCTACTCGTATTTCACACTGATATCCCTGAGTGCCTCGCCGGCATGATCGAGGCGGTCGGCGGCGTTGGACAGGTGCCGGTACACTTCGCGGCGCTTGATGCGGCTGATGACAAACTGCAGGCATTCCCGCCCCGAGGGATCGCTGGACGATTCGCTGAGCAGCCGGTATTCCTCCCCGCCGAACATTTCGGCCAGCGCATCGCGATAAAGTGCCTCGATATGTCTTTCCTGATGATGCGTGGTCATCGAGGATGGTACCTGATCGGCCATCCCGTCCTGCAGCAGCTTCAGTCCCTGACGCAGCACGCCGGCGCCGATACTCAACTGTTCGGCCATCTTCTGCATCCAGTGATCCGGTTCCACCTGCAACACCTCGACCTCGCGCACGGTGTTCTTCAGGTAGTCGAGGATGTGATCGATGTTCATGGCCAGCGTATAGATATCTTCGCGGTCGATCGGCGTGATGAAGTTTTTGTGCAGCAGGGCCAGATTGCGCTGGCGCAGCTGATGCCCGGCCCGGACATGTTCCTTGACCGGCGCGGCCAGTGCCGGATCGTTTTCTTCCAGATATTCCTGCAGCGCTTTTGATGCAGCCTCAAGGTTTTCAGCCTGTTCTCCGAGCAGGGCATGAAAATCGGTCATCGGCGGGACGATCATCTCCCATGCTTTCAGCCACCACGGTTTTCTTTGCTTCATCACAACCACCTCGCCAGAACAGTATGGTACAGCATGGCCAGCAGCGCTGCCGCCGGCAGTGTGATCAGCCAGGTGAAGGCGATCTCGGCGGCCTTGCTCCAGCGTACGGCGCGCGGCTTATCCGCTGCCCCCACACCCATGATGGCCGAGGAGACCACATGCGTGGTCGAGACCGGACCGCCGAACATGGCGGCGAAGAAGATCACCGAGGAGGCCGCCAGTTGACTGTTGAAGGCATGGATCGGGCGCATCCTGTATATTCCGAAACCGACGGTGCGCACGATGCGCCAGCCGCCGGAGGCCGTGCCCAGCGTGATGCTGGCAGCACACAGCAGAATCACCCAGAAGGGCACAGAGAAACTTTCGATCGAGCCGCCGAGCAGCAGCACCAGCGTGATGATGCCCATGGTTTTCTGGGCATCGTTGGCACCGTGCGAAAAAGCCAGTGCAGCAGCCCCGATCCATTGCAGGCGGCGCAATGTCCGGTTGGCAGCCGGTGAGGCGCGTCGCAAAGCCAGCCGTGCCAGAAGATGCAGGGACCAGCCGATTGCAAGACCCAGCAGCGGCGAGAACAACAGCGCGGCGGCGATCAGCATGATGCCGTGTACCCCGCCATGCGAGACAAGCTGTGCCCATCCCCAATGCACATGATCGGCGCCTGCGGAGAGAATGACGCTGCCGGCCAGTCCGCCGACCAGCGCATGCGAGGAGGAGGAGGGAAGCCCGCGCCACCAGGTCAGGAAATTCAGTGTCACGGCACCCGCAGCGCCGCAGAGAATGATCAGCACGGCATCTCTCGCCGGCAGATCGCCGAGTGCTACGAATCCTCCCAGTGTATCGGCGACGGCAGTTCCACCCAGAATCGGGCCGAGGAAGGTGAATACGGAAACCACGATGATGGCCTGTGTCGGTGTCATGGCATGAGAGGCGATAACGCATGCAACCATATTGGCGGTGTCATGGAAGCCGTTGGTGTAATCGAAGACCACCAGCAGCACGATGCAGATCAGGGCGATGCTCAACATAGTCCCACTGTAGATCAAAACTCAGGCGACCATACACCGGATATCAGTGTGAATGGCGTCACATCTAAAAAAATCCGTTCCGGACTACCTTGGCATCTACCCGACGGATACAGGTGCTCCCGCAAGGTGCGGGAGCACCCAAGGGCGCCGGGTGGAGGTTGATATGAACGTGAAAGCAATACGTATGCTGAATCGCGGTATTTCCCTGACGATAATCGCGGGAGCCGCGTGGTTGACCGGATCGCTGGCTATGCCGATGGATTCGCACGCTGGCGCCTGCAGCAAGAGCAGCGCAGGCATGAGTGGCACGGTAAATGGCAAAAACGCCTCGTCGCAGACTTCCGCAACGGGGGCATTTGTGTGCATCAGCCGAAGCGAGGCGCTGAGTACCCTCGGCCTGAATGCCGATGAGGAAGCGGGAAACGGAATATCGAGGGCCACCATCTGCCATGTCCCGCCGGGTAATGCGGAGGCTCAGCATACCATCACGGTGGGCCAGCCATCGGTGTATGCGCATCTGGCACATGGGGACACGATGGGTGCATGCGCTGGCTGGGTGAGCAGTTTGTATATTGCATCGCTGCCCTCCTGTGCAGCCATCGATGCATCCGGCACTTCACTGGTCAGCGGTGTGTGGTTGCCGGATACCGCGGCCGCCGATGGTGCCGCGATGAACAGCTACTTTGCCGGAGTAAAGGGCGGTACGCTGGCGGGCCATCCGGACAGCGCATCGTATTCCTATCGTGAAATCTACGGTCAGTAATACCGTTCGCTACGCACAACAAGAGCGCCTCCTTCGGGAGGCGCTCTTGTTGTTGCTGCGGGGCCGCTGCTACAGTTTCAATACTTCTCCGGGATGAAGTGCTGATCGTTGATGTCCGGGCGTTTGTAATCGGGCTGTTGCTTCCTCGGTGGCAGCGGCTCGGGGGCGGGCATGACATCCTTGTAGGGAATGGAGTGCAGGATGTGGCTGATGCAATTCAGGCGGGAGCGCTTCTTGTCGTCGGCATGCACGACATACCAGGGGGCCTCTTCGATATCGGTGTAGAAGAACATCTCATCCTTGGCCTTGGAGTATTCCATCCAGCGATCGCGCGACTCCAGATCCATCGGGCTGAGTTTCCAGTGTTTGCTTTTATCGGTCGCACGCTTCTGGAAGCGGTGCTCCTGCTCTTCATCGCTCACCGAGAACCAGTATTTCTGCAGGATGATACCGGAGCGCACCAGCATGCGCTCGAATTCGGGGCAGGAACGCATGAATTCGCGGTATTCCTTGTCCGTGCAGAAGCCCATCACACGTTCCACGCCGGCGCGGTTGTACCAGCTGCGGTCGAAGATGGCGATCTCGCCTGCTGCAGGCAGATGCTGCACATAGCGCTGGAAATACCATTGGGTCTTTTCCCGGTCTGAAGGGGCGGGCAGGGCAACCACATTGCATCCGCGCGGGTTCAGCGGCTCCGTCAGACGCTTGATGGTGCCGCCCTTTCCTGCGGCATCCCGGCCCTCGAAAATCAGCACGACCCGCAGCCCCTGTTCCTTGATCCAGTGCTGCCACTTCACCAGTTCGATATCGAGTTTTGCGAGAGCCTTGTGGTAATCTTTCGACGGCATTTTTTCAGCTTTCTCTGCCTGTCCGGTCATCGAACCCTCCATTGAGGATACCCGGCTTCAGCCATCATCCGGGCAAACGGTTTGTACCCCTAGGATGCTGCAATTAAAGCTGTTCCGCAATCGCACGAGGCCGACAAGCAGCTTGCAAGCTTTGCCGGTAGGCCTGCCGCATGCGAGCATCCGCGCATGCCACACAACGACTCTGACCTTGCCCGGATGCGCTGGGATATCTTCTGCAACGTCGTGGATAACTATGGCGATATCGGCGTGTGCTGGCGGCTGGCGCGGCAACTGGCCGGCGAACACCGTCTTGCTGTCCGGTTGTGGGTGGATGATGTGCAGAGCTTTGTGCGTCTGTGCCCCGAAGCTGATGCGCGACTTGATATGCAGCAGTGCCTCGGGGTTGAGGTGCGGCGCTGGGCGGAGCCGTTTGCAGATGTTGTCCCCGCCGATGTGGTGATCGACGGTTTCGGCTGCGCGCTGCCGTCCGTGTATCTGACAGCCATGGCGCGGCAAACTCCGCGGCCTGTGTGGTTCAATCTGGAATATCTCAGCGCGGAGCCATGGGTGAACGATTGCCATGGTCTGCCCTCACCACGACCGGAGCCCGGGCTGGTCAGGTACTTCTTCTTTCCGGGATTCACCGCTGGTACCGGCGGGCTGCTGCGCGAAGCCGGGCTGCTTGAGCGGCGCGATGCCCTGCGCGCCGATGGCGCTGCGCAGACCGCTTTCTGGGCTGCTTTCGGCATGCCGGTGCCGCAGCCGTCGGCCCTCAAAGTATCGCTGTTCTGTTATGAGAACGACAATATCCCGCCCCTGCTGGATGGCTGGGCGGGCGGGGAACGGGATGTGCTGTGCATGGTGCCGGAGGGCAGGGTGCTACCGCAGGTGTCGGCATGGTCGGGCAGATGCCTTGTCGCAGGCGATGTGTATATGCGCGGCAGGCTGGAGATTCGAGTTCTGCCCTTCGTGGAGCAGACGTGCTACGACGAGCTACTGTGGCTGTGCGATATCAATGTGGTGCGCGGCGAGGATTCTTTCGTGCGCGCGCAGTGGGCGGCGACGCCGATGGTCTGGCATATCTATCCGCAGGACGATATGGCGCACATCGGGAAGCTTTCGGCCTTTCTCGATCTGTATGAAAGCGGTCTTGAGCCAGCCGACGCGCTGATGCTGCGCCGGTTCTGGGAGGCGTGGAACCACGGTGAGGGTGCCGCAGACATATGGCCTGCGTTTGCGGCCATGCTGGGCAGGCTCTCCAGCCATGCTGAGCAATGGTGCACGGCTTTGAGTGCGGGGGTCGGCGGCAGCCTGAGTGCGAATCTGGTGGATTTTTCCGGCAGAATAAGGGAAAGTTCGGACCCTAATTTTGAGAGGTAAGTACAGATGAAAACAGCACAGGAAATTCGCGCAGGCAACGTCATCATGGTGGGCAGTGATCCGATGGTCGTGCAGAAGGCCGAATTCAGTAAATCCGGTCGCAATGCGTCTGTGGTGAAGATGAAACTGAAAAACCTGCTCACCGATACCGGCACGGAAACCGTGTTCCGCGCCGACGACAAGTTCGAGATGGTGGTGCTCGACAATAAGGCTGTGAGCTACTCCTACTACGCCGATCCGATGTATGTGTTCATGGACAGCGAGTACAACCAGTATGAAGTCGAAAAGGACAGCATGGGCGACGCGCTGAACTACCTCGAAGACGGCATGGAGTGCGAGGTTGTGTTCTACAACGGCAAGGCCATCACGGTGAACATGCCGAACATCGTGGTGCGCGAGATCGTTTACACCGAGCCTTCCGCTCGTGGCGACACCTCCGGCAAGGTCATGAAGATGGCCAAGATCAACACCGGCATGGAGCTTTCGGTCGCCGATTTCTGCAACGTCGGCGACAGGATCGAGATCGATACCCGCACCGGTGAATACCGCAAGCGCGCCTGATCGCGTCCAGCATTTGGAACATCCAATACCGCCGGCCTAGTGCCGGCGGTGTCGTTTAGATCACACGGGAAGCTCCGCGCAGATCCCGTATCACCGTGTCCAGAGAAGCTGACCAGGCCGGTATGGTATAGCAGAAGGTGGTCTCGAAGTCAGTGCAATCCAGTACTGAATTGGCCGGACGCTTGGCTGGCAGGCCCAATTCCCGTGCGCTCACCTGCAGAATGCGAACACTACGAAGCGGCCAGTCCTGTCGCCCGGCTTCGGCCACGATCGCCCCGGCGAAAGCGTGCCATGTGGTCGGAGAGGGTTGGCAGAAGTGGTATGTCCCCCACGCCTCCACCCCGCTTTCCAGCGCATGCAGGATGCCTGAAGCAAGCTCACCGGCGCATGTCGGACAGCCGCGCTGGTCGTTCACCACGCGCAGTTCCTCTTGAGTACAAGATAGTTCGAGTATCTTTTTTACGAAATTGCTGCCGTGCGGCGAGAACACCCAGCTTGTGCGCAGGATCAGGTGTCGCTCGCAGAGCGAGCGAACCGCTTGCTCGCCGGCCAGTTTGCTTGCGCCATATACGCCGAGTGGTCCGGTCGCGTCATAGGTTGAGTATGCGCTCTGTTTGCTGCCGTCGAACACACAATCCGTGGATAGATGGATCAATGGGATACCGGCTGCGTGGCATGCTCCGGCCAGATTGGCAGCCCCGTCTCGATTCACCGAGAAGGCAGCGCCGGGTTCGGATTCAGCCCTGTCCACGAAACGGTAGGCGGCCGCATTGATGACGGCATCCGGCCTGAACGCCAGAACTGCCCGCTTTACCGCATCGGCATCGGTGATATCCATGCGAGAGGAATCCGCGGCAAGCAGGGTGTGATGCGAGGTCAGGCGCGAGATTTCCCGACCGAGTTGGCCGTTCGCCCCCGCAATCAGCAGCCGCATTCCGGTTCTTTCACTGCGGCAATCGCCAGCGCCGGGTACTTGCAATACTTGTCAGCGCCCTGTCTCTATCGGAGAGCAACGGTTCGACGACCGGCCACCCGATGGCAAGTTGTGCATCATCCCATGCCACGCCACCTGAATCCTGTGCATCGAAATAGTCGGTGCAGCGGTAGTGCACATCAGCTGTTTCCGAGAGCACACAGAAGCCGTGCGCATAGCCCGGCGGCACCCAGACCTGACGATGATTGTCATCAGAGAGCTCCATGCTGATCCATTGCAGGAAATTCTGTGAATCAGGATTCACATCGGCGATGACATCGAACACGCGACCTGCACTCACACTGAATAATTTGCCCTGTGGATGGTTGATCTGGAAATGCAGGCCGCGCAGTACGCCGTGATGCGAGCGGGTGGCATTCTCCTGCACAAAGCCATGGCCTTCACCGGGAATGCCGTACCGGGCATATCGGGCCGCATTGAAACCCTCCAGAAAAAAGCCGCGACTATCCGGAAACACGTCCGGTTCGATGATCAGCACGCCGGGCAGGGCGGTTTCGATGATATTCACCGGAGCATTCCTAACGTTTGAGCGCCAGCAGCAGTACACCGCCGGCAATCAGCCCGATGCCTGTCCAGTCCTTTGCTGTGGGACGTTCGCCAAGGAAGATGACAGCAAAGATCGCCACCAGTACCAGGCTGAATTTGTCCACGGGGGCGACCTTCGAGGCATCGCCGATCTGCAGGGCGCGGAAGTAGCACAGCCATGAGGCACCGGTGGCCAGCGCTGAAAGGGTGAGAAACACGATGGTGTTGCCGGAAAGGGCGCGCGGGTCGGTCCATTTGCCTGCGTACCACACGAAACCGGCCAGCACGAACAGGATGATGAAGGTGCGGAACAGGGTGGCGAAATCGGAATCCACGCCCTGAATGCCGACCTTGGCGAAGATGGCCGTGAGTGCTGCAAACACCGCCGACAATACCGCCCAGAAAAACCAGCTTTCCGTCGTGCCTAGCATGTCGTGCCTGTCTGCCTTGTCGTCCGGCTCATTTCACCCCGTTTCCGCTTCACAGAATTGTCTGCAAACAATGCTGCAACTTCGAAGAGCTGGCAATCACTTGCCGTGGATGGCAGGCCTGCAAATACATGCTACTGTCAAAGGGAAAACGCCGCAGTATCAATAAGCATTGTCGCAGCCGGAGGTGGAACCATGAAGCAGCAAGTCCAGCCGGAGGTCCAGACGGAGGTCCAGACGGAGGTCCAGACGGCTCCGGAGCAGAAGTCCCGTGATGTGCTGCGCTTGCTGGCGGCAGCGGATGATGCCGACGGGCTGAGGCGATACGTTAAATCCATCGGTGTGAACGAAACCTTCAGTGCCATCCTGCGGCTGTCCGTGGATGATCGCGAGAAGGTGTTGACCACGCTGTCGGCCGAGGATGCTGCTGATTTCATCGAGGAGCTTCCCAACCAGCATGCAGCCGAGATGATCGGCAAGCTGTCCGCATCCGACGCCGCTTCGATCCTGAGTGAAATGGAGAGCCAGGATCAGGCGGATCTGATCAGTGAATTGAAGGCCGAGAGTGCCAAAGCCGTGCTCGCCGAGATGCATCCCGAGGCGGCGGCCAATGTGGAACGTCTGAGCAGTTATGCCGCGGATTCGGCAGGCGGTCTGATGATGAGCGAGGTGATCGCCTATCGGGATGATATGACGGTGGGGGAGGTGCTGGCCAAGCTCGGCGAGCGGGAGTCGCAGCCCTCAACCCTTGGAATGTATATCTATGTCACCTCCAGATCGGGCAAGATCAGCGGTGTCGTGGAGCTGCGCAGCATGGTTCTATCCAGCCACAGTTCGCCCATGGCGTTTATCAGCAAGCCTTGCCTTTCGGTCCGGGACGATGCCACGTTAAGCGAGCTGGACGAATTCTTCGATCAGCACCCGTTTCTGGCTGTTCCGGTGGTGGGTGCGGACCGGCAGCTGGTCGGTGTGGTGCATCGCCAGCATGTCGCCGAGGCTCTGGCGGACAATGCAGCCGCCACCTACCGCAAATCGCAGGGCATCATCGGCGCTGATGAGATCCGCTCGCAGCCTCTGCTGCTGCGCTCGGGCCGGCGCGTGTCGTGGCTTAGCCTGAATATCGTGCTGAACATCATTTCCGCCAGCGTGATCGCCATGTATCAGGACACCCTGAGCGCGGTCATCGCACTGGCCGTGTTCCTGCCGATCGTATCGGATATGAGTGGATGTTCGGGAAACCAGGCCGTGGCGGTGAGTATGCGCGAACTGGCGCTGGGCATCATCAAGCCTTATGAGATCATGCGTGTGTGGCTCAAAGAGGTGTCGGTGGGCTGCATCAACGGGGTGATTCTCGGCCTGCTGCTGGCCGGTGTGGCGATGCTGTGGAAGGGCAATCCCTATCTCGGTCTGGTGGTCGGCGTGGCGCTGGCTGTGAACACCGTGATCGCCGTATCCATCGGCGGCACGGTGCCGCTGATTCTCAAGCATTTCGGCAAAGACCCGGCGGTGGCTTCCGGCCCGATTCTCACCACGGTGACCGATATGTGCGGCTTCTTCCTGATCCTGAGCCTTGCCGCCATGCTGCTGCCGCATCTGACCGTAGGCTAGGCTGAATGCTGCGCCCGATTCATTCGCAAATCTTCGTCCTTACATGGTAACCCTGAACTGTTTCCAGATTGTCAGGATGTTATTGTCTTCATGGTGCTCGGTGATTTCCTGGTCCGAATCGATTTTCAGAATCGCGTAATAATTTCCGGTTGGCAGGTCGCTTGGAACCTGAATAGTCGTGCTGGCGCTTAATGTTGAGTATTCGTTCACGCGGCCTTGATGAACCCATGATTTTACGAGCCTGTCGGACGAGTCGAGGGTTTCATTGCGTGATAGGTATACATGTGTGTGATATTTCTTTTTGACCGGGCCGCCGGCATTCATCCGGGTCCACGTCATATTAAAGCTTCTTCCCCTTGGAACAAACGTTGCCGATATCCCGTCGTTCAGAGCCAGTTCAAATGACATATGTGGAATTCCCGAGCTGACGGGCAGGTCAGAGCGCGGAATTGTTTTGTAGTTGGAAAGCAGGAGGTCGGGGCGTTTTCCTGTGTTGCGTTTTGCATAATGGAACAGGATATGTCCCTGGTCGAAGGCTTTAAGACCTACCTGCTTGTTGGCGATCCATTTACCAGTCTTGAACCCCATGATTGAAACAGCTGCGTGCCTTGTCTCTGTGTGCTGGAAACCAAGACCATGACCGATCTCATGAAGCAGGACTGACTGATAATAGGTGCGAGCTCTTCCCGCAGTGTCGTACCCGGTTAGATCCCACTCCTGCGGGGGGCCGTAGTCCCAGTTTCTGGAAGCATCAAAAACGAGATCAAATTCCTGGATTGCTCCTGCGGAAGGCTTCGGAAGAGTTCTTCCATCAAAGGAGCAATCACCACCCGCATTACAGCATGTAGTGTCGGTACAGGAGACCATGTCGATTTTATTGACGCCATTCTGGATACCCGTTGAGGCGTAGCTTGTATGGGGTTCGTATCCCTTGATGTAAAAATGGATGTCGCTTCCCTGAACGTCGTTAAGGATGTCAATGACATGCTGGACAGCGGCACGTTGTGTTGATCCTTCAGGGAAGTGAGTCTCGCACAGGGTAAACCCGATATTATGAAAATTTTCGCTTAGTATGCGGTGGTTGGAATGATAATCGTAAGTGCAGTCTTCTGCCGCCGCATTTCCCTGAAATAGACAGCATATGATGGCGGCTGGCAGCAAACGCCACGCGCTGGAAAACATCCATCTCATACATCCTCCCTGATGTAAATTCAGATGTTTGGATTATCCGTATATTCAGGATGGGCACAATGATTTCGTCTGACTGAACGGTGCAATCAGTTGGTGACTTCCTGAACGATCATCAACCCATCGCCATTGTTTCTGAGCCGGAGCATCTTCATGTCGTCGCTGTTGTATGCGCCTGAACGATAGTGCTGCAGGAAGAACACCTTGATTGAGCCATCCGGCAGCGCATAGGGCTTGGCATTCTCGATCTTCACCTCGATCCTCGCCTTTTTACCGAGCACCTTGCGCTTGTAGTCCTGCCATGCCGCCAGCGACGGGTACTTGTCACCCGGATCGAAATCCGCTGCATAGGCAGAAAAATAGGCATCCATATCCTTGCCGCTCCATGCCTTGCGCCAGCTTTCCACGGTATCCAGCGCCTGCCGGGCAGGATCGGTGGTTTCGATGTCATGCGGTGCGCTCGCCACGGAAGATGGTCCGGCTATCGGGCTGGCGACGTTGCCGGTATCTGGTATTCGGGCCATACGTTGCTGCACAGCGCGCAATTCGGGTGGTTGCTGCGGATAGCCAGTCTGGCGTACACATTCTCCAGCCCTTCGGTGGAAACCCCCGGTTCCAGCTCGAGACCCTTGGCGATCTCGATCTCGCGCACTGCTTTGATCAGGGCGTGTTCACACTACGGCTGACATCATGTAGTATGAATGCATGGAACTTAGCGAACAGCAATACAACCAGATAGCGCATTGCCTACCGGTACAGCGGGGCAATGTATCGATGAGCAATCTGCAATTACTGAATGCCATTCTTTATGTTGCAGAGCATGGCTGTAAATGGCGCGGCCTTCCGAAGCGGTTTGGGCGCTGGCATACGGTCTACATGCGAATGAGCCGTTGGGCGAAGGGCGGTGTCCTTGATCGCGTTTTCGAGGAACTTCAGCGCCAGCAGATCATCAAAATCACCGTCGATGCCATTTCCCTGGATAGCACGAGTATCAAGGTGCACCCCGATGGAACAGGTGCGTTAAAAAAAACGGCCCTCAATCCATCGGAAAGTCCTGGGGTGGCTGGACTACCAAAATTCATCTGGCTGCAGCCGACGCAAGAACAGCCATAACCTTCGCGCTAACCCCCGGCAACACACATGATGCTCCCGCTGGAAGACAGTTGCTTCTTTCACTCGAAAAAGCTGGCCAGCCCACTCATTTGCTCATGGGCAGGGCTTATGAAGGCAACGAAACCCGGCAGTTGGCTCATGAACTTGGTTATATTCCGGTTGTCCCCCCCAAGAGTAATCGCCTCGATCCCTGGGAATATGACCGGGCTATGTATCGCAGACGAAACGAGGTGGAAAGATTATTCAGGAGAATCAAGGGCTTCAGACGCATCTTTTCCCGATTCGAAAAGCTCGACGTCGTGTTTATCACCTTCATCAATTTCGCCCTGATTGTCGATAGCCTCAGGTTAGTGTGGACACGCCCTGGTTTGATCTGTTCAGCCATGATTTCCGCTCGTGCTCGGACAACAGCAAAAGCAGCGCCAGCTTCAGCTTTAGCTTGTTCAATTTCGGCATCAGCTTGTTTTTGCTTTGCTTCGATAAGCCGGGATTGAAGCGTCGATAGCTCCTTGATTAAATACCATGATCCGACAGCGATAAGGGTGAGCACAATAACTACCGGCGGCCAGCGACCAAAAGACCTGGCAATGAAAAGTGCCAAATCCATAGAGCCTTGAGGAGTATTTGATTCAGAAGGCATGACGTTCTCCCTTTGGTAGGGAATAAGGCGGTGCTGAGTTGTCTGAAGTCAAAAGAGGTTTGTACATTTCTCCACCCCCAGATCCCTATTGCTTATTGCAGGATGATGCAACGGGCTCAGTTTCGCAGGAATTTCAAAAAAAACGGCGGCCATCTGGAAGGATGACCGCCGGCTTTTGTTTGGCGAGCTGCCTGTTTAGCGGGGCAGGGTGGTATGCCCCATCAGGAATTCATCCACGGAGGCGGCACAACGGCGGCCTTCGTTGATGGCCCAGACAACCAGTGACTGGCCGCGGCGCATGTCGCCGGCGGCGAACACCTTGTCCAGGCTGGTGCGGTAGTCGCTGGAGTTGGTCGCCACGTTGCCGCGAGCATCCTTCTCCACTGCCAGCTCATCGATCATGCCTTCATGCACGGGATGCACAAAGCCCATGGCGAGCAGCACGAGATCGGCCTTGAGTTCAAACTCACTGCCTTCCACCTCGCTCATCTTCCACTGGCCGTTTTCCTGCTTCCACTCGACGCGTACGCATTCGATGGCCTTCACATTGCCCTTGCCGTCGTCGATGAAGCGGCGGGTGTTCACTTCCCAGTCGCGGTCGCAACCTTCCTCCTGCGAGGTGGAGGTGCGCAGCTTCATCGGCCAGTTCGGCCAGGTGACCAGCTTGTCCGGCGTTGCGGTCGGCTTCGGCAGAATCTCGATCTGCGTGACCGAGGCTGCGCCATGGCGGTTGGAGGTGCCGATGCAGTCGGAACCGGTATCGCCGCCGCCGATCACCACCACATGCTTGCCCTCGGCGGAAATCCACTGGTCGGCCGGAATCTTGTCGCCCAGCACACGCTTGGTGTTCATCGGCAGGAATTCCATGGCGAAATGGATGCCCTTGAGCTCACGGCCCGGGGCCGGCAGGTCGCGCGACTTCTCGGAGCCGCCGGAAAGCACCACGGCATCGAAATCCGTAAGCAAGGATTTGGCCGGGATGTCCACGCCGATATGTGCATTGACCTTGAATTCGACGCCCTCGGCGCGCATCTGTGCGAGCCTGCGGTCGATCACCTTCTTGTCGAACTTGAAGTTCGGGATGCCGTAGCGCATCAGGCCGCCGATGCGGTCGTTCTTCTCGAACACCACCACATCGTGGCCGGCGCGCGCCAGCTGCTGTGCCGCGGCCAGACCCGCGGGGCCGGAGCCGACCACGGCGACGCGCTTGCCGGTCTTGTGGTTGGCGATCTCAGGAACGATCCAGTCCTTCTCCCAGCCCTTCTCGATGATCGACAGCTCGATGTTCTTGATGGACACGGCATCGCCGATCAGATTCACCGTGCAGGCCTCCTCGCACGGGGCGGGGCAGATGCGACCGGTGAACTCCGGGAAGTTGTTGGTGGAATGCAGGATATCCAGTGCCTCGCGCCACTTGCCGCGATACACCGCATCGTTAAAATCCGGGATCAGGTTGTTGATCGGGCAGCCGTTATGGCAGAAGGGTATGCCGCAATCCATGCAACGCGCACCCTGACGGCTCATGTCCTCCGGCAGCGCGGAGAATTCCTTGAAATGGGTGAGACGGTCGGCGACCGGTGCATAGGACAGCCCCTCGCGCGCAAATTCCTTGAATCCGGTTGGCTTACCCATGAGTCAACTCCTTGCCTTCTTTTGCTGTCTTCTCTGTCTCGATGTCCTGCAGGGCGCGACGGTATTCTACCGGCATCACCTTGACGAACTTGCCGCAATAATCCGCCCAGTTGGCGAGCATCTTCCTGCCCACGGCGGAATTGGTGTAGTGCACATGTCGGTTGATCAGCGTGAGCAGGATCTTCTGGTCGTTCTGGCTCAGGGAATGCTCGATATCCACGCGACCGTGCATCTCCATATCCGGGCCCTGGTGATCGAAATCCTCCAGAGCATCGGATTCGGAGAGGATTGGCTGCAATTCGACCTGCGCCATATTGCAGCGCGATTCGAAGCTGCCGTCCTCGTCCAGCACATAGGCCACGCCGCCGCTCATGCCGGCCGCGAAGTTGCGCCCTGTGCCGCCCAGCACCACGATGGTGCCGCCGGTCATATATTCGCAACCATGATCGCCGAGGCCTTCGACCACAGCGACAGCACCGGAGTTACGCACAGCAAAGCGCTCGCCGCCGATACCGCGGAAGTAGCACTCGCCCTCGGTCGCACCGAACAGCACGGTGTTACCGACGATGATGTTGTTCTCGGCCGCGATGCCGGAGTTCTCCGGCGGATAGATCACGATACGGCCGCCGGAGAGGCCCTTGCCGACATAATCGTTACCCTCACCGGACAGCTCGATGGTCACGCCGCGGGCCAGCCATGCGCCGAGCGACTGACCGGCCGTGCCGCGGGCCTTGATGACGATGGTGTCCTCAGCCAGACCGGCCTGACCGTGCTTCCTGGCGATCTTGCCGGAAAGCATGGTGCCGAAGCTGCGGTCGTGATTCTTGATCGGCGTTTCGATGATCACCGGCTTCTTGTCTTCAATGGCAGGTTTGGCCTGCTCGATCAGCCAGTTATCGATCAGCTTTGCCAGACCGTGATCCTGTGTGTCGCAGTGGAACACCGGCGTGCCGTTCGGATCGATACGATGGAACAGCGGTGCAAGATCCAGACCCTGCGACTTCCAGTGACGTACGGCATCGTTGGTGTCCAGCAGGTCGGAGCGGCCGATCAGTTCGTCGAAGGTCCTGAAGCCGAGCTCCGCCATGATCTCGCGGGTCTCTTCGGCGACGAACATGAAGAAGTTGATCACATCCTCAGGCTTGCCGACGAACTTCTGACGCAGTTCCGGGTCCTGTGTGGCAACGCCGACAGGGCAGGTGTTCAGATGGCATTTGCGCATCATGATGCAGCCTTCCGCCACCAGTGCGATGGTGCCGAAGGCGATCTCATCGGCACCCAGCAGGCCTGCAATGACCACATCGCGGCCGGTACGCATCTGGCCGTCGGCCTGCAGCGTCATACGGCTGCGCAGACGGTTGAGCACCAGCGTTTGCTGCGTTTCGGCCAGACCTAGTTCCCAAGGGGAGCCGGCATGCTTGATGGAGGTCAGCGGGGATGCACCGGTACCGCCGTCGTGACCGGCGATCACCACATGGTCGGCATGCGCCTTGACCACGCCGGCAGCCACGGTACCCACGCCGATCTCCGACACCAGCTTCACCGAGATATCGGCATCGGTATTGGTGTTCTTCAGGTCAAAGATCAGCTGTGCCAGATCTTCGATCGAGTAAATATCATGGTGCGGCGGCGGGGAGATCAGACCCACACCGGGGGTGGAGTGACGCACCCGGCCGATGCGCGCATCGACTTTGTGGCCGGGCAGCTGGCCGCCCTCGCCGGGCTTGGCACCCTGCGCCATCTTGATCTGGATCTGGTCGGCATTGGCCAGATACTCGGTGGTCACGCCGAAGCGGCCCGAGGCCACCTGCTTGATGGCGCTGCGCATCGAATCGCCGTTCGGCATGGTCTTGAAGCGCTCCGGCTCTTCGCCGCCCTCACCGGTGTTGGACTTGCCGCCCAGACGGTTCATGGCGATGGCGAGCGTGCTGTGAGCTTCATGAGAAATAGAGCCGAAGCTCATCGCACCGGTGGCGAAGCGCTTGGCAATACTGCTCGCCGGTTCCACTTCTTCCAGCGGAATGGCGGTGGCCGGCTTGAACTTGAACAGGCCGCGCAGGGTCAGCAGGCGACCATTCTGCTCGTTGATGGTCCTAGCGTATTCCTTGTAAAGCTTGTAATTGTTGGTGCGCACGGCGTGCTGCACCTTGGCGATGACTTCAGGTGTCAGGGTGTGCTCTTCGCCCTTGTTGCGCCATGCATACTGACCGCCGACATCCAGCGTGTTGCGGTAGCCGGGGGCATGCGCGAAGGCATCGCGGTGCAGCTGCATGGTTTCCTCGGCGATCTCGGCCAGACCTGCACCCTCGATCTGTGTGCGGGTGCCGGTGAAATAGGCGGTAACAAAATCGGAGGACAGACCGACGGCTTCGAAGATCTGCGCGCCGCAGTAGGACTGGTAGGTGGAGATGCCCATCTTGGACATCACCTTGTAGATGCCCTTGCCGACAGCCTTGATGTAACGCTTGCGGATCTCTTCGCGCGGGATGTCGTCCGGCAGCAGGCCGCTGCGCTGCATGTCGTAGAGCACCTCGAAGGCCATGTACGGGTTGATGGCTTCGGCGCCATAGCCGGCCAGCGTGGCGAAATGATGTACTTCGCGAGCCGTACCCGCTTCAACCACCAGGCCTGTCTCGGTACGCAGGCCCTGACGGATCAGGTGCTGATGCACGGCCGAGGTGGCCAGCAGCGACGGAATGGCGACGTTGTCGGCATCCACACCGCGATCGGAAAGGATCACGATATTGTACTGTTCGGAGACAGCCTTCTCGGCAGCCGCGCACAGCTTGTCGATGGCTTCCTTCATGCCTTCGGCGCCTTCGCAGGCCGGGTAGCACATGGACAGCGTGATAGTGCGGAACTTGCCGTTGGTGGTCTGGTCGATGTGACGGATCTTCTCCAGTTCCACGTTGTCGAGGATCGGCTGGTGCACCTCCAGACGCAGATGCGGCACACCGTCGTTCAGGCCCAGCAGGTTCGGGCGCGGACCGATGATGGAGGTCAGGCTCATCACCATCTCCTCGCGGATCGGATCGATCGGCGGGTTGGTCACCTGTGCGAACAGCTGACGGAAGTAGTTGCTCAGATGGCGCGAGCGGTTGGACAGCACGGCCAGCGGATTGTCGTTGCCCATCGAACCGATGGCTTCCTGACCGGAGATGGCCATCGGAGCCATCAGGAACTTCAGGTCTTCCTGCGAATAGCCGTAGGCCTTCATGCGCTGCAACAGGATCTCATGGTTCGGCGGCATGGTCGGGATCTCGTCCGGCAGGTCTTCCAGCTGGATCTGGGTCTCGCCCAGAATCGAACGATAGGGACGTGCCGAGGACAACTGCTGCTTGATCTCTTCATCGTCGATGATGCGGCCTTCCTCCAGATCGATGAGCAGCATCTTGCCCGGCTGCAGACGCCACTTCTTGACGATCTTCTCTTCCGGGATGTCCAGCACGCCCATTTCGGAGGCGCCGACCACCAGATTGTCATCGGTGATCAGGTAGCGGGCCGGACGCAGGCCGTTGCGGTCGAGGGTTGCGCCGATCTGCCGGCCGTCGGTGAAGGCTACGGCGGCGGGGCCGTCCCACGGCTCCATCAGGGCCGCATGATGCTCGTAGAACGCCTTGCGGTCATCATCCATCAGCGAATTACCGGCCCATGCCTCGGGGATCATCAGCATGGCGGCATGCGCCAGCGAGTAGCCGCCCATGTAGAGCAGCTCCAGAGCGTTGTCGAAACAGGCGGTATCCGACTGGCCTTCGTTACTGATCGGCCACAGACGGTCCAGATCCTCGCCCAGCACCTCGGACTTCATCGAATGGCGGCGGGCGTTCATCCAGTTCAGGTTGCCGCGCAGCGTATTGATCTCGCCGTTGTGCGCCACCATGCGGAACGGATGGGACAGCTCCCACGACGGGAAGGTGTTGGTGGAGAAGCGCTGATGCACCAGAGCCAGAGCGCTGGTGAACAGTGGGTCATTCAGATCCTGATAATAGGCACCCACCTGATGCGACAGGAACATGCCCTTGTATACGATGGTGCGGCTGGACATCGAAGCGATATAAAAATTGGCGGCATCCACGAAGCCGAGCTTCTTCACACGCCCGTTGATGACCTTGCGGGTGACGAACAGCTTGCGCTCGAAGGCCTCCTGATCGGCAAAGCCCTTGCCGCGTGCCACGAACACCTGCTCGATGACCGGCTCGCAGGCCAGCACGCTGTCCGGCAGATCGGCGCCGACAGCATCCACCGGCACCTTGCGCCAGCCCAGCAGCACATTGCCTTCTTCGCTGATGGTCTGCTCGATGACGGATTTGCAGGTGTTGCGATGACCCTGTTCTTTGGGCAGGAAGATCATGCCCACACCATAGTCGCCGGCAGCCGGCAGGGAGAAACCGAGAGCGGTGGCCTGGGCAGCGAAGAAATCGTGCGGCAGCTGGGTCAGGATGCCTGCGCCGTCGCCTTCGCGCGGGTCGGCACCGGCAGCACCGCGATGCGTCAGGCGGGTGAGGATCTCCAGACCCTTCTGCACGATGGTGTGGCTCTTTTCGTTTTTGATGTTTGCAATGAAGCCGACGCCGCAGGCATCGTGTTCGTTTGCCGGATTATACAGACCCTGCTTTTGCGGCCTGTTATTCGAGTTGTTCGTTGCTTGCTGCATCATGCAAACTCCCTTGATACTGGCGCGTTGGTCCGGCGACGCATCGTCGTGGCAGAACCTGCGCGGGTAAACCTGTTTTCCCTGCTCATTCGGGCGCATCGGCCCCCGACAGGGGGTGCGCAATATATATAAAACGGATGGCATTCTCCAGTCCGGCAAACATACGGTGTGAAGCTGTATTTTCAACAGGTTTTACAGCTGGTTGGCGGGGGCTCGCGACGAAACCCGCAGGAGAACAGTCAGGCTATGCAGAACAGCAGAAAAAGCGTTAGGCTTTGCCGCATCCTTTATGACGCTACCGGCGCTGCATGCCATCCGGAGTGAAGCGGACAGGGAACGATGACGACCGATACGACTGTAAAACCGGTCACCGCAGCGACGCTCGCGCGCGCCAAGCGGGACGACCATAAAATGATCTGGCTGACCGCCTACGATGCTGCTTCGGCGCGTCTGGCCGACGAGGCCGGTGCGGATGTGCTGCTGGTCGGTGATTCGCTCGGCATGGTCTGTCTGGGCTACGATTCCACCATTCCCGTCACCCTCGAAGAGATGATCCATCATACCGCGGCCGTGGTGCGCGGCCGCCGTCGTGCATGGGTGGTTTGCGACCTTCCCTTCGGCACCTACCAGTTATCCCCCGAACAGGCTTTCGGAAATGCCGTGCGCGTGTTGCAGCAGAGCGCCTGCGATGCTGTGAAGCTGGAAGGCGGCGAGCATATGGCTGCCACCATCCGCTTTCTGAGCGAGCGCGGCATCGCCGTGGTGGCGCATATCGGGCTGACCCCGCAATCGGTGAAGAAGTTCGGTAGTTACGGCAGGCGCGGCAAGAGTGCTGATGAACGGGCACAGTTGCTGAAAGATGCGCAGGCGGTTTGCGAAGCCGGAGCCGTGGCACTGGTGCTGGAGAACATTCCGCACGATCTGGCCAGCGAGATCACGGCAAATGCGGGTGTGCCGACCGTCGGTATCGGTGCAGGGCCGGATTGCGATGCGCAGGTGCTGGTGTGGCACGATCTGCTCGGCCTCTCTGATACCAATCCGCCGTTCGCGCCGGCCTATACGAATGCGCGGCAGGTATTTGCCGATGCGATCAGCCGCTGGGGCGACGATGTGCGGCAGGGGAGGTTCCCCGGATGAAGGTCGCAACAAGCACACCGCAGTTGCGCGCCATGCTGGCTGCAGAGCGCGGCAAGCGGCGCATCGTGCTGGTGCCGACCATGGGCTGCCTGCATGAGGGACATGCCACGCTGATCCGCGAGGCTCGCAAGCTGGGCGATCTTGTCGTGGTCAGCATCTATGTGAACCCGCTGCAATTCGGCCCGAACGAGGATTTCGCGCGCTACCCCAGAAGCTTCGAAGCCGATGCCGGGGTATGCGACGAAGCCGGTGCGGATGTGATCTTTCACCCTGAGAATCTGTATCCCGATGGTGCGCCGAAGGTCAGCCTGACGGTTCACGGCCTGAGCGATGTATTGTGCGGTGCATCCCGGCCCGGACATTTCGACGGCGTGGCCACGGTGGTGAACATCCTGTTCAATGCCGTGGGGCCTGATATCGCCGTGTTCGGCGAGAAGGACTGGCAGCAACTGGCCATCATCCGCCGCATGGTGGCCGATTTGCATATGCCGGTGGAGATCGTCGGCGTGCCGACGGTGCGCGAGGCCGGCGGCCTGGCCATGAGTAGCCGTAACCGGTATCTCGACAAACAGCAGTTGCTGACCGGTCGCGCGCTGCACGCGGCGCTGGAGAGTATGCGCCTGCAGGCCCTCACCGGAGAGCATGATGCGGCCGTGTTGCTGGATGCCGGCAAAAGGGTGCTGGCTGCCGCCGGCATCAGCCCGGAGTACCTTGAGATACGGGTGGCCGATTCGCTCGAAAGCCTGACTGTTCTGGACGGCAGCCCGGCGCGCGCCTTTGTGGCTGCGCGCATCGGACCGGCTCGTCTGATCGATAATATTCCCATTGCAAGAATGACGGAGACGCCATGCATATCACCATGCTGAAATCGAAGATCCACCGTGCCACGGTGACCCATGCCGAGTTGCACTACGAAGGCTCCTGCGCTATCGATACCGATCTGCTTGAGGCGGCCAATATCCTGCCCTTCGAGCAGTTGCATATTTACAATGTGAACAACGGAGAACGCTTTACCACCTATGCCATCGAGGCCCCGCGCGGATCCGGCACCATCGGCGTGAACGGTGCTGCGGCGCACAAGGCCAGCGCAGGCGATCTGCTGATCATCTGCACCTATGCGGAGATGCCGCAGGCGCAGGCAGCCAGCTTCAAGCCGGAGCTGGTATATGTGGATGCGGCGAACCGCATTGTGCGGACAACTCAGGGAAAACTGGCGGCAGTTTGACCCTGTCAGTGCAGCAGCACCGTCTGTCATTATCGATGGCATTATGTCTGTTGCTTGCCGCATGCTCCGGCCCGCAGGATGTGCGCGAATCTCGCTTCATCATGGGCACACTGGTGCAGTTCACTGTTGCCGGGGTTGAAAAAGACAAGGCGCTGGACGCCATTCGTGCCGCCGCCGACGAGATGCAGCGCATCGAGGACGATTTCACCATCTACGGCACGCACGCCAATGCCGTGAAGGCCTTCAATGCCAGCACGCCCGGCCAGACGGTTTCCCTGCCTGCCGGGGTGGATGATCTGCTGCGCATGGCACGGGATGTGGCCCATCAAAGCGGGGGTGCCTTCTCACCTGTGATCGGCAGCCTGAGCCTGCTGTGGGGTTTCTCCCTGCCCGAAGCGCCGGCATCACCACCTTCGGATGATGCCATTGCCAGAGCACGCAGCGGTTCGGATATCGGAAAGCTGGTGATGGCACAGGCCGGCTGGAAACGGCTCTCCAATCAGACCATGCTGGATTTCGGTGCCATCGCCAAGGGTTATGCGATCGATCGCGGCATCGATGTTCTGAAAAAGCACGGTATTGCCAACGCCATCCTCGATGCGGGTGGCGATCTGCGTATGATCGGTGATCATCAGGGCAAGCCTTGGCGCATCGGCCTGCGTCATCCGCGCAAGCCGGGAGCGACACTCGGCTGGTTCGAGGCAAGCGGCGATATCAGCATCGTCACCTCCGGCGATTACGAGCGCTTTTTCATCTATCAGGGCAGGCGCTACCAGCACATCCTCGATCCGGCTACCGGTATGCCGGCCGGTCTGAGCAGCAGCGCCACCGTGATTACCGCCGCCAATGCCACGCTGGCCGATGCCTGGAGCACGGCACTTTTCGTGCTCGGTGAAAAGGGCGTGCCGCTTGTCGGGGCGCAGGGCATGCAGGCCCTGCTGGTCGATGCCGATGGCGTGCTGCATCAAAGCAAACTCACGCTCCTGCCTTTTCATCCCTCTACGCAATAACAATCACCGACGACGAACCACGAAGACACAAAGTACACGAAGTTGGAACCAGAAAGTTTTCCTTTGCGTCCTTCGGGTCTTCGTGGTGAGTACTTGTAAAAAGCATCTGGCGAGAGGCGGGGGATTGGGCTACGTTTCAAGCATGCGCTTTCAACCCGTTCCCGACTATCACATGCACACCCCGCGCTGCCATCATGCCGGTGGCACGGTGCTCGAATATGCCGAGGCGGCGATTGCTGCGGGGCTGAAGGAAATCGGCATGTCCGACCATTCGCCGATGCCGCGCGGCTATATGGACGACTGGCGCATGGGGCCTGAGGAGCTGCACAGTTATCTGACCGAGGTGGAACAGGTGCGCGACAAGCTGGCGAAGAAGCTGCGCCTGCGTGTCGGCATCGAGGCTGATTTCAGGCCGGGTAGCGAGGCGGGCATGAAGCGCCTGCTGGCGCTCTACGACTGGGATTATGTGATGGGCTCGGTGCATTACATCGGCGACTGGGATTTCGACAATCCGGCGAAGCTGGCGCATTGGGATGAGGTCGGGGTGGAAGAGGTGTATTGCGCCTACTTCGATCTGGTCGGGAAATCGGCCCAATCCGGTATGTTCGACATCATCGGGCATCCCGATCTGATCAAGAAGTTCGGTTATCGTCCTCCTGCAGATAGTGAGCGTGTACTGCAGGCCGAGGAAGCCATGCTGCAGGCAGTGAAGAAGGCGGGTGTGGCGCTGGAAATAAGCTCGGCAGGTCTGCGCAAGCCGGTCGGCGAGATCTATCCGCATCCAAGGATCGTGGCACGAGCCGCCGAGCTCGGCATTCCCTTTGCCTATGGCTCTGATGCACACGGGCCGGATGCCGTGGGACACGGCATGAATGAATGTCTGGAGTTACTCGAATCCTGCGGTGTGAAAGAGGTGTGTTCCTTCAAGGCCCGCAAGCGCACCATGCAGCCCATCCGGCGTGCTGCCATGAAAGCCTGAGCCGGCGATGGCAAAGAGTGAAAAAGCCGATACCCGCCCGGTTGTTCTGCTGACCGGTGCCTCCGGCGGTTTCGGTTGCGAGTTCGCCCGGCAACTGGAAGAGCGCGGCTATCGCCTGATCCTGCACGGACGCGACAGACCGCGCATGTTGATGACCCTGCATAATCTGCGCACGCCCGATTCGCATATCTGCATGTATGCCGATATTTCGGTGGATGCCGAGCGAGAGGCCTTCATCGACAAGGTGAAGGAATATCCCGGCCTGTACGGGCTGGTGAACAATGCCGGCTTCGGCATCTGGGGCGCGTTCGAGCAGCGCGAAATCAAGCCGCAGATGGGGGTTCTGCTTACCGATTTGGTCGCGCCTGTGGATATCGCCCATGCCCTGCTGCCCACGCTGCGCCGCAATATGGGGTTCATGATCAATGTCTCATCGCTGGCCGGCGAAAGCCCGTTGCCCTATATGAGTACCTATGCCGCCGCCAAGTCCGGCCTGACATACTGGAGCGAGGCGATACGTCTTGAACTGGAAAGCGAGGTGCGCGTCGTGACCCTTGCGCCGGGGCCGTCGCCGACCGGCTTCCGTGATGTGTCCGGCATGCCGGAAGGGCCGGGCAGCGGTTTCCGTACGCGCGCCCGGCTGATCGTAGCGGAGAGTCTGAAACAGCTGGACCGCGGCGGCGGCTTCTGCGTGCCCGGCAATCGCCATAAGCTGCTGTACCTGTTGCAACGCATCACCCCGCGCCGGCTCGCGCTGCGTCTGATGGCAAAATACCTGCGGCATTAAGCCCGTGTTGCAGAGGTTCCCGGGAGGTAGCTCATGATCAAGGCAAAACCCGTCAATGCAGCAGCTGTGAAAGCCAATGCTGTCAAACGCCCCGTTTCATCCCGGCATACACAGCTGAGCAATGTGAAATGCGTGGTGGTGGGTGACGGGGCGGTCGGCAAGACCTGTCTGCTGATTTCCTACACCACCAATGCCTTTCCTGGCGAATACATTCCGACGGTGTTCGACAACTATAGCGCCAATGTGATGGTGGACGGTTTACCTGTGAACATCGGATTCTGGGACACGGCGGGGCAGGAGGATTATGACCGCTTGCGGCCTCTGAGCTATCCGGCCACGAATGTGTTCCTTGTCTGTTTTTCGCTGATCTCAAGACCTTCCTTCGACAATATTGCCAGCAAATGGAAGCCGGAGCTGGCGCATCATCTGCCATTCGCACCGATCGTGCTGGTGGGTTGCAAGGCTGACCTTCGCAATGATCCGTATGTGCTGCAAAGGGTTAATGCGGGCCGTGGTGATCTGATCAGTCCTGCGGAGGCTGAAGATATGCGGCGCAGGATCGGTGCCGTGGCCTACAGGGAATGCTCCGCATTAACCCAGGACGGGCTCAAGGACGTTTTCGACACAGCGATCCGGGTTGCGATATAAAACGCGCCCCGGTGAACCGGGGCGCGCTGTGTATCAGCCCTTCTGGTTGGTGACGACCAGCCAGACTGCATGCAGTACGCCCGGCAGCACTCCGCACAGGGTCAGCACGATATTGATGAAAAAGTGCTTGCTTGCACCGACCTGCAGGAATGCGCCGACCGGCGGCAGGAAGATAGCAAGGATAAGGTTAAGAATACTCATGTTGATTCTCCTCAATCAGTTGAATTTCCGACGCATCATCGTGTCGGCCCCATTGTTTGTCCATCATTCCAAATATGGATGTCCGGTAATTCCGTGAATAGATCAGTCACTGCCATTCTCAGGTCTTTCGTGTAAAATTTTCATATGCGTGTGATTCGTTGGATGCTCGGGGGTGTGCTGGTTTCGGCTTTGCTTGCTGCAGGCTTATGGATATCGGCTCCGTGGTGGCTAGCCCGGTTGGCACAGTTTGAACTGGCAACCATGGGCTTTGAAACGCGAACCATCGATATTGAAGAGGTGGGCTCCGGCCGGTGCCTCATTTCTCAACTGCACATCAGGCGAAATGATGGTTCACTGGAGATCGAAGCCGGCCAAGCGATCCTTAGTTATACACTTCACGGACTGATGCGTATGCAATTGGACAGCCTGACTCTGGAAACGCTGGATGTTGCTGTTCTTCCTGCACCACAAGCCAATGTGGATAATTCTTTCAGCCAGATCCCGCCGGCTGCTGCGTTCGCCGCAATTCCGGTTGATCGCATCGCTATTAATCGCATTACCCTGCGCAGACTGGATGCTGGGCATGCGATCGTGCAGCAACTGAACGGACGAGTGAACTACGCGGAGAAATCCCTGCTACTGAGTATGGGAGAAGCTGATGCGCAGGGCTTACAGGCAGCGCTTTTCCTGAGCGAGTCGGGGAACTGCGCCGGGCGTATTTCACATGCGGGTATGGAGGTTGCACAGATGAATTGTCAGCTGATGCAATTGGAATCCGGTCCGGTTGTGCGAGGAAGTCTTCAAGTCGATCTCGGCAGGCTGGACAGCCAGCTTGGCATCTGGCTATCCATGCCCGAATACAAACTTTCCGGAAGCATGCAAGCAGGATGGAAACTCGATCTGGCAGGCGGGATAAGGCAGTTGAATTTCGAATCCACCTTCAATATCGATGCGCATCTGGATGCAATAAAGTTATCGTTGAAGGGCAGCGTTACATATACTGGTGGCAAGGGGGGGTGGGTGCTTGCTGATGATTCGCTTGCGCGTTTCGGTGATGATTTCCGTTCACGACTTTCCTTTGCAGGCTTGTCGGGCGGATTTTCAGTGGAGGATGCGCTCAGTCTGTCTTTGAATCATGGCGGTATTCTACAGCTGCAAGATATTAAATTTGATGAGATGAGTATTCCTCGACTGGATGTCCGGCTGCTAAACGCTTTTTCACTTACTTTTTCGGACGCACTTATGCTCAGCCAGCCGGCGGACCTCAGTATCCATATGAGCCGGCTGGCGTGGGGGGCGAACAAGCTGTCCATCCGTGGCATGCAACTGCATCTAAAGGCAGGGAGGTTGCTTGCCGCAACTGGATCGCTGCTGGTGGATGGACTGATGACTGACATCGACGGATTGACCCTGCCGATCGGCAGGCTGCTAGCAGATGTGCAATTTGATGGCACTTCCCTGACAGCGCAAGTCGGATTCGCTGCTGACGACAGCATCCTTAAACTCGACGGAAAACTCAGACACGACTCAGCGCATGGTTCCGGGCAACTGAATCTCAGCGCGGCTCCGATGATGTTTCCCGCAGCAATACCGTTTCTGAACAGGTTCGCAGGCAAAAATGATGATTTACTGCTTCAGGCAGGAAGCCTGACTGTGACGGGAAAGCTTACATGGAGCAAAAAGGCGTTCGCTGCATTTTTTCTTTTGCATCTGGCTGATGTGAAAGGAGCATACGCAGGAAATTCGTTTTCCGGCCTGAGTGGGGATGTGAGTGCTGTCGTGGATGCACGAAGGATTCGTCTGCATTCGGAGAATATCAGTGCGCAAATGTTTGACCCGGGCTTGCCGCTGGCTGATGTGGGCATGCGGGCAAGCGTGAACTATCCGTTCAAAGGGAAGTTTCGCTTTGTGCTGCAGGATGTGCATGCGCAGGCATTTGGAGGGGGCGTTTCCAGCGGGTCCATCGATGTTGATACCGCGCGCAGGAGCAATCCGTTCGTACTCAGGCTAGAGCATGTGGATGTGAAACAACTGGTGGAATTCCGCAAGCAGGAAGGGCTTTTTGCCGATGGGTTACTGGATGGTACTTTACCATTCGACTGGACAGATAAGGGATTGAAAATGACCGCTGGAAGTCTCGATGCCCGTATGCCTGGCGGGCTGATTCGCTATCTGGGGACGGCCTCGATGCAGCAGATGGCCGCATCTGACAAGGCATTCGGTATGGCCATGCAGGTGCTCAATAATTTTCATTTCAAGGTGCTGCATACGCAGGCCGACTATCAACCGGATGGACAACTAACCCTGCACATCGCGTTGAAAGGCAATAATCCCGGCTATGAAGACGGTCGGCCGATCGAACTGAATCTGAATATCGAGGAAAATATGCTCAAGCTGTTGCAGAGCCTGCGTGCGGCGGACGAGATCGGTGACAGAGTAGAGAAAAGTGTGAAAAAAAAGATGCAGGAGTAATTCTTGCATCTGGACGGAAGGTGCGGATGCCTTTATGTTGCAAAGCAATGACGTATCAGGGCAAAGATGCGGCTGACAGAGGTGGGGACCATGATCAAAGCAAGCAGGTGTCAGTTGATGGTATTGGCGGCCCTTGTTTCACTATCGGCCTGCAATCCGACCATCAAGGTAGAAGCGCCCGACAAGCCCATTACCATCAATATGAATATCAAGATCGAGCATGAAATCCGGGTTAAGGTCGAAAAGGATCTGGAGAATGTACTTTCCAAAGACAGCGGTCTGTTTTAAGCCATATCCAAGGAGCACAAAATGAAAGCCAAATCCGTTCTGTTTTTCCTCTTGATCGCGTTGGCCTTGGGTTTTTCGCTGACCGGCCTGCACCTTGCCGAGGCATCAGCAGCCGATCTGCGCAGCGCAAAGGCGGCCGGTTATGTGGGTGAGCAACCCAACGGCTACCTCGGCATCGTACCCGGAGCGCCGGGTGATGTACCAGGTCTGGTCGCCGACATCAATCAGCAGCGTCGAGCTGCATATCAGAACATCGCACAGAGCAATGGCACCAGTCTGGGTACAGTCGAGCAGCTTGCCGGCCGGAAGGCCATCGAGAAAACCCCTGCCGGACAATTTGTCCAGTCGCCTTCGGGGCAATGGGTCAGAAAATAGGATGATTGTCGCCGTCCCGACATTCTTCGGGACGGCAGGTCGAAAGCTTGGCATAATGCGGCGCTGCCCGGAATTCAGGTTCCAATTCGCTATGATCTGATGGCCTCTGAAGGGTAGAATCGCGATTGGAGGCATTCCCTTGGCCAGAACAAATTTCAAATACGAGAAGCGTCAGAAGGAACTCGCCAAGCAGGCGAAGGCCGAAGAAAAGCGCCTACGCAAGCTGGAGAAGCGCAATCCGTCTGACGACGAGGTCAACGACCTGATTGATGGCGAAGAGCCGGCGGAATCGTTCGCTGACGAGGAAGCCACCTTTCCGGGTACGTCCGGGGATCGGCCGACCTAAGGCTGCATAGCCCTTTTGTTGTTTCTCTACATACCGTAGATATCGCGATAATTCTCTATTTTTTCAATTTCCGGTCTGTCGCCCTGAGCTGCTCCGCTGATGGTCATATTATTCTGTGGAACCCATACACCCGGTACCAGAGCGCCAGAAGCGTCGATGGTTCTGCAATTGGATTGAATAGACGAGGATGTGCTGACCGGGCTTGAATCGCTATTCGAATCAGAACTTTCGCCGGAATACTTGCTTGATTGTTCACTGGAATAGTCTCTCGAGTCTCCGCTTTGTCCAGTTTGCGGTAAGATCAGGGATAATGTCAGGAATAAGGACCCACACATACAGATTATTTTGATGTTCATGGCGTTCTCCATTGTCTTACCCGTCTGGCATTAAGGGGTGTTTTGTCCATCTGCAGCTTGCTCGAATCGATCGTCACCATCTGACTATCTGGAACTCTTCGAAGATGTTTCGCCGGATGCTGTGGAAGATTCTGACGCGGTTAATTGGGCAATGCTGACGCAAACCATGGTTTGTCCTGCTGATCGTGTGGAACTTGTGTCCAAACTATCGTTTGAATCCTTGCTGGAGTTTTCGTTTGAATCCTTGCTGGAGTTTTCGTTTGAATCCTTGCTGGAGTTTTCGTTTGAATCCTTGCTGGAGTTTTCGTTTGAATCCTTACTGGAGTTTTCGTTTGAATCCTTACTGGAGTTTTCGTTTGAACTGTAGGACGAATTATCTTCAGCGAGTCCGCACAGTGGGAATACAGCTGCGGATAGCAGAATTAGGGCAACGCTCAGGCCGAATGGAATCGATTTCATAGGTTTCTCCATTCTTTTCCTATCGGCTGAAAGATGGCGGACTTTAGACGTGCAAAACAAAGTGCCGCAACCGCCTGAAATCGGTTGCGGCACTTTTGCCTGCTTTCTGTAACCCGTCTTACTGGATCAGTAAGGCGTTAATTCTGCGTACGAAGCCAGCAGGGTCTTCCGGCAGAGCGCCTTCGGCCAGCACTGCCTGATCGAAAAGGATGTCGGCAAAATCGGAGATTTTCTCCTCAGAACGCATTTTGGACAAGCGTTTGACCAGTTCATGCTCCGGATTGATCTCCAGAATCGGTTTTACCTGCGGCACATCCTGTCCGGCCTGACGCAGGATTCTCTCAAGGTTGCCGCTGATGTCGAACTTGTCGGACACCAGACATGCAGGTGATTCGGTCAGGCGGGTAGTGACGCGAACATCCTTGACCCTTTCGCCAAGTGCTTTCTTGATCTTTTCCACTGCCGGCCCCGCCTGTTTGGCGGCTTCTTCCTCTGCCTTTTTCCCGGCTTCCTTTTCTTCCTCAGAGCCGATGGACGAAAGGTCGAGCTCGCCCTTGGCGATGGACTGTAGCTTCTTGCTGTCGAACTCGGTCAGGTGCGAGACCAGCCATTCGTCGATGCGGTCGTGCAGCAGCAGCACTTCGATACCCTTCTTACGGAATACCTCAAGATGCGGGCTGTGCGAGGCGGCGGCGAAGGTGTCGGCGGTGATGTAGTAAATTGTTTCCTGCCCGTCCTTCATGCGGCCGATGTACTCTCCCAGACTGATCGTTTGCTCATTGCTTTCAGTGGATGCAAAACGAAGCAGGCCCGCGAGTTTTTCGCGGTTGGCATGGTCTTCGACAACCCCTTCTTTCAGGCAGTTACCGAACTCGCCCCAGAAAACGGTGTAATCCTCGGGGTTGTCTTTTACCATTTCTTCGAGCAGGCCGAGCACGCGTTTGGTCGCGCCCTTCTTCATGGCATCCATAGCGGGGGACTTCTGAAGGATTTCGCGCGATACGTTCAGCGGCAGATCGGATGAATCCATCACACCGCGCACGAAGCGCAGATAACGCGGCATCAGATCCTCGCCGGCCTCCATGATGAACACGCGCTTCACATACAGCTTCACGGCATGACGCGATTCGGCCTGCCAGAGATCGAAGGGGGCGTTCTTCGGCAGATAGAGCAGCAGGGAGAACTCATACTTGCCCTCCAGCTTCTGATGGATCCAGCCGAGCGGGTCCTCGAAATCGTGCCCGATATGTTTGTAGAAATTGGTGTAGTCCTCATCCGTCAGCTCGGATTTCGGACGGGTCCACAGGGCCGAGGCCTGATTGACGGTCTCGACCTGTGCAGGCTTCTCCGCTTCGGTGACTTCGCCGTCCACCTCGACTGCCGGGTTGGATTCGCCGAGCATGCGGATGGGGAAGGGGATATGGTCGGCATATTTGTGGATGACAGAGCGGATGCGCCAGTCATCGAGGAACTCGTCGGCCTCCTCGCGCAGATGCAGCACGATCTCGGTGCCACGGGCCTCGCGCTCGACGGTCTCGATGCTGTATTCGCCGTCGCCTGCTGATTCCCAGTGCACGCCATGTTCCTTGCCCAGCCCGGCGCGTCGGGTGGTCAGCGTCACGCGGTCAGCGACCAGGAAAGAGGAATAGAAGCCGACGCCGAACTGGCCGATCAGGTGGGCATCCTTCTCTTTGTCGCCGGAAAGCTTGTCGAAGAACTCACGCGTTCCGGAACGTGCGATGGTGCCGATATTATCCACCACCTCATCGCGGCTCATGCCGATGCCGTTGTCGCGGATGGTGATGGTGTGTGCATCCTTGTCCAGTCCGATGAACACGTTCAAATCGCTATCGCCTTCGAACAGCGCATCGTCGGTGGTGGCCTCGAAGCGCAGCTTGTCGGCGGCGTCGGAGGCATTGGATATCAGTTCGCGCAGGAAGATTTCCTTGTTGGAATACAGCGAGTGGATCATCAGATCCAGCAGCTGTTTCACCTCGGTCTGAAAGGCGCGGGTTTCGGTATTGTTCTGGGTGCTCATGTTTTCTCCTCAGGCTTGTTCGTTCAGATTGTTCTGAACCTCATAGATAGGGGTCGGATCAGATCGTTTCAAGGGGCGCTGAAAAAAGGCTACTTCCCTTGTTTATGGGATAGACTGCGCAGGGCACTATAACTACGCTGGGACAACGAGGGGGTTTGCAGACCGGATAAGCCGCCGGTTCCTCTGGGGCGGAGATATGATCAAGCACGTTTTTTGCATTGGGATATACTTGGTTTGCTTCGCCTCGCCGTTTACGGCGCATTATCTGCCGTCAATCATGGCATCGGGGAACATTACAACAGCGTACGCCGCCGAGGGGCATGAAGATAAGGCACATCAGCAAAAAAAGCATGCTCAGAAAGCACACAAGGACAAGGCTCGAGAGTCCTCTGATAAACACGATGATGCCGATGACGAGTCGAAGAATTGGGAAGGATCGGCAGAAGGCAAGGATGGCTCAGGCAACGGATCAGGCGGCGTAAGCCCACCTCCGCCAACGCCACCAGGGACACCAACGGATATAACACCTCCGGTTATTATTCCGCCGGCAAACATCACGCAGGAGGCGACATCCCTGCTTTCGCCGGTTGCGCTGGGCGCAGCCTCGGTGTCAGACAATGTTAGTACAGGTTTGAGAGCCATCGCTTCGCCTCCTGGCCCGTATCCCTTGGGAGTAACAACCGTGATTTGGAGTGCTACGGATGCAGCGGGCAATGTCGGTACGGCCACACAAACAGTGTCGCTGGTGGATACCACGCCGCCGGTGATCACTGCGCCAGCGGCAGTCACGGCGAATTCTTCCGCAGGGCAGGCGATTGCCGTTGCCATTGGTCAGGCTACGGCCAGTGATGCCATCTTACCTGTTAGCATCAGCAGTAATGCACCAACTGTATTCCCGATTGGCGTTACAACGGTGATTTGGACAGCCACGGATGCACATGGCAACAGTGCTACGACAAGCCAGCTTGTTACCGTGACAGCGATAGATTCGACTGCTCCTGTGGTGACGTCTCCTGCGTCTGTGGCTGCTGAAGCTACAGCCGCTATCACGCCTGTGGCGTTGGGAACCGCCACCGCCACGGATGCTGTTAGTGGCGCGCTCGCCGTTTCGAACAATGCACCACCAGCAGGTTTTCCTGTCGGCGTAACGACAGTTACATATACAGCCACCGATGCAGCGGGGAATGTTGGTACTGCGACGCAAACGGTGAGCATTACCGATACCACACCACCGTTGATTTCCATGCAGCAGCCAGCGGTTACGGTGGAGGCTGTGGCAGCGCAAAGCTCGGTGAATCTAGGGATTGTTAGCGCTAACGATATCGTGGACGGCTCCCTCACCCCTACCAGCAATGCCCCCTCAGCATTTCCTCTGGGTGTTACACAGGTGCTCTGGTCCGCAACCGATGCGGCGGGTAATTTGGCGACGGCAACGCAAAACGTCGTCGTGCAGGATACCACGCCTCCGCTTGTGACGGCTCCGGCAGCGGTGACAGTGGATTCGGCTACAGGTCAGCCGACTGCCGTCGCCATCGGAATTGCTACGGCGATGGATGCATTTATTCCCATCATCATCAGCAACAATGCGCCGGCATCCTTCCCGATTGGCATCACGACAGTGACGTGGACAGCCACCGATGCCAACGGCAACAGTGCCACGGTCATGCAGACGGTGACGGTGAATGACAGAAGTGTCCTCGCCGGACTGCCGCCCGATCCAGGCCTTGCGGGACAGGCGACGCTGGCCGGCATCGACTCCGACAACGATGGCGTGCGCGACGATGTGCAGCGGTGGATTGCTCTGACCTATCCGAATTCTCAGAAGACAAGGGCTTCATTAACCCAAATGACAATTACGATGCAACAATTTATTTTGGATGCGGTAGATCCCGCTAAATCGATGATGCATGCCATTCAAATGGGGAAGGACACTAGATGCTTGGCGTATATTCAAGGCGGAATATTTTCTACGATTAGTTCCGAGCATAAAGCGATATTCCTGAATTCAGCTTTGCGATCACAAGCGTGGCTGCAAGCTGATCATCAGTTGAGCGGGAGTATGTTCAAGGGAATGGATTATGCAGACTGGAAAAAAGGCTGCAATTTTGATCCCGATGTAATGCCGAATTGAGGGGGGGGGGGGGATAATGAAAATGTTTCGATCACTGATTTTATTCGCGCTATTGCTGCTCTCCATCCATGCATTGCCCACTCATGCGGAGGCTGGCGTTTGCCAGTCGAAGTCGGCGATTGTGTTCAGCAATGGAATGTACAATGATAAAAAGGCCGCAGACGATTCGCTTGTAAAGTTAGAAATTACAATCAGAGGGTACTTCCAAGCATCCCAATACTTGTCTGAATTTGAGTTCTATTTGGCTTATGCCGATAATGGTGGTGCGGCGGGTCTGGGTTCTCTTTCCGGGCTGGCGCAGTTGCATGAGGCATTCGTGCAGAAGCAGGCGGCGACTTATGCCATGTTCTGGCGGTGGGCGGGAGGTTTGCCGGGCGCTCCGGCATGGTTTAGCACCTTGATGCAGGATATTGCGGTGGCAACGAATGCGACGGCTTATGTGAATGATCCGGACCTTCAGAAGCAGCTATCCGGCGACCCAGCCAATCTGCAACAACAGCCCGGCTATAAGGCCTTGCTCAACAAGGGGATGCGGGTGGTGATCGTGGCTCATTCGCAGGGGAACTTCTATGCCAACAGGGCCTACGATGCGCTGGCGGCGCAGAAGCCTGAATGGGGGAACAGCGTGGGCATCGTGGCGGTAGCATCGCCGGATATTCGAGTGGCGAGCATCAATGGTCTGCATGTTACAGCCATTGAAGATGTGGTGATTGCCGCTCTGTGGCCCAACACGCTTACGGCCAATGCGACAAACACCACGACCGGAGGAAATGCCGATACATGGGGTCATGACTTTGTCGGCAGCTATCTGAATGGCAATTCAACCCGACCATTGATTATGAATTATATTCTTGCGAGCAGGCAGCAACTTCAACCTTCGCCGTACAATATGGAGCCGCAGGTAATTATGAGCGGCATGGGGGTCGCGGCTGCACCTGATGGCTCCATCTATATCAGTCTCAGCGCAGGAAGTTCCTGTACTCCAGTGAGGGGTGGCGGGACTGTATGCGTACTCATTCCCGGCGGAGGGGTGAAAAAACTGGTGTATAAGACAGACGGCCCCTCAACGATCACCTCGGTGCCCGGCGTGCCGCAAGTGGAGCATGTTGGGCCGGATGGAAGCCTGTATTATGGTGACAGTGGGATGAATGGTTTCTCGTATGCCACCAACATCTTCAGAGTAAGTCCGCAAGGTCAAACAGGCGTTGTGTATTCGGCAGGCTCGTTTCCGAATCCTTATCGTCTATATCCATACATATATGATTTTGATGTTGCCTCTGATGGTGGGGTGTATATTGCCGAAGATGCCTTTATTTACAGGGTCGGTCCCGCAGGGGCTATCTCCCATGTCGCAGGAAGGTCGCTTGGGCTTGGTCGAGGAGCGCCACCCACAGGGGTCTCGGCTCTGGATTGGGGGATAAATACTGCTTCAAACCTGAAAGCGGGATTCAACGGAAACTTCTTTTTCGCTATTGGGGTACGTGATATTCAGAGCGGTGGAGATACTATTATCCATGTGGATCTAACCGGGAATGTCTGGATGCTTCCATCCGGTTGGTATCCTCCCTGGCCACCTCAAATTAGTCACAGCGTGGATGAGGGATACGATATTTGTCCAAACGGCGACATCCTGAATGCCATCGGAGGCAGCCTCCTGCGTTATAGCAACAGCGGAATAACATCGCAAATAGCTACTGGCGTAAATGCAAATTCGGTTTTCGAGTGGTCCGGGAAGGATGATACCGTGTATTACGCCGATCCTTTAAGCGGGACTGTGAACAAGTTGGTGCCAAGCCCGAATTAGGTTGATGAAGGAGAGGTAAGGGATTCAATGCATGTACGTATGATTTCCCATGCTTCGAGCTTTTTCTCGAAGGTGTACGCTGCATGCGCCGGGCTGGTGGAGGGGAGCAGATGCCGTTCGATATGCGGGTGTTGGTCAGCAAGGGATGGCAGCACGATGCTTCAGTTGCGGACGGAGCCATGCCTGCCGGAAACGCTCCGTTCAGGCCCTGAGTACATCGCGAATCATCGGGTGAGAAAAGTCACTGGTCATCGTCAATGTTCTGCGTCACGCTTTGCACATCAGACTCACCAAGGAGGAAGAGAATGAAATCAATCTTTATCGCATCCGGATTGTTTGCCGCAGTCCTGATGTCGTTTGCACCGTCGGCCTCGGCCGGCACCTTCGGCGATAGCATGGAAGAAAGGGCCGCCGCCGTACGTTCCCAGACCGAGGGGTTGAATAACTACCACGCCTATCTGGCACGCGAACTGGCTATGATCGCAGGGGCTGAGAATTCCCAGCACGATGGTGCTGACCGTGTATTCATGAAAATGGCGGAACAAGAAGCTGCCAAAGCAGGGGGTAAGTAATGAACAGGAAACTTTTCACAGTATTGGCATGCAGCACCCTGCTTGGCGCATGTGCAACCCACGGTGGCATCAATGTCGACCGCAGCGAACTGGGCGAAGCCCGCAAGCATGTGGCTGCAGCGCGTGATGCAGGTGCCGAAACCTGCGCACCGAAGCACATGGCTCAGGCTCAGGCCAATCTTCTCTGGGCAGCGCATGAGCTGACCGAGGGTATCCACCCGGATGAGAATGCCCGACTGATCGGCGAAGCCATCAAGCATGCCGATCTGGCTGTCGAAGCCTGCAAGAAGCCGATGAAGGCCGAAACCATCGCCCTGACCGGTGTGAACTTCGAAACCAACAGCGATGCGCTGACACCTGCTTCGATCTCGATTCTCGATGGCGCTGTCGCTACTCTGAAGAAGCGTGCTGACGTCCGTGTCGAGGTTGGTGCACACACCGATTCACGCGGCAAGGATAGCTACAACCAGCAGCTGTCCGAGAAGCGTGCAGCCAGCGTGCGTGCCTATCTGGTCGGGCACGGCATCGCCGGCGACCGCCTGACCTCGCGTGGTTACGGTGAAAGCAAGCCGGTCGCCGACAACGCCACAGCCGAGGGTCGTGCCAAGAACCGTCGTGTGGAACTGGTTGTCCTGAAGTAAGGCTTCATCAGCAAGCAAGAAACCAGGAAGGGGGCGGATGATTCCGCCCTCTTCTTTTTTTGTCTGAACCCCGACTGACTTGAACCGGCAGCCGATTCGAGACCTTGGGGAAGGGGGTTGGGTGCAAGCAGAATGGTCAGACAGGGGAGTTGTCTGACCTGATCTCAGCTGCTCGTTTGTATTCCGGGCAGGGCTTGCCGTTTATGCCAATCGGTGGATCCAGTCGGCGCCCAGTGTGCCGTGCAGGCGTTCCAGGTAGTCGGCGGCGGACACCCGTTCGATCATGCGGTCGGCTTCGGTGATGCGTTCGGCCAGGTCTTCCTGTCTGTCGGCTTCATCCTCGTCGAGTTCCTGAAGCTGGCTGCTCAGGTATTCGCGGTGCGACAGCCATAGCTGCCTGTCGCGCTGCTGTTTGATGACCAGACGCTCCCGATACCAGTCGCTTTGCAGCAGGTAGTCGCGGGTGAACATGCGGCGGATATCCGGATGATTCACATCCAGCCCCTCGTAGTTGCCATGCGCCATGATATGCAGCAGGGCCTTGAGCGGCGGGCAGGCATTCTCGATGGAGCCGTCGGTGAAGTAGTCGAGGGCCACGCGTTGCTGCGCCTCGCAGATGTTGTTGATGCCGTCCACGAAGTCTTCCATGCCCTGGGTTTCGGGCTTCAGCATCGCCTCGTCGAAGACCGCCATCGGCCTGTCGAACATCTTGCCGAAATGGTCGTGCACGAAGCGTTCTGTCATGCGGTAGCCAAGCCGGCTGGCGAGCACGGTTTTACCCTCGTGTTCGAAATCATCCAGTTTTTCCAGATAGCCCTGCTTGATCATGTAGGACGGCTTCTGGAACTTCACGGGCATACGGCACCAGATCTCGGGGATCAGCATGCTGATATCGTGATCGATGCGCCGGTTGGCTCCGATATAGCCGGCAGCAGTGGAGAACCCGTCGTAACCGCACAGGATGAAGGACACCAGTGCATTGTTGAGATCGGCTGTGGCCGACAGCGAGTTGAACGGCCCCTTGGTCAGTGCCCCTTCCGAGCCCGCGCCGGTGGTCGAGGGCGATTTTCCGGTCAGGCTGCAAATGAAATCCATGAACAGTTCCGGCAGTTCCTGATAATGGATGGGATTGAATACCGCCAGGGTTCTTGCGCCCGGACCGGGCGGGTTGTTGCGGCGACCGGTGAGCACGGCGTTGACCGGGAAATATACCGGCTGATGCGATGCAAGTCCGCGCTTCAGACGGGTGCTGATCTCCGCCAGATAGGCGGATCGCGGATCGGCCAGATCGGGTCTGTCCTGCAGGTAGCGCACATTCTGGCTCGGCTTGCCGTTCACGATACGCGGATGCGCTGAAGAAACGAAATACAGCGACTCATCCATGCCTGCGGCACCGGTGATCAGGCCCTGCATCGGCGCGCTGAATTCCTCGAAATGCACCACATCCTCGATCATCTCCTGCGCGTCTTGACGCTGCATGGGTTCGAAATTGGAGATGAAGCTGTTGCCGCATGACAGGTCGGATTCGGTTTGCAGATCCGCACCGCGATGGATGGCCTCGTCCGGTCTCTGGAACAGGCGGGTTTCGCAGTTATCGGTGATCTTGATGCTCGGATGATCGAATTCGGGATTCAGTCCGTCCACATAGCCGGTCGGAATCACCGTCGAGGCGGTGATGTCGTCTTCCATCTGCAGTTTGTCGGCTGCGATATAGTCCTGACGCAGCTTGAACAGCCGCCAGCTGCCGTCTTCACCGAAGCCGACGCGCAGGTAGCTTGCCATGAGCTTGCGGCCGTGGTGGCGCAGTTCGTGACCATCGTGGCCGTTCACCTTGTCCACCGAGAAATGTTTATCCCAGTCGCTTCCCCATGCCGTTCTGTAGAAACGTTTGATCATGAAGGCCAGCGCCAGAATGTGCTGCGGGACGTTGTCCAGCCAGCGGTTGTAGGCATTGGTGTAATCGTCGGCCGAAGGGGTCAGCAGTTTGATCACCGAGCCCAGACTGCGCTCCCTGCTCAGCAGGCTGCGTGTGTCCGGTTCGTGGGTGCCCTTGTTGCGGAAGCGGGTGGAATAATCCTTTTCGAACAACGCCCTGACCCGTGCGATATCCTCTTCAAAATTGCCCACATATACGGGACCCGAAATGACCGCACCGGCGATGGACTTGGATATCTCCGACTTTCCGCCGCCGGATACCGTGCTCGGCTTGTGGCAGAAGGTCCCCTCGCCGATGGTGCCGATCAGTCGCCAGCTCGGCGCATCAGGATGACGCTCCAGATGTACCCTGAAACCGCTCGGATAGATATAGGTGTGCCTGGCCAGAAGCTTGATCTGATTCGCGCCATCCTTGCCCTGCCAGCATACGCTCAGGTCGTGAATATTGATCTGCGTATCCTCCGGCACATAGATGATCTCGGGATAGCGCTTGTCGATGGCATAGCCTTCGGCCTGCAGCTCTATCCTGTCGGCAAGCCGCTGGCACAGATCTGCAAAGGCGCGCCCTTCGACCATATAGCTTGAGTGCGGCAGATAGATCTCGCCGAGGTTGTAGCGCGGGAAGGCCAGTGCGCCACCGGCATGTTCCTCTTCGCAGCCGCCGAACAGGTTGGCCGAGTAGCTGATATGGGATTTGATCTCTTTCTTGCTGTAGCCGAAATAGTTGTCGGCGATGACGGTGACGATCACTCCGCGCATATCGCGGCAGACCAGCTTGAAGGCGTTGCCGTCGTTGTAGAGTTCATCCGCATCCGTCCAGCACATGCCGTCACGGCGCTGACGTTCGCTGGCCTGATCCACATGCGGCAGGCCGAGCGCTTTCTTCTTCAGACCGACCAGATGCGGGGCGAGAATAATGCAGCCGGTCTGGCCGGTCCAGTGCTCGATATCCAGCGCAGCATCGTTCTCCGGCAGGAAGGGGTCGCCCGCATTGCCGAAGATCGATTCCACGAAATCCAGATTGGAGACCAGACCGCCGGGCGCGAAAAAGCGCACCTCAAGGCTCTTGTCAGGCAGAACGCCTGCAACGCCGGGGCGAACCGTCGGCCTGAGCAGCAGGGAGACCCAAAGTTCGGCCTTTTCGGCTTCTTCACTGGTGGCGGGCAATTCAAGCAGCGAGCGCGGCGGATCGAGGGCCTCTTTCAGAAGGGCCGCATATACATTGGCGGGGACTTCCAGTTTGTCTGCGGGAACCGGCAGGCCGCCTGCGGCGATGTGGAACACGCCCTTGGTAGTGCGGCGGTCATTCTTAGGGTTGTGCAGCACGCCCTGCAGCAGGCGGTAGGACTCGACGATGTCCGAGCGGAAATGGTTGCCGTTCAGTGGCAGCGACACCTCCCGCGCGATGCCCGGTTTGTCTGCAACCAGAGTGGTGCCGGGAAGTTCGATGATCTCCTGCACGCCGTTCTCGGCAAGATATGCATTGAGGAAGTTCTGGATACGCTGATCGGCCGGGCAGCGATAAGTGGATAGCAGGCGGCGGAGGCGCGCGTAACGTTTGAGTACACTGTCGGCCATGCCGAGATAGGTGTAGTCCTCTTCCTTCAGATGGCAGGTGGGCATGCCGAGCGCGGCCAGCTTCAGGTTGATCAGCTGATGCCATACGTGCGGCGGAGCCGCTGCGGTGTCCTGATTGTGTGCTGCTACGTCATCTTTCATGGTGTACATCCAGTTCTCGTTGAGCGTTTCTGTGCTGCGCGTTCAAATCTTTGAGAAGGCACAGGATAGAGCGGTAAACATAATCAGCAATGGCGGTGCCATGAGGAACGCCTTGATTTATCGATGTTTTTCCGCTTTTCCCGTTGGTTTCAGGCTAAATAATATGCAGTGCCGCCTAATATTTCAGCGTATGACATCCTATTCAATCGCCGCTTGCGAGATGACGATGCCGTCTTCATCGGCATACAGGTAATGCCCGGGCTGAAAGCTGACATCGGCGAAATGCACCGCGATATCGGGAACACCCTGATTGCGCTTCACCGTCTTGCGCGGAGTGGTCGCCAGTGCCTTCACACCGATATTCACCCTGGCGACACCCGCAGAATCTCGGATACAGCCATGGATCACCACGCCCTCCCAGCCATTGGATGCGCCGAGAGCCGCCATCACATCACCCATCATCGCGCAGCGCATGGAGCCAGCGGCATCCACCACCAGGACCTTGCCATGCCCATCGGTTTCAAAGGCGGCCTTGAGGAAGGTGTTGTCGTCCACGGCCTTGAGTGTGACGATCTTCCCGTGGAAGCGGACCTTGCCGCCGAAATCGCGGAAGATGGGGGCGGCCACTTGCAGGTTCTCCAGATGCGCGTCGTACAGGTCGGTTGTTTTGAAAGACATGGGATTGAATCCTTTGATCTAGGTCCGGCCCGGCCACGACGGTGAACTTGCGTCGCGCTGCTTCTCATGCAGCATATCGAGATAGAGATTCTCCACCTTGCTTCGCGCCCACGGGTTCTTGCGCAGGAAGGTGAGGCTGGATTTCACCGACGGGTCGCTGTTGAAGCATTTGATCCGCACATGGATACCTAGCTCTCCCCAGCCGTAGTGTTCCACCAGTTCGCTGACGATGCGCTCCAGCGTGATGCCGTGCAGCGGGTTATTGGGTTGTTCCTGCTTCATGCATCGAGGCTAAGCGAGAAGCCCGGAATAGCAAACAGCCTGACAGATACGCTCAATGGCCGGATCCTTTCGCAGCACGGTGATTGAAGGAGAAGATGCAGCCCAGGATGAACAGGATGAGCACGGCCGAGGCGGAATAGCGGCTGAGTTCCAGACCGCCTGCGCTTACCGGCTTGTCGAGGAAATCACCGACCACGGCACCCAGCGGTCGGGTGAGAATGAATGCCGCCCAGAACAATGCTGTTGTTGAGATATTCGTGCGGAAGTAGGCCACAACCATCACTGCCAGCATCCTGCCGAAGACCATGGCCGCACCGGTGTAGCCGAGACCGGCAGTGTCCGCCGTCCAGTCGCCGAGCGCGGTGCCCAGTGTCTGCGAGAACATGATGGTCAGCCAGTAAAAGCCTTCCGCCTTCGGGGAGGACACATCGTTCACCGACACCGAACCGAGTGTGCGGTGCCAGATGAACAGCGATGAGGCGAGCAGCAGGGCCAGCAGGGTTGTGCCGCCGGTATAGCCGATACCCAGCGAGCGGTCGGCGAAATCGGCCGGCGTGGTGCCCACCGTGGTGGTGGCGATGATCGTCATCCAGTAGAGCAGGGGGTGAAAGCCGTTCGCCCTGATCTGTGCTGCCACGGCGATCACGAACACAGCGGCGAAGATGGCAGTGCCCATCAGATAGCCGAGGTTCATGGACATGGATGTCTGCGGCAGAAGTTATTCAGTTTACAGTGTTTTCTGAACTGAAAGTGAATGCAGCGCGCCACATGTCTTCGGGATACCATTGCGGCGTGAAGAAAGAGCAGCGCAAACGCATCGTGGACCGGCATCGGGACAGCCTGTCACGGCATGGCTATCACCCGAATGCCCTGTATTGGAGCAGTCGCGAGATTCAGGAGATCCGCTTCGAGGTGCTGGCCGGCATCGGTATCGGGAACGGGGATTCTGTGCTGGATGTGGGTTGCGGCTTCGCGGATTTCAAACGCTGGTTCGAACGTATCGGAACCGGGCATCTGGACTATACGGGCATCGATCTGTCGCCGGACCTGCTTGCAGAGGCGGAATCCCGACATCCCGATGGAACGTTTTATTGCGGCGATCTGTTCGATATGGATTTTACGCAACAAAGTTTCGACTGGGTGATCCTTTCAGGTGCTCTGAACGAGCAGTTGGGCGATCAGGGGCGCTATGCCCGCAGGGTGATCAGGCGCATGTTCGCCTTATGCCGCAAGGGGGTGGCCTTCAACCTGCTCGATGCGCGGCATCTCAATGCGCACGATCTGCAAAGCCATCAGCCGGAGACGATGCTGGATTGGTGCCGCACGCTGACCCCTGCGTGTGAACTGCACGATGCCTATCTGAAAAACGATTTCACTGTGTATATGCGTCGCGAGGATGCAGCAGGCTGATCATTCGCCGATATCCTCGTTCCATAGGGCAGGATTGGCGGCGATGAAGTCCTGCATCAGGCGGTAGCACTCCTCGCTATCCGCATTCACGAGCTCCACACCGCGCGAACGCAGATGTTCTTCCGGCCCCCTGAAGGTGCGGTTCTCGCCCAGCACCACCTTCGGGATGCCGTAGAGCAGCACGGCACCACTGCACATATCGCAGGGGGATAGCGTGGAATACAGTGTCGCCCGGCGATAGTCGGCAGCGGTCAGGCGACCGGCATGCTCCAGACAATCCATTTCGGCATGCAGTACCGCGCTGCCGTTCTGCACCCTGCGGTTGTGGCCGCGGCCGACGATCCTGCCGTCGATCACCAGTACCGAACCGATGGGGATGCCGCCTTCGCTCAAACCTTTTTGTGCTTCCCCGATGGCTGCCTGCAGAAATTCGTCCATGACCGGCTCCTTGTGTACGTCGGTCCCTGCATGTCAAAGCCGCGGCATGCGGGGAGTGGCAATCATTGTATGCTTCGCCGTCTATGGATGCAGCACAAAAACAACATCTCATCGAGCTGCACCGCGACAGTCTGGCTCTGTACGGGAGCACGACTGACGCGCTGCACTGGGCCTCGCGCGGTCAGCAGAAAGTGCGCTTCCGGGTGCTGGCGGGTATCGGCATTGCACTGGGCGACTCCGTGCTCGATGTCGGTTGCGGTTTCGCCGACCTGCGCGACTGGCTGCGCAGTCACAGGCTTGATGTGGCTTACACCGGCATCGATCTCTCAGCTGAGATTCTTGCCATTGCCGCACAGCGCCATCCCGATGTATCCCTGATGTGCGGCGAGTTGTTCGATTTCGACTTTAAGCCGCGGTCGTTCGACTGGGTGGTGTTGTCGGGCACGTTGAACTGGCAGCTGCACGATGACGGAGCCTATGCGCGGCGGGTGATCGCCCGCATGTTCGAGCTTTGCCGCTTCGGTGTCGCCTTCAATATGCTCGATGCGCGCAACCGGGAGATGCAACACCTGCAAGACCTGCAAGACCTGGTGGCCTTCGATCCGGATGCCATGCTGGACTACTGCGCCACCATTACCCCGGATTGCAGCTATCTCGGTGATTATCTGACCAACGATTTCAGCATCTATATGCGGAGGATCGCTTGATACTCGACGCCTTGCCCTGCTGACCGGTTTTATTCTGCTGGCCTGGTCGGCGGATCGCTTCGTGAATGGTGCATCCTCTATCGCACGGATATCCGGCATTTCCCCGATGGTGTTCGGTCTGACCATCGTGGCCATTGGAACGAGCCTGCCCGAGTTGACAGCGAGTATCGCAGGGGCAATCAAGCGGGAACCGGATATCGCTATCGGCAACGTGCTCGGTTCGAATATGATCATCATCCTTGCGGTGCTTTGCATGCCGGCGCTGATTGCGTCCGGGCCATTTGGTGCCGCAGTCCTGAATCGTGATATACCCGTGATGTTCGCATTGAGCATCGTCTTGCTTGTGACGGCCTTTGGTTCCGGTTCACGGGGGTGTATCAACAGGTTTGAGGGCGTTCTTCTGTTTTGCGGCTTTGCTGCATATTTACTGTTGCTGGCCGGGGAAGGGAAACTTCTTTCATAGTCGCCGGCATTGCCATATTCTCTTTCCAGACGGAGTTTTATCTGCGAGTCAGCAGGTATACAAGGTGATTGCATGAACGATATCGAAGCCATTGAGCATCTGAATTCAACGCATCGCTTCCGCGTGATCGAACGGTTGAGTTTCCCGGAACGTTACTGGCCGGGGGAGCCGGCGATGCCGCGTGTGGGGCTGGTGGTGGATGTCGAGGCCACGGGGCTGGATACCGTGCGCGACAAGATCATCGAGCTTGGCATGGTGGCCTTCGAGTACGATGCCGCCACCGGCATGATCTACCGCATCCTGCACAGCTACGGCGGCTTTGAAGATCCGGGTAAGCCGCTGAGCGAGGTCATCAAGAATATCACCGGTATCAGTGACGAGATGCTGACAGGGCAGAAACTGGATGATGATGAGATCAACGCATGGCTGGAAAAAGCCGATATCATCATCGCTCACAATGCCGCCTTCGACCGGCAGATGATGGAACGTCGCCTGCCTGCCACCAGAACGGCCAACTGGGCCTGCACGATGTTCGATATCGACTGGACGCTCGAGGAAGTCTCCAGCCTCAAACTGGACTACATCGCCTACCGGCTGGGTTATTTCTTCGAGGGGCACCGGGCTGTCAACGATGCGCAGGCCACGCTGCACCTACTGACCAAGGGGCTGCCAGTTTCCGGCAAGCTGGCCATGGTGGAGCTGCTGACCCATGCACGCGAGACGAGCCGTCGCTTCTTTGCCGTGAACGCACCGTTCGAAAAGAAGGATGTGTTGCGCGAGCGCGGTTACCGCTGGCTGCCGGAGTTCACCTACGGGCAGGGCGCAGGCAAGCGCAAGGGTGTGTGGAGCAAGGCTGTGGGCGAGGCGGATATCCATGCCGAAGAAGCCTGGCTGGCTGATACCATCTATCGCGACAAGTCCTCGATGTATGCCTGCATGGATATCACCGCCATGGAGCGTTATTCGCTCAGGGAGTTCGAGGCCGGTTGAGTATCATGGCTTTAAGAGCGGAACTGGACTGATGCTGGAAATCTCCGGCGCCGTCGGTATCCCCGACGAGGAGATCGAGATGCAGCCTATCCGCGCGCAGGGGGCGGGGGGACAGAACGTCAACAAGGTGTCCAGCGCCATCCATCTGCGCTTCGATATCCGCGCCTCATCGCTGCCGGATGCATATAAGGAGCGCCTGCTGCAATGCCGTGACCAGCGCATCAGCTCCGATGGCGTGATCATCATCAAGGCGCAGCAGTATCGCAGTCAGGCGATGAACCGGGCGGATGCCCTGAGCCGTTTGCAGGAGTTGATCCGTACGGCGATGGTGGTGCGGAAGAAGCGCAGGCCGACGCGCGCCACGCTCGGTTCCAAAAAACGCCGGTTGGAAAGCAAGAGCATCCGTGGTCAGGCGAAGAATCTGCGCAAGAAGGTCATCGAGTAGGCGGTGATTCCAGACAAAGGCGCGGCAGAGCTGTATTTTTCATACTCACTTCAGTAAAGGCCTTTATGATCATCCCTCCGTATCCGATGGGGGACGGTCGTTTCAAAATCACACTTGCGAGGTTGTCATGTTGAAGGAATACAGGGTCTGGGACGCACCGACGCGTATCTTCCACTGGGTGAATTTCACCACCGTCATTCTGCTGATATTCATGGGGCTGATGATGCTGTTCAAAAAGGAACTGGGCATCGCCAGCCTTGATGCGAGGATCATGCTGAAAACCATCCATGTGCTGATCGGCTATGTGTTTGTGCTCAATCTTCTGGTGCGCATCGGGTGGGCCTTTGTCGGTAACCGCTTCGCGCGCTGGGGAAGCATGCTTCCCGGCAAGGGTTATGTTGCAGAGGTGAAGGGCTATCTGGCCAGCATCAGGGCCGGTGAGCCGAAGCAGTATCTCGGGCACAACCCGCTGGGCAGGCTGGCTGTGGCGGTGATCATGGCTTCGTTGCTGGTGCTTGCCGTGACCGGTCTGGTACGTGCCGGCACCGATATCTATTACCCGCCGTTCGGCTCAAGCGTGGCATCATATGTGGCGGCTGAAGGTGTGGATCCGGCCAGTCTGAAGCCCTATGACAAGAGCTTTGTCGATGCCGCTAAGATGAAAGAGCTGGGTGCATTCAAGGGTCCGTTCGGCGAGGTGCATGTATATACCGCATACTTCCTGATGCTGCTGATCGTGCTGCATATCGCTGCTGTGGCGCGCGCCGAGATCTCCGAAGGGGGATCGCTGGTGTCCGCCATGATCTCAGGCCGCAAGACCCTGAGCCGGGATCCCGAAGATACCTGAAGGCAGGAAACAGCCGCGGCTTATCGCCCCGCATTAATGAAACAGCCCCGCTTATGCGGGGCTGTTTTTCGCTCAGACAGCCTGTCCCCTAATCGCGCATCGGGGCGCGCGGGTTACCGATGGTCAGCGGCCTGGAAACAGTCAGGAAGGCGGCCACAATGTCGATATCTTCATCCGTCATTCGGGCTGCGATCTTGCGCATCTGGGCAGCAGGGTCGTTGTCACGGGCCATGGCATCCTGTGTCGAAGGTGTGGTTGCGCCGAGCCTGAAGGTTTCCAGTTCATGCTTCAGATAGGTGTAGCGCTGTCCGCCGATCGACGGATACATGCGTCCTGCGCTGCTCCCGTGGAAATCATGGCAGCTCTGGCAGGCCGGGATGCCCCGGCCCGGCGCACCGTACTCGGCGAGCATCTTGCCGTATTCGGGCCTGCCGACCGTTGCACCGTCGGCTTGCAGTTGCGACAGATCGGAGCCGATGAACGGGGTTTTCAGGGTGTGCACATAGGCGGCGACATCCCTGCGATCCTGTTCGCTCAACGATCTGACGATATTGTTCATGGCGTATTGCGTATTGTCCTGACGTTTGTCGTCGGCGAAATCGGTGAGCTGCTTGAGCACATAGGTGTCCACCTGGTAGGCCAGCCGCGGGGTGCCCATATCCTCCGTGCCCAGGCCGTCCTCGGCATGGCAGCCCGCACAGGCAGGCGTGTCGCCCTCGCCCGTCTGGTAGATGATCCGTCCGTTGCATTCATCGCCGATCGGCTCGGAGGCCTCTGCGGATGCTCCGAACGATACAAAGATGGCGCTTGCGCCCATTGCGTAAAACCATGCCTGCATACCCACACCTCGCGTTAAAGCGTATGGCCTGTTATGTAGCAGCCCCCTTCCCTGATGATGGCAGGCGCATCGTTAATATGTCAGCCAGCGTGTCGTAAATATCTATATGGCAATGATCGCCAGAATTTGACATGCAGGCGTCGAATCCGGATCGGGCAGAAGCGATGAACCATGACCGGGATGTGGTCTAGCCCGGATTCAACAGCTGCCTTAAGGCCTGAGCCAGCTTTTCGATGCCGAACGGTTTGTTGAGCACAATACTGCCTGCCAGTTTGAGCCCGTCATCGTGCATCTGCTTACGGTCGTAGCCGGTGGTGAAGATAACAGGAATCATCTTATTGATAACCCGTGCCGCTTCGGCCAGTTGCAGTCCGCCCATCTTCGGCATCACCACATCCGTCAGGATCAGATCAATGTTTCCTGCATCCGCAGCAAATATTTCCAGGGCTTCCCGGCCATTGGTTGCTGTGATGACATGGTAGCCCAGACTGCTGAGCACATGCCCTGTGGTTTGCAGTATCTCCTGTTCATCGTCGACCAGCAGAACAGCTTCCCCGTTGCCGGTCTCGATTTTTACCTGTTCTTCCTGCAGCTCTGGATCCGTGTCAGCGAGCAGGGGAAAGTAGATGTTGAAGTTGCTTCCCCGACCGGGCGAGCTGTCAACTTCGATGAAGCCATCGTGTGACTTCACCGTTCCGAAGACCATCGACAGCCCCAGACCGGTTCCCTTGCCGACCTCCTTGGTGGTGAAAAACGGCTCGAAAATCTGGCTCAGGCTTTCTTTATCGATGCCATATCCGTTATCGCGGACACTCAGCAGGGCATAGGGTTGCAGCTGTGCCCCGGGATGACGCGCTACAAAACCGCCGTCGGCCCGATAGCGGGCAAGCTCGATATGAATCGCCGGTTGGGCAGTGCCGCTGACAGCATCACGGGCATTGGTGATCAGGTTCAGCAGTAATTGCTGCATCTGTGTGGGGTCGGCGGAGACAAGCATATTGTCGATGATATTCACACTCAATTCGATACTTTCCGGGATTGAAACGCGATGCAGTCTCAATGTCTCCTTCAGAAACGGAGTCAGGGTCAGCGGGCGTTTCTGTACGACATCCTTGCTGGCGAAGGTCAGGAGCTGGCTGATCATTTCCGCAGCGCGCATGCTGAGGGCTTCGATGCGGGAAAGCTTATCGCTCAGTTGCGGGCGATCTTTGGCAAACTCGCGGGCCAGATACAGATTACCGGTGATGCCTGCCAGCATATTATTGAAATCATGAGCGATGCCTCCGACCAGCGTGCCGATGGCCTCCATCTTCTGTGCCTGATGGAACTGTTCCTCCATCTTCTGCAGTTGTGAAAGATCATCATGCACTGCGATGTAGTGACTGACTTCACCATTCTCGTCGCGGACCGGCGAGACGGTCAGCATGGCCGGATAAAGGCTTCCATCCTTCTTTTTCTCCATCACCTTGCCGCGCCAGGACCTTCCTTGATGCAGTGACTGCCACATCTGTTCGACGAGTTCGCTCCGTGCCTTGTCACGCACCAGATGCGGCTTTTTGCCGATGGCATCTTCCCGACTGAAGCCGGTGATCTCGCTAAAGGCGGGATTGACGTACTCGATGACACCATCGGCATCAGTGATGGTGATGACTTCACTGCTCTGCTCAATGGCCTGGGATAGCATTTTCAGGGCTTCGAAATTGTGTTCCCGTTCAATGGCAATCGCGGTGAGTTTAGCGGCGTAGGAGATGTCCTCAAGCTCCTCCTGACCGGGGGCGTGTGGATGATCGTAATACATGGCAAAGGTGCCCAGCACTTTTCCATCCGAGTTGATAATCGGTTCGGACCAGCAGGCGCGCAGGCCGAGAGGCAGGACAAAGTCGACATAAGCAGCCCAGCGCGGATCGTGCTCGATATCTTCGACGATAACACGGGTTTTGCTGAACGCGGCCGTTCCGCAGGAGCCGACCATCGGTCCGATTTCGATGCCATTGACAGCAGCGTTGTATTCCGCAGGCAGATTCGGGGAGGCACCCTGATAAAGCCGCCCGTCTCTGAGTAACAGAATCGATGCCTTCATCTTCTGGTAGCGCTGTTCGTAGGTGGCAACAATCTTTTCCAGGATATGCTTGAGATTCCTCTCAATAGCAATCATCTCCAGAATGGATGTGATCGATTCCCGCAGTCCTTCTGCCCATTTGCGGGTGGTAATATCCAGAATGCAGCCATCAATCCATACATTCCCTGTATCTATGCTGTCGCCAGCCTTGCCGGCCTCCATCACCCAGCACTCGCTGCCATCGGCGCAGACGATACGGTATTCTATGGCGTAGGAATCCGACTGTGCGATGGCTGCCTGGACAGTTTTCTGAACCAGAGGCATGTCATCAGGGTGAATGATGCTGCGATAGGAACGTGACGCATTGTCGATAAAATCAGTTGCGGGAAAGCCGCTGATCCGCTCGATGTCGTCGCTGATGAATTCCATGCTGCTACCGCTGTCGGGACGACACCGGTAGACGGCGCCGGGAATATTACCGACCAGTGTCCTGAAGCGATTCTCGCTCATCGCAAGTTCGATGGTCCGGTTCTTCACCATGCGCTTGAGAAGCATGGATTGCAGTGCAAAGATCGACAATAATAACAACAGCATGCCGACTGCCAGTTGCCAGTAGTAGTGGGCGACCACATCGCCGATGCCGGGTTCCGGTGTGTACAGCATAGCAGACACAGGAAAATCAGCCTGAATCAAACCCAGTTCCGCATAGGTTTGTACGATCTTCTGCCAGCGCTCCACGCTCATGTAGCCCAGTCCGACCACATCCTTGAGGATCATTTCGCGTGTTTTATAAGCCTCGAAATCGAGCTGATCGCGGGTGAGCTTTTGCGTGTTGTACTTGCGCAGAATAAGGGCGATGGTTTCATCAATATGGTTCAGGGCGTATTCCCAGCCCTGCATGCTGGCCTCGTTGAATTTCTTCAGCCGCTCCGGGTGATGACGAATCTCCTCGTCCGAGGTGATCAGGATATCGCCGTAAAAATCGATGCCGTAGTCACCCGGGCGCAGGACGCGGTAGGCTATGCCACGCTTATCGAGCTGGTGGGGCTGGTCGGTCAGATAGATGCTGAAGGCGTCGGTATGGCCGTTGATAAGGTCGTCGAGGTCGAAACTGGTGTCCTGACGGGTGAATTCGCCTTCGGTTACGCCGGCTTTTTTCATGGCGGCAAGCAGGACGGCATCCATGCCGCCGGTTTGCATCATGATGCGTTTGCCTTTCAGGTCGGAAAAGACGCGGATACCGGAACCATTGATGACGGCAAGCACCAGCGGTGAATGCTGGAAGATGGCTGCCAGCACCTGTACCTGTTTGCGCTTGGCGCGTGCCAGCACAATGCCGGTATCGCTGACACCGTAATGGCCTTCACCGCTCAGGGCATGATCGATCGGGTTTTTGCCCGGTCCGCCTTCAAGCAGCGTTACATTCAGTCCGCGTTCGGCGTAAAACCCCTTTTCCACAGCCATATAGAAGCCGGCAAACTGGAAGGCGTGTTTCCATTTCAACTGCAGGGAGATGTTCTCGTCGGCGTGAGCATATACAGGCAGACCCAGACAGAGCAGAAATGCGACGACTGTTCGTATGGGCGGATACATGCCGTGAATGTAGCAGATGTTATGGGCATAGTTCGAGCAGGAACACCGCTTCATTCAGATTGCCAGAGTGCTCTACGGGCATGCATATTTCGGTAGAGGCGAAAGCATGCCAGGGAGCAGCACATGAGCGGAAACAGCAAAGGCGGACAGTCGCGCATGTCGATTGTGCTCAAGGGGGCTCTGGCCGTGGGTTTGCCCCTGCTGGTGATCCAGTCCTCGGTGAATCTGGCCGCTTACGGCAGCGAAACGATGAAAAGCGTGATCAAGGTCTCCGCATGGCTGATGTTCGCCGGCTTCGCCTATCCTGCCGTGCATGCATGGATGGTCCGGCATGCGATGTTGAATCGTATCCTGATGGTGAATCTGGCCGGCATGCTGCTGTTTCTGGTGGCCGGATTTGTAGATGGTTGGCTTCCTGCTGCATTGCCGGGACTGGCCTGCTGGGGCGTGGCGCTGAACTGGGCCGCGAAAGCGGATACGGGACCCTGATGGCGCGGCTGTTTGCCTACGGCACGCTGATGTGCCCTGAGATCATGCAAAAGGTGGCGGGCATGACGCTTGAAGGAATCCCCGGGCTGGTGAAAAACCATATTTGCCTGAGCGTCCGCGGCGAGGCCTATCCCGGCATGGTGAAAGGGCAGGGTGGCGTGGTTCAAGGTTTGCTGTACACCTTTTCCTCCTGCCTCTGGCCGGTATTCGATGCCTTCGAGGGCGAAGATTATGTGCGCAAGCCGGTCACTGTCTGGCTGCAGGGGGGGAAACGCGAGTTGGTTCACGCCTATCTTTTTCGCCCCGCATGCCGCCGCTTGCTGACACGCACGCCATGGGATTTCGGGACATTCCTGAAAGATCACAAACAATCGTTTATCGTCGACTATCTTGCCGCAGAAAAAAGGCCGGCTGTGTTCTCTCCTGGTGAAAAACTGCAGTGATGCGAAAAAGGAAAGGCCCCTCGCGGGGCCTTTCCGGTTTTATCCAACTGCGTCTTACTTTGCTTCGAGCAGGGATGCGTGTGCCGCAGCCAGACGGGCGATTGGTACGCGCGGACCCGAGCATGACACATAGGTCAGGCCGATGCTGTGGCAGAACATGATGGAAGCCGGATGACCGCCATGCTCGCCGCAGATGCCCACCTTCAGGTCCGGCTTCTTCTCTCGGCCCCAGCCGACAGCCAGTTTCATCAGTTTACCCACCCCGTTGGAATCCAGCACTTCAAAAGGATTGTCGCGCAGAATACCCACCTCGTTGTACATCGGCAGGAACTTGTTCTCCGCATCCTCGCGGGAGAATGAGAAGGTCGCCTGCGTCAGGTCGTTGGTGCCGAAGCTGAAGAATTCCGCTTCTTCAGCCAGCTGCGATGCCCGCATGCAGGCGCGCACGACTTCCATCATGGTGCCGAACTTGAAGACCGGGGAGACGCCCTCGGATGCTTCAACCTCATGCTTGATGGTCTCGACGATCTTCTTGATATGGATGAGTTCCTCGGAGGTGCACACCTGCGGAATCATGATCTCCGGATGTACCTCGGTACCTGCCTTCTGGCATGCACAGGCAGCTTCCAGCACGGCACGGATCTGCATCGCATAGATCTCAGGGAAGGTGATACCCAGACGTACGCCACGATGCCCGAGCATCGGGTTGACCTCGAACAGGGCGCGGACCTTCTTCAGGATCGTTTCCTTCTTCTCGATGGCTTCTTCCACCAGTGCCGAGTCCGCCAGCTGCTGGATCCTGGTCTGCGAGGTGTTGCGACCGGAGAGCAGGCTCAGGGTCGAAGAAAGGACCTCGGAGCCGCGCATGGTATCGCGCAGGTGACGCAGCTGGATCAGGTCATCCAGCAACTGGTTCTCGGAAGGCAGGAACTCGTGGATCGGCGGGTCGAGCAGGCGCACGGTCACCGGGTTCGGTGACATGGTGGTGAACAGTTCGATGAAATCCTGCCGCTGAATCGGTAGCAGTCTGTCGAGGGCGTCCTGACGCTGCTCGAGTGTTTCGGAAACGATCATCTCCAGCACGATCGGCAGGCGCTCGGCCGCGTTGAACATGCGTTCTGTGCGGCACAGACCGATGCCCATGGCACCGTACTTCAGTGCGCGCTCGGCATCCTCCGGCACATCGGCATTGGCCATGACCTTCAGGCGGGCGCGTTCATCCGCCCATGAGAGCAGGGTCTTCAGCTCATCGGAGAACTCGGCTTCAACCGTCGGCACCGCACCCAGATAGACATTACCGGTGGTGCCGTCGAGGGTGATGATATCGCCCTCTTTGATCACCACATCGCCGATATGGGCGCGGCGGGCCATCACATCTACTTCGATGCCATCGGCACCTGCCACACAGGGCTTGCCCATGCCGCGGGCCACCACGGCAGCATGGCTGGTCTTGCCGCCACGGCTGGTGAGGATGGCCTCGGAGACGAAGAAGCCGTGAATGTCTTCAGGCTTGGTTTCTTCGCGCAGCAGGATCAGCGGTTTGCCATTAGCGGCTTTCTGCGCAACGGCGCGGTCGGCATCGAATACCACATGCCCGCAGGCAGCGCCGGGGCTTGCCGGAAGTCCCGTTGCCAGTGACTGTACCTTGGCGGTCGGTTCGAGACGCGGGAAGAGCATCTGTTCCAGCGATTCCGGAGCGATGCGCAAGAGGGCCTGTTCCTTGCTGATCAGCCCTTCGGCAACCAGTTCCACCGAGGTGCGTACCATGGCCTGGGTGTTCATCTTGCCGTTGCGGGTCTGCAGGCAGTAAAGCGTGCCTTTTTCGATGGTGAATTCGAAATCCTGAATCTCGGAATAGTGTTTCTCAAGCTTGGCGCGCAGCTCTTCCAGCTGGCGGTAGAGATCGGGCATCTCTTTTTCCATCTGGGCGATGGGTTTCGGTGTGCGGATACCGGCCACCACGTCTTCGCCCTGTGCATTGACCAGATATTCACCGTAGAACACGTTCTCGCCGGTTCCGGGATTACGCGTGAAGGCCACGCCGGTGGCACAGTCATCGCCGCGATTGCCGAACACCATGGTGCAGATATTCACAGCTGTACCGTTGGCCTGTTCCGGGGTGATGTTGAACTCGCGGCGGTAATCCACGGCGCGCTTGCCCGACCATGAGCCGAGCACGGCCTTGATGGCCAGATCGAGCTGTTCATAGGGGTCTTCCGGGAAGGCGCGGCCGGTCTGGGCATGCACCACATCGAGGAATTCCTGAGATATCTCTTTCAGATTCTCCGTGCTCAGGCCGACATCCTCCTTCACACCCTCGCGCTTCTTGATGGCCTCGAAGGGCACATCGAAATGCTCGTCGCCGATGCCCAGCGCGATCTTGCCGAACAACTGGATAAAGCGGCGGTAGGCATCGTAGGCGAAGCGTTCGTCGCCGGTTTGTTCGATCTCGCCCTGCAGGGTGTCCTTGTTCATGCCGAGGTTCAGGATGGTGTCCATCATGCCCGGCATCGACATCGCGGAGCCGGAACGCACGGAGACCAGCAGCGGGTTGTGCGCATCGCCGAACACCTTGCCGGTCTTCTTTTCCAGTTCCGTCATGTGCGCCTTGACCTGCTCCATGACGCCGTCCGGCAGCTTGTTGTCCGCGTTGATGTATTCCAGGCATGCCTCGGTCGTGATGGTGAATCCCGGTGGGACATTCAGGCCGATCTGGGTCATCTCGCACAGATTGGCACCCTTGCCGCCGAGCAGCATCTTGTTTTTTCCATCGCCTTCGTTGAATGAGTAGACGTACTTCTTGTCAGGCATGAGCTTCTCCGGATGTGATGTTTTTTAGGAATGGCTGTAGAGCCGGCCGGAACATCGGCTGAGGCGCAAGAGCAGTGTCCGGCGCATGGTCGATTGAGTATTCAGCTGGGATATTTGTGTGGTTCAACAAAACAGTTGTTCACTCTTGTTCCCGAAAGTGATTGGATGATAATCGTTTGACGATCGAAAACAACCGTTCTTCACCTATCTTTTGTGTGTCTTTTTACAGCCGCATGAAGGGCATGATGGAAATATAAAGCACAAAACACAGCGCGATCAGCAGCAGGGCGACCTTCAGCGGGGATTCCCTGATGAGCGTGAAAACCGTGCGTCTGCGGCCAGCGGCAAGTTCCGCCTGATAGGCAGCGCGCGCCGTGATGGCACGGTTCTTCTGATAGGCTTCCAGCAGGCTGCGCGCCTCGCCCAGACGGCTGTTATCATGCAGCCAGATGCCGGGCATGGAAACGCCCCAGTTGCCGGCGGTGGTTTCGTAGAAATCGATAGCGTTTTCCTGCAACAGCCCGCGCACATCCTCGGCTTCATCGTCAGGCACGTTGCGCAGCTTGAACAACAGGACAGGCATGCGGTACGGGGCTCAGGCGTTTTCGATGATGCCGCGCAGCATGGCGAACAGCTCGCGCTGCGCATGCCGGCCACGCCCGCCGCTCATTTCGCGCCTGGCCTTGCTCACCTGATTGCGCAACAGTTGGACATCCGCTCCCGGATAGCTTGCGATGAATTCGGTGAGGGTGTTCCCCCCGTCCTCGGCCAGCAGGGAATCTCGCCAGTGCTCCAGTTCGTGGAAGCGGGAGGTCTCTGTCTGATGCGTGGATTGGATATCGTTCAGGGCTTCGAGGATCGGCTCGGCATCGCACTCGCGCATCAGCTTGCCGATATACTGCCGCTGGCGCTTGAAAGCCGCATGTTTGCTGCGGATCTTGGCTGCCTCCACCACGGCACGACGCAGTTCGTCCGGTAGCTGCAGTTTGGCCAGCTTGCCGGGCGGGAGATCGATCAGCGATTCGCCGGCCTTCTGCAGTGCCTCGACGCGCCTTTTCAGCTCGCTTTTGCTGGGGCGGTCATACAGAGATTCCTCCGCTTCGTCGTGTATGTCTCCGTTCATTGTGCCTTGGCCTTCTTCTTCAGGTATTTGATGATCTTGTCGGTGATGTCGTCCTTGTCCATGTTTTCCCTGTCGATCACCAGATCGGCGCACTCCTTGTATAGCGGGTAGCGTTCTTCGGCCAGCGCTGTCAGCCGTGACAGGGCATCCTGATTGGCGATCAGCGGCCGGTTCGCATCGCCCGCGATGCGCGCGGCGATGAATTCGGGTGATGCCTTCAGCCAGATCACCGGCGGATGTTCCTTGAGTATCTTGCGGTTGAGCTTGCGCAGCACCACACCGCCACCACTGGCCAGAATGACCCGCTGGCCGATATGGTTGGCCAGCGCCACGCTCTCCAGATCGCGGAAGTGCTCTTCGCCGTCGCGTGCAAAGATATCGGGGATGCTCATGCCGGCTTGTTCAACGATCACATCATCAAGATCCACCAGCGGCATTTTCAGCTTCTTGCTCAATCGCCTGCCGATGCTGCTTTTTCCGCAGCCCATCAGCCCGATAAGCACCGGGTGGGGGAGTTTGCGCAGGGTCTTTTTCTTCATGGGTGTGAACAATGTCGCAAATGCCGGGACTGTCAATCGGCCCGGCGGAAAATCTACATTTTCACCTCGAAGCATTTCACCGGGTTCACCCTGTTGCGCACCATGACCGAGCCTCTTGGATTCATGGATATTCTGGATTTGCAGCGCTGGTAGGTTTCCTCGCCGACCACGACACTCTGACCTTCCGCGAATTCCTGCAGCCGGGAGGCGACATTCACGGCATCTCCGATCACGGTGTAATCCATTCTGTTTTTCGATCCGACACTGCCCATCACCACCGCACCTGTATTGATGCCGATGCCGATCTCGAACGCCGGGTATTTCTTCTTGCGGAACTCGACCATCAGGCTTCGCGTGCGGACCTGCATGGCGATGGCGGCCTTCACCGCATTGACCGGACCGTCCTCAGGATTGCCGAGCACGCCGAATGTGGCCATCAGTTCGTCGCCGATGAACTTGTCGAGGATGCCATCGTGGCTGAAGATGATATTGACCATGGCATCGAAGTAGGCACTGAGAAAATCCAGTACCGCCTCCGGACCCATATGTTCGGAGATGCTTGTGAATGAACGGATATCAGCGAAAAGAATGGTCGCCTCCTGCCGGATATTCTGCAGCAGAACATCGTCGGGGCAGTTGGCAATCCTGTCGGCGACACTTTTATCCACATAGCGGCTCAAGCGGGTGCGCGATACAGCCTCGTCCCTGAGTCTTGACTGGTAGCGTTCGATCTCGCGTGTGTAGACCAGCAGCTTGGTGGTGACTTCATTGAAATTGTGATTTGAACGCTTGGACTCCTCCATCAGAGCGTTGAAATTGCGCAGAATGCCTGCCAGTTCATCGGGGGATTTCTCATTGATCCTGATGGTCTGTTTTTCCTCCGAACCTGCCGCCTTGCCGGTCAGGTCGTACACATCGGCGAGCTGCTTTCCGAAACGCCGGATCAGGGAGTAGCCGGTCAGATGGGCGCCCAGAGCCAGGGCTCCGGCCACCAGAATGGAGGGTGTGGGCGGGATATCCAGCAGCAGAATCAGATAAATCGCCAGCAGATAAGGAATGAAGCCGATCAGGGCGTAGCTGGCCTGCTCGATATCCCGGAAGCGCATGAGTTTTTTCATCGTCGATGTCCGTCACCGGCATCGCCTCCGGGCTTGCGCTCCCGATGTTCGATGCTTCTTTCGCCGATGCACAGGCCGATCACGGTCGGTTGTTCTGCCGCGTCTGAGGCATTGTTTGGGTACTCCCATTTGACGATGGCTTTGCACAACATGAAGGACTCAATCCGGTCCGTGGAAGGCAGCTTGATCCTGAGCGTCAGGTTCTGCCCGATGCTGTAGCGATGCGGTAAGCGGGTGAGCAGTCCGACACCGCCGCCGGAGATGTTCTGCAGCTGCAAATGATCGCAAAAGGGCTGGCCATCCTGCAGCCGGCCATGCACCTCAACCTCGAGATCGGTGAGGTAGCGTTCATATTCCCGCCGTTCGGAATCCACCCGCTCAGGCATGGATTTTTCGGTCTGCACACTGCTGTATCACTGCTCTTTGCCTCCATGCAATCAGGGCCGTTGATATTTGTCGGCTAACGTCCGCGGAGCCTTTACCGGACTGATACAGCAAAAGGTGCAGCAAGGATAAAGCCAAAATGAACCAGGGCTGTTTTACGGGTGGTTGTTCAACATGCCCGATGGCTGAGCGGGAGGCTCTCTTGTCTGCTCGGTTTGCTGCGTTACGATGGATGCCCATGCAAGATGATCTGTGCAATGAACTTTCAGCTTTTCTGGACAGTCATGCGCTGCCGCGGGATCTGTTGCCCATGCTGCAACGCTACTACCTGCCACTGGCAGAGCGCTTAAAGGGCTTGCATCAGGAAAGTGCAAAAAAACCCGTCACGCTGGGTATCAACGGTGCTCAGGGTAGCGGTAAATCCACGCTTGCAGCTGTTCTTGCCCTTATATGCAGGCAGCGCTTCGGCTGGCGGGTTGCCGTGCTTTCCATGGATGATCTGTATCTGGGTCGGGTGGCTCGTCAGGAACTGGTAGCCCGGGTCCATCCGCTGCTGGCCACGCGCGGCGTGCCGGGCACGCATGATGTGCCGCTGGGCCTTCAGACCATACAGGCCATGCGCGAGGCACAGGCCGGTGACCGGGTTCTGCTGCCACGCTTCGACAAAGGCAGGGATGAGCCGCGTCCGCGTGAACAGTGGGAGATGGTTGCGGGGCCGGTGGATCTGCTGATTTTCGAAGGCTGGTGTCTGGGGGCTGCGCCGCAGGCACAGAGCGAGCTTGCCGGACCCTGCAATGAGCTGGAGCGGCTTGAGGATGCCGGTGGTATCTGGCGGGATTATGTGAACCGGCAGCTGGCCGATGTTTACCCGCTGTTGTTCGATGCCATCGATTTCAGGGTGTTCCTGAAGGTGCCGGATTTCGAATCGGTGCTGCGCTGGCGAATCCAGCAGGAAGAGGGATTGCCTACACCCGGGATGGACTCTGCGCAGCTGGCCCGCTTCGTGCTGTTCTTCGAGCGCTTGACCCGGCATCAGCTGCAAACACAGCCGGCTGATTCGCATGTCGTGTTCGAGCTGGATCGCGAACATCGGGTTGCGGTTGCTGTTTACCGGCATGACGGCTAGGGTGCGCGTACTGATTTGCGGTGGCATCTGGTCTGCATCGTAAAGGAAGGGGAGCTTTTTAGCCCTGCTTCCCGGTAAATAATCATGCACTGGACCGGTCCGGGGTTCTCCCGGCAGGCGCATCTGGAATACATAACAATGACATTTGAACAATTCGGCCTTTCGGGGAACGTGCTGCGCGCCGTTTCCGAACAGGGCTACACCACCCCTACGCCCGTACAGGCACAGGCGATCCCCTATATTCTGGATGGCCGCGACATCATGGCCGGCGCCCAGACGGGCACCGGCAAGACCGCCGGTTTCACCCTGCCCATGCTGCAACTGCTGGACAAAGAGGGGGCAGGCCACGGCCAGCGCCCGATCCGCGCACTGATCCTGGCTCCGACCCGCGAGCTGGCGGCGCAGATCCATGAAAGCATCCGGACCTACGGCAAATACCTGCCGCTGAAATCCACCGTGGTATTCGGCGGTGTTGGCATCCAACCGCAGATCGATAAATTGCGTCATGGCGTGGACATCCTGATCGCCACCCCCGGTCGTCTGCTTGATCTGGTCGGTCAGCGTAAGTGCGACCTCTCCAAGGTCGAGATTCTGGTGCTTGATGAAGCCGATCGCATGCTCGATATGGGCTTTATCCACGATATCCGCAAGGTGCTGGCCCTGTTGCCGGCCAGACGTCAGAACCTGCTGTTCTCCGCGACCTTTTCCGCGGACATCAAGAAGCTGGCTTCCGGCATCCTGCATAACCCGGCGCTTGTCGAGGTCGCCCCCAACCGTACTGCAGTAAAGATTTCGCATGTTGTGCATCCGGTCGGTAAAACCAATAAGCGCACACTGCTATCGCATCTGATTCTGGAGCACGACTGGCGGCAGGTGCTGGTGTTCACGCGCACCAAACATGGCGCCAACCGTCTGGCCGAACAGCTGGGCAAGGATGGTATCCAGTCCTCTGCGATCCACGGCAACAAGAGCCAGACAGCGCGCACCAATGCGCTGGCGGGTTTCAAGGCGGGTACGGTCCGCGTGCTGGTCGCCACGGATATCGCCGCCCGCGGTCTGGATATCGACCAGCTGCCGCATGTGGTGAACTACGAGCTGCCCAATGTGCCGGAGGATTATGTGCACCGCATCGGGCGTACCGGGCGTGCCGGGCACAGCGGTGATGCCCTGTCACTGGTCTGCCGCGAGGAAGAGAAGCTGCTGAGCAGCATCGAGCGCCTGATCGGCAAGAAGATCGACGTGCTGCACGTGCCGGGCTTTACTACCGATTTTGCCGCACAGCCGAAATCCGAAGCCTCCGACGATGATCGCGGTCCGCGTCATGGCAACGGTGGACAGCGTCATGGGCGTCCGGCACAGGGTCATCCGCGTGCCGGTGGACCGCGTCGCGGCGAGGCAGGGCGCAGTTCCGGCGCAGGCCGTCGCAGCGGCGGTGGGCGTTCCTCCGGGCGTTAAGCCAGGCCGATGGTGAACGGCAGCCAACCTGCCCAGTCGATCGCCAGAAGCAGGGCGATACCGACGGACAGGATGAAAGGGAAGCTGAGCAGCGACATGAACTGACGGAATAGGCCGATCACAGCCGGAATCATGAACGGGATGAGTTAGTCGATATCCGAGCTGATGGCCATAGTCGCAATGGCTGAGCGTACAAGCGTGATGGCCAGATCGAGCCAGCGACTGTTGTACAGGAATCCCGTATTGGTTCCGATGGACATAGTCCCCCCTTTCTGCTTTGACATCATTCAACAGGCTGCGGACAGGATAGGCGTGCCTTTATAACGCGGGGTTTTGTTCTTGGTCTTGGCAACAAAAAAAACGGGCTCCGAAGAGCCCGTTTTTATATTGAGTCGCTGAAAATGATCAGCTGTAGAAGCTGATCATTTCTTCCAGGGACTTCGGTTTGATCTTCGATGCCTGACCGGCAGAGCCGAAGGCCTCGAAACGGGCCTTGCAGATCGCCTTCATGCCCATCTTGGCTTCCTTGTAGAACTTGCGCGGATCGAAGTTCGACTTGTTCTGCTCAAGATGACGACGGATCGCACCGGTGGATGCCATCCGCAGATCGGTGTCGATGTTGACCTTGCGGACACCATGCTTGATGCCTTCAACGATCTCTTCCACAGGCACACCATAGGTTACGCCCATATCACCACCGAAATCATTGATGATCTTCAGCCAGTCCTGGGGCACGGAAGATGAGCCGTGCATGACCAGATGGGTGTTCGGGATGCGTGCATGGATCTCTTTGACGCGATCGATAGCCAGGATGTCGCCTGTCGGCGGCTTGGTGAACTTGTAGGCGCCGTGGCTGGTGCCGATGGCGATGGCCAGTGCGTCAACACCGGTCTTGGCTACGAAATCGGCAGCCTCTTCCGGGTCGGTCAGAAGCTGGGAGTGGTCCAGAACGCCTTCAGCGCCGTGGCCGTCTTCCTCGCCCATCATGCCGGTTTCCAGCGAGCCCAGGCAGCCCAGTTCGCCTTCCACGGATACGCCGCCTGCATGAGCCATTTCACAGACCTTGCGGGTGGTCTCGACATTGTACTCGTAGGAAGCGGGGGTCTTGCCGTCGGCCAGCAGGGAGCCGTCCATCATCACCGACGAGAAGCCGGACTGGATGGAGCGCAGGCAGATCGAAGGTTCCGCACCGTGATCCTGATGCATCACGATCGGGATATGCGGGTACTGCTCGATAGCAGCAAGAATCAGATGGCGCAGGAACGGTTCGCCGGCATAGGAGCGTGCACCGGCCGAGCCCTGCATAATGACCGGCGAATTGACTTCATTCGCGGCTTCCATGATCGCCTGAACCTGTTCCAGGTTGTTAACGTTGAATGCAGGCATGCCATAGCTGTTTTCAGAAGCATGATCCAGCAGTTGTCTCAGTGAAATTAGAGCCATTTTCTTCCTCCTTGGAATTTGCAGGGATTTCAGTCCCCGTTATGTTGGCCCTTCAGGGCCGGTAAATCAATTCAGCCTTCAAAAACGTTGGCAGCCTGCACGATTTTCATCGTATTGGTTGCTCCTGCATGACCCATCGGTGTTCCCAGCGTCATGACCACCAGATCATCCTTCTCCACCAGCTTGTCGTACAGCATGATGGCAAAGGCATCCTGCGTGGCCTTTTGAGCATCGGTCGGGCCGTAGTCGCCGCTGATCGGCTTGGGAATCACATTGCGGAACAGTGTGACACGTCCTGCCGTGGACTGCAGCGGAGTCAGGGCATAGATCGGCACCCGCGAGAGGTGACGCGACATATACAGGGCGGTGTTGCCGCTCTGAGTGAAGGCCGCAATCGCCTTGATCGGCATGATATGCGAGACCTCCATGGCCTGACGTGCGATGCACTCGTCCACCGACTGCGGTGGATAACGCGGATCACGTGTCTGGGCGGATGCCATCACCGGCTGCTTTTCTGTTTCAAGGCAGGTGCGGTGCATGGCTTCCACAGCTTCCACTGGGTATTTACCGGCAGCGGTTTCACCAGAAAGCATGATGGCATCAGTACCGTCCAGCACGGCATTGGCCACGTCGTTGACCTCGGCACGTGTCGGGATCGGATTGTTGCACATCGATTCCATCATCTGCGTTGCCACGATCACCGGGCAATTGTATTTCGGAGCCATGCGCAGGATTTTCTTCTGCGCGGGCGGCACGGCAGCATCGCCGATTTCCACACCCAGATCGCCACGCGCCACCATCACCACATCGGATGATTCCAGGATGGAGATCAGGTTGGCATCCATGACGGCTTCGGCACGTTCCACCTTGGCCACCAGTCCTGCACGACTGCCTTCGGCTTCGACCAGCGTGCGGGCATAATCCATATCTGCACCGTCACGCGGGAAGGAGATGGCGATGTAGTCCACACCGATGGCACAGGCCGTCTTGATGTCTTCCTTGTCCTTGTCGGTGAGCGCTGCTGCGGAAAGTCCGCCACCGGCGCGGTTGATGCCCTTGTTGTTGGACAGCTCGCCGCCGATGACCACGGTGCAGTGGATCTCCTGCCCGACGATCTTGTCCACGTCCATGACGATCAAACCGTCATTGAGCAGCAGACGTGCGCCCGGTTCGACGTCACCGATCAGTTCCTTGTAGGTGATACCCACGCGCTCATCGGTACCCGCATCCAGATCCAGCGCACCATCGACGATGAAGTGCTGACCGGGGGTGAGCATGGTTTTGCCCTTGATGAACTTGCCGCAGCGGATCTTCGGCCCCTGCATGTCGGCAAGGATGCCGATATAGACGCCATGTTTTTTGGCTGCAGCACGGACATTTTCGGCCCGCTTGCGGTGTTCTTCAGGTGTGCCATGAGAAAAATTCAGGCGGACGACATTCACGCCGGCGCCGATAAGCCGGTCCAGCACCTCCGGTGATTCGGAGGCGGGACCAAGCGTTGCTACAATTTTAGTTCTGCGAAAAACTCCCACTTAGGCGGCTCTCTCCTCAAGCATGGCAACTGCAGGCAATTTCTTGCCTTCGAGGAACTCAAGGAATGCACCACCACCGGTGGAGATATAAGAAACCTTGTCTTCGATGCCGTATTTATCCACAGCAGCCAGTGTGTCACCGCCGCCTGCAATCGAGAATCCCGGAGAATTGGCGATAGCCATGGAAATGGTCTTGGTGCCTTCGCCGAACTGGTCGAATTCGAACACTCCCACCGGGCCGTTCCACACGATGGTGCCGGCCTTCATGATGATCTCGGCCAGGGCCTGTGCGGAATCCGGGCCGATATCGAAGATCATGTCGTCATCCAGCACGGCATCTGCGGCCTTCAGGGTTGCCTCGGCATCAGCAGCGAACTTCTTGGCGCAAACTACATCGGTCGGCACAGGAATGCTGCCGCCGCGGGATTCGGCATCGGCTGTCAGCTTCTTGCAGGTGTCGATCAGGTCGGCTTCGTACAGCGATTTGCCGACAGGGTAACCGGCAGCAGCAATGAAGGTGTTGGCGATACCGCCACCCACAACCAGCTGATCCACGACCTTGGAGAGGGACTCCAGCACGGTCAGCTTGGTGGAAACCTTGGAACCGCCGACGATGGCGATCATCGGACGTGCCGGGTTGTGCAGGGCCTTGCCCAGCGCTTCCAGTTCGGCAGCCAGCAGCGGGCCTGCGCATGCCACGGGAGCGAACTTGCCGGCACCGTGGGTGGAAGCCTGTGCGCGGTGCGCAGTACCGAAGGCGTCCATCACGTAGATGTCGCACAGTGCGGCGTATTTCTTCGACAGGGCCTCGTCATCCTTGCCTTCGCCCTTGTTGAAACGCACGTTGTCCAGCAGCACGACTTCGCCATCGGCAACATCAAAGCCACCGTCGATGTAGTCGCGGATCAGGCGGACAGACTTGCCCAGCAGGGAAGACAGGTGATCGGCAACCGGCTTCAGGGAGTTCTCCTCGCTGAATTCGCCTTCAGTCGGACGGCCCAGATGGGACATCAGCATCACCTTGGCGCCGGCGTTCATTGCGTGGGTGATGGTCGCCATGCTGGCGCGGATGCGGGCATCCGAAGTCACCTTGCCGTCTTTGATCGGCACGTTGAGGTCCTCGCGGATCAGTACTCGCTTACCTTTCAGGTCAAGATCGGTCATTTTGATTACAGACATGTTTCACTCCCTATGAATGAGTCGCTGACAAGCTTGTCACGCAGTGTGGCAGGTTGATGACATGGACTCTGATGTTAAACGCTAACGTTTGTCGCTGCCGGTCCGTCGGTGGACCCTGAGGCGGGCCGGCAATGACAAACGTGGGGGCTGAAAGCCCCCACGTTCATGCTCTTACTTGGCGATATGGCGAACCAGATTCATCATATTGCAGGTATAGCCGTACTCGTTGTCGTACCAGGAAACCAGCTTGACGAAGGTGCCGTCCAGCGCGATACCGGCACCGGCATCGAAGATGGAGGAGAAGCGAACGCCGCGGAAGTCTGTGGAGACAACCTTCTCATCGGTGTAGCCCAGCGTGGAGCTCATCTCGCCTTCGGATGCGGCCTTCATGGCAGCACAGATCTCTTCATAGGTAGCGGACTTCTCGAGTTCGCAGGTCAGATCGACCACGGAAACGTCGGAGGTCGGCACGCGGAAGGCCATGCCGGTCAGCTTGCCGTTGAGTTCCGGAAGAACGACGCCCACAGCCTTGGCAGCACCGGTGGAGGACGGGATGATGTTCTCCAGGATGCCGCGACCACCGCGCCAATCCTTGTTGGACGGGCCGTCCACGGTCTTCTGGGTTGCGGTTGCAGCATGCACGGTGGTCATCAGGCCACGCTTGATGCCGAACTTGTCGTTGATCACCTTGGCCATTGGAGCCAGGCAGTTGGTGGTGCAGGAAGCAGCGGACACGATGGTCTGGCCGGCGTAGGTGTTGTGGTTCACGCCGTACACGAACATCGGGGTCTTGTCCTTGGCAGGAGCGGACTGCACAACCTTCTTGGCGCCGGCATTGATGTGGGCCTGGCAGGTTTCGGTGGTCAGGAAGAAGCCGGTGCAATCGATGACGATCTCGGCGCCCACTTCATTCCACTTCAGGTTGGCCGGATCGCGCTCGGCGGTCAGGCGGATCTTCTTGCCGTTGACGACCAGATTGCTGCCGTCGACCGACACATCGCCGTTAAAGCGGCCATGCACGGAATCGTACTTCAGCATGTACTCCAGATAATCCGGGTCCAGCAGGTCGTTGATGCCGACCACTTCCATATCGGTGAAATCCTTGGCGATTGCACGGAACACCATGCGACCGATACGACCGAATCCATTGATACCAACTTTGATTGTCATTTATAACTCCTCTCTGTATGTATATTAAATCAAGCTACTTCGTTGACGGCGGCAACCACAGCATCGGTTGTAATGCCGAACAGTTTGAACAGTTCGCCGGCAGGTGCCGACTCACCGAAGGTATCCATACCCACGGCTTTACCGTTCAGGCCGATATACTTGGCCCAGAAACCGGTCACACCGGCTTCCACTGAAACACGCGCGGTCACCGAAGATGGCAGCACGGACTCTTTGTACGCAGCATCCTGTTTGTCGAATGCATTGGTGGAAGGCATGGACACAACGCGGATCTTCTTGCCGCTCAGCTTGGCAGCGGCTTCCATGGCCAGCGACACTTCCGAACCGGTGGCGATGATGATGGCGTCCGGGGTTCCGTCGCAATCCTTGAGGATGTAGCCGCCGCGCTCGATCAGCTTGATCTGGGCTGCTGTGCGCTTCTGGTGCGGCAGGTTCTGACGCGAGAAGATCAGTGAGCTCGGACCGGTCTGGTTCTGGATGGCGACCTTCCAGGCCACAGCCGATTCAACGGCATCGCAAGGGCGCCATACATCCATGTTCGGAATCATGCGCAGGGTTGCGGTCTGCTCGACAGGCTGATGCGTCGGGCCGTCTTCGCCCAGACCGATGGAGTCATGGGTGAATACCTCAATATGACGCACCTTCATCAGGGCAGCCATACGCAGGGCGTTACGGGCATACTCGGAGAACATCAGGAAGGTCGCGCCGTAGGGCACAAAACCGCCGTGCAGGGCAACGCCGTTGATCATGGCAGCCATGCCGAACTCGCGCACACCGTAGTTCACATAGTTACCGGCTGCATCCTTGATCACCGGCTTGGCACCGGACCACAGGGTCAGGTTGGAGCCTGCCAGGTCGGCGGAGCCGCCCAGGAATTCCGGAGTGATCTTGGCCAGGCCTTCGATGGCGTTCTGCGAAGCCTTGCGGGAGGCGATGGTCTCGCCCTTGGCATCGACAGCTGCGATGTAGGCATCGGCACCGGCTTCCCAGTCAGCGGACAGCTGACCGTTGATGCGGCGCTTGAACTCGGCAGCTTCGGCAGGGTACTTGGCTGCATAGGCGGCAAAGCGCTTGTCCCACTCGCTTTCGGCGGCAGCGCCGGCTTCCTTGTTGTCCCAGCCGGCATAGACATCGGCAGGGATCTCGAACGGTGCGGCATCCCAGCCCAGTTCCTTACGGACCAGTGCGATCTCGTCGTCACCCAGAGCTGCACCGTGGCAGTCGTGTGTGCCGGCCTTGTTCGGGGAACCGAAGCCGATGATGGTCTTGCAGCAGATCATGGTCGGCTTGTCCTTCTCGGCGCGGGCGGCCTCGATGGCCTTCTTGATCTCGACCGCGTCGTGGCCGTCCACATTGCGGATCACCTGCCAGCCGTAGGCCTCGAAACGCCCCGGGGTGTCGTCGGTGAACCAGCCCTCGACGTGACCGTCGATGGAGATGCCATTGTCGTCCCAGAAAGCGATCAGCTTGCCAAGACCCAGAGTGCCGGCCAGCGAGCAGGCTTCATGCGAGATGCCTTCCATCAGGCAGCCGTCGCCGAGGAACACATAGGTGCTGTGGTCGACGATGGTGTGGCCCGGCTTGTTGAACTGGGCGGCAAGGGTCTTCTCTGCCAGCGCCATGCCGACGCCGTTGGTGATGCCCTGGCCCAGCGGGCCGGTGGTGGTCTCGACGCCCGGAGCATAGCCGTATTCCGGGTGGCCCGGGGTGCGCGAATGCAGCTGACGGAACTGCTTGAGCTCGTCCATCGGCAGGTCGTAACCGGTCAGGTGAAGCAGGGAGTAGATCAGCATGGAGCCGTGGCCGTTGGACAGGATGAAACGGTCGCGATCAGCCCACTGCGGGTTGGCCGGGTTGTGTTTCATGTAATCGTTCCACAGGACTTCGGCAATATCGGCCATACCCATCGGCGCGCCCGGATGCCCCGAGTTAGCCTTCTGTACTGCGTCCATGGACAGGGCGCGAACAGCGTTGGCCAGATGTCTGCGATTGTTACTCATGTGCTAATCCCCTTTGGTTCTTGATTGGTGTTAATCACCCGCGCGAACCCTATTTGATTTAAGTATAAAAACTAATCATCATTTATTATGCGGAGTATAAAATATATTTATATTACACCCCGACAGTGGCCCTCGCGGGTCACGACCGGTCTAAACGTGAAGCGTTGTCTGTACGTGGCGGATATTACCGATACCGCCGTCCAGCACCACGGTGTCCGTGGTCATGAACTTGCCGAAGGTGTCGTGGCCTGTCTTGACGTGACGCACATAGGCGCCGGAGGTCAGGCCGGTGGCAATGAACAGGCAGTCGTCGGAGGTGACCAGTTCGTCGCGCGTGATGATGCGCTTGGTGTCGATACCTTCTTTCTTGCACAGCTCGATCTCGAAATCCTTCTGTGGGGCCATGCGACCGAACATCTCAGCGCCCATGGCGCGTGCCGCACAGGCGGTGACGATGCCTTCCGGCGTGCCGCCGATGCCGAACAGGGCATCAGAACCCATGTTCAGAACAGCCTGGATCGCGCCGTTCACATCGCCGTCGGTCGCCAGGCGAACCTTGGCTCCTGCGGCGTAAACTTCTTTGATGATCTGTTGGTGGCGCGGCTTGTCGAGAATGAAGATCTTCAGCTCGCCGACTTCCTTACCCATGGCAGCTGCAAGCTGCTTCAGGCGATCGGCTACCGGTGCTTCGGGGTCGATCTTGCCGCGAGCGGCCTTCGGATACACCTGCTTGTCCATATAGAAGCAGGAACCGGGGCGGAACATGGTGCCTGCAGGTGCTGCTGCAAGGGTCACGATGGAGCCGGGCATGTCCTTGGCGAAAAGATTGGTACCTTCGATGGGATCGACGGCGATATCCACACCGATGCCTTCACCGGTGCCGACGGGTTCATCATCATACAGAGCCGGGGCTTCATCCTTGGCGCCTTCGCCGATAACGATGACGCCTTTCATCTTGACCTCGTTGATGCGCTTGCGCATGGCATCCACTGCCAGACCGTCGCCTTCATCCTTCTGGCCTGAGCCGACGAACGGCGCGCAGGCGCGGGCTGCGGCCTCGCAGACCTCTACCAGATCAATTTTAAGGTTGCTTACCCTGCCCATGAAACCCTCCCAGTCGAACTTCTTCCGCTTTGCGGGAGCCGCATCTTAGCCGATAAAACCTGCCAAGGCGACCCCAAATATATAGAGGGAAAAGCTATGCTATCTCAGTAATTTAGGAGCTGCAGCAGATTTTGGTGCAGTGCATCCGAGGCTGCGGCGGCGATCGAAGATACCGGCCGGATGTTGTCGAATAAGGCCTTGCCGTCAAAGTCGCTGATTGTGCAGCCGGCTTCCAGCGCGATCAGTCCGCCGGCGGAGAAATCCCAGATCTTTTCTCCGCCATGAATGATGAACTGTCCGCGCCCGGCTGCCAGCCATGCCCATTCGAGGGCGCAACTGCCGATATTGCGCTGGCTGCGGTAATGCCCCGGCGTGGTCATCTGTAATCTGTGTGTCGCATCCAGTCGCTTGAAATCCACAAAACCCACCGAGCTTTTCATGTCCGTCGCCGGTCTGGCGTGCAGGGCGCTGCCGTTAAGTTGCGCGCCGTGCCCGGACTGGGCACAGAAGGTTTCGTTGCGTACAGGGTCGACAATGCAGGCCAGCACAGGGCTGCCGTCCTCGATCAGGGCCAGTGAAAGCGCGAAGCCGGGGAAAGAGGTGACGAAGTTGGTGGTCCCGTCAAGCGGATCAAGGCACCATAAACGTCCGCCCTGTTGCAGGCAGGCGTGTTGTTCGGCCGCTTCCATCTCTTCGCCGAGAAATGCTATGTCCGGCCATGCGGCGGCCAGCTTCTGCCGGACGTGTTGCTGACATGCCAGATCGGTTTCGGTGACCACGGAGCCATCGTCCTTATCAGTGCTCGCCTTGTTCTGCTGCAAAAAGGCGGGCATCAGAATTTCTCTGCCGGCGCTTTCAAGGATGCCTGCGAGGGCGCTGCTGGTCGGCTTGCTCATGCTTAAGACTCCATCGATTGCGTGGCGGGTTGCTGCGATTGGTGCTTTGTTCCGCGTGCGTGCATGCTATGATGCGTATCCCCGTCAGATGTGACAATCATTCGGGGACAATCATACATGGAGGTGCATGGTGCTTAAAGGAAAGATGGTGATCGGACAATCCGGCGGGCCGACGGCCGTAATCAACCAGTCTCTGGTCGGGGCTGTGCTTGCAGCACGTCAGGAAAAGGCGATTACCGGTATCCTCGGAGCCCGGCATGGTATTGCCGGCATCATGAAAGAGGATTTTGTCGATCTGACCACGCAGTCGGTCGAGCAGCTCGAGGTCGTCGCACAGACACCGGCAGCAGCCCTCGGCTCGGTCCGTCTGAAGCCGGGACGTGCGGAGTGCGAGCGCGTGTTCGAGGTGTTCAGGAAGAACGATGTGCGTTACTTCTTCTATATCGGCGGTAATGATTCGGCCGAGACCGCACACATCATTTCCGAAATGGCCCGCGAGGCCAATTACGATTTCTGCACCGTGCATATTCCCAAAACCATCGATAACGACCTGCGCGTGACCGATCATTGCCCGGGCTTTGCCTCGGCTGCACGCTTCGTGGCTCTGGCTTTCATGGGCGACGATCGCGACAGTAACGCGCTCAAGGGCGTGAAAATCAATGTGGTGATGGGCCGTCACGCAGGCTTTCTGACCGCGGCAGCTGCGTTGGCACGTCAGGCGGAGGGCGATGGCCCGCACCTGATCTATCTGCCCGAACGCGTGTTCGATATCGAGCAGTTCAAGCAGGATGTGCGCAGCGTGGTGGCAAAGCATGGCCGTTGCGTGGTGGCTGTTTCCGAAGGCATTTCCGATGCGGATGGCAATCCGATCGCTTCCAGCGGCGAGCGCGATTCGCATGGCAATGTGCAGCTTTCCGGTACCGGCGCGCTGGGCGATTGCCTGTCGGCGCATGTGAAGGAAGCCTTCAAGGGTGAGGGCGTGCGTGTGCGTGCCGACACCTTCGGATATCTGCAGCGCAGTTTCCCGACCATCGTGTCGCCGGTGGATGCACGCGAGGCACGCGAGGTGGGAACATTCGGTGTGAAGCATGCGGCAAGCGGTGCAGGCAATGGCTCGGTGGCCATCCGCAGGCTTTCCAGCGCGCCGTATGCCAGCGAATATTTCATGACCCCGTTGGCAAGCGTTGCCAGGGAAACAACTGCGGTTGCCGATGCATACATCAATGCCGCAGGTAACGATGTTACCGATGCCTGGCTGGACTACGTCCGCCCTCTGGTCGGTGATTTGCCGGAGATAGGCCGCCTGTAGTATTTCGGCATAGCATGACAGCGAGCGGGTAGAATCAGGATATTGGTGAACAGGAGGGGGAAATGCCTTTAGCATGGAGTGATGATTACACGACCGGGGATGCGGAGATCGATGCGCAGCATAAGCAGCTGTTCCAGTATCTTGCCGATCTGGAAGAGCATATGAACGGCACGATCGATGATGCCTATGTGAAGCGGTTCCTCGACACGCTCGGCCTGTATACCCGCTCGCATTTCTGCTACGAGGAAATCTGCATGCGTGCAAAGAAGTGTCCGGTAGCGGACAAGAACAAGGAGCAGCATGCCAAGTTGCTCGATGCCTATACCCAGTTCCGGCATCGTTTTGATGTCGAAGGGGCAAGCACGGACCTGATCAGCCGCCTGCATGCCTTTCTGGAGAGCTGGCTTGTGAACCACATCCTGAAGATCGATACGCACCTGAAAAAATGCAATCCGTGAAGGTCGGTGTTTTCCTGACGACAGCGTTGCTGTTCGCCGGGATGATGCCGCTGGCTGCGCCTGAAGCGGCCGAGTTGCAAGGGGTCCGGCTGGATGACCGGATCGGGCAGGCCGGGTTCGAGAAGAATCAGGATATCCGGCAGATGCATGCGCTGGAGGCACGTCTGCAACACTTCAACAGCATGTTCGGCGATGCCCGCAAGGGCGATGTATTGATCTTCGAGTTCCTTCCTGATGGCGGGGGCACGCGTGTGGTTGCCAATGACATTGAAAAAGGCAGAGTGCCGGGAGAAGATTTCCAGCGTGCCCTGCTTGCTGTGTGGTTGGGGGATCACCCCGCCGACACGTCGCTGAAAAAGGGGATGCTGGGTCTGGATTGAGGCGCTGTAAGGGCTCCCGTTCGCGTTGACTTGGGTGGGTCATTTGGACAGGGTTCGCGCCGTCAAATTTTGCGAGGTACCCAAGTGAAGTCCGAAGGAAACACCTTTTTGTTGCGGGTCCGCCCGACCATCCCCAAAGCCCTGAAACGTCTTGAAGATATCGCATCCAACCTGTGGTTTGCGTGGAACTCCGATGCCCGTGCGCTGTATCATCAGATGGATCCCGTGTTGTGGATCGTGTGCGGTCACAACCCGCGCGCTTTCCTGCGCCGCGTCAGCCAGCGTCGACTGGATGAAATGGCTTCAGATCGCGCCTTTCTTTCCCAGTATCATGGTGTGGTTTCGGGTTTCGATTCCTACCTGAAAGAGGAGCATCAGTGGTACACCAACAAGATCGAGGAGCCGGGCGCACATCAGATCGCCTATTTCTCCGCCGAATTCGGTATCCACGAGTCGCTGCCGATCTATTCCGGTGGACTCGGCATCCTTTCCGGCGATCATTGCAAGTCGGCCAGTGATCTGGGCCTGCCGTTCACGGCTGTCGGCCTGCTGTATCGTCAGGGCTATTTCACGCAGACCATCAATGCCGTCGGCCAGCAGGTCGCCGTGTATCACGACAACCGCTTCGGCGATCTGTGTATCGAGCCTGCCAAGGACAAGGACGGCAAGGATGTCATCCTGCATCTGGATTTCCCGGAATGTGTTACCGATGTGAAGGTGTGGGTCGCTCAGGCCGGGCATATCCAGCTGGTACTGCTGGACACCGATCTGCCGCAGAATTGTGATTCCTGCCGTGTTATCACCAACCAGTTGTACGGTGGCGGTATCGAGAACCGCATCAAGCAGGAGATCGTGCTCGGTATCGGCGGCGTTCGCGCGCTGCGCCTGCTGGGCATCACCCCGACCGTCTGGCATGCCAATGAAGGCCATGCCGCATTTATCGTGCTCGAGCGCTCCCGCGAGTTTGTTTCGGAGGCCGGTCTGGATTTCGAGTCCGCTCTGGAAACCGTTCGCGCCAGCACCGTATTCACCACCCATACCCCGGTTCCCGCCGGTCACGACATCTTCCCGCTGGAGCTGTTCGATCGTCATATGAGCGGTTTTGCTGAAAAGCTGGGCATATCCCTGGCGCAGCTGCATCAGCTCGGGCATGGCGATTTCGGGCATGGCGCCCACGGTTTCAACCAGACCGCTCTGGCCATCCACGGCGCAGCCTATGTCAACGGTGTGGCCAAGCTGCACGGCGAAGTCAGTTCGGTGATCTGCCAGTCGATGTGGCCTGATCTCAAGCCGGAAGAAAACCCGGTGACCTCGGTGACCAACGGCGTGCATGTGGCCACCTGGCTGGCGCCGGAGTTCGTCAATGCATTCAACCAGCATCTGGGCGGTCAGTGGCGCGGCCATCTGCTCGATCCGGACTACTGGGAGAACATCCAGGACATTCCGGACTACCTGTACTGGAGTATCCACCAGACCAACAAGCAGCGCATGCTGCAGTATGTCCGCGAGCATCTGGAGCGTCAGGCCCGCCGTAACGGCGACAGCGCGCATCTGGTGCAGGCCATGACCTCGTTCTTCGATGTGCGCACGCTGGTGGTCGGCTTTGCCCGCCGTTTTGCCACCTACAAGCGTGCCACGCTGTTGTTCCAGGATGAAGCGCGCCTGCTCGAGTTACTCAACAACAGCAAGCGTCCGGTTGTCTTCCTGTTCGCGGGCAAGGCTCATCCGGCCGACAAGCCCGGTCAGGAACTGATCCGCCGTATCCATGAGATTGCCCGCAAGCCCGGCTTTGTCGGTCGCGTTCTGATGCTGGAAGGCTACGACATGAGTCTGGGTCGCTACCTGACTGCCGGTGTGGACGTCTGGCTGAACAATCCGATCCGTCCGATGGAAGCATCAGGCACCTCGGGTATGAAGGCTGCGATGAACGGCGTGCCGAACCTGAGTATTCTCGACGGCTGGTGGCCGGAAGGTTTCCAGGGCGATAACGGCTGGGCCATCGGTGGCGAGCGCGATATCGAGGATGACGAGAAGCGCAACGTGGATGATGCGGCTTCACTGTATCACCTGCTGCAGCGTGAAGTGGCTCCGACCTACTATCGTCGTAACGAAAGCGGTTTCTCCGATGAGTGGGTGGGTATTTCCAAGCGTGCGATGATCTCCAGTATCCCGCACTTCAATACCGATCGCATGGTCTCCGAATATACCGAGCGCTTCTATGTGCCGGCCTCGGAGCACGGCAAGCTGCTGGCAGCCAACAACTTCAAGCATGCCCGCGCTCTTGCGGCATGGAAGTCCAAGGTTCGCAAAGCCTGGAGCAAGATCAGCCTGAGCATGGTGGGCAGCAGTGCCACCGAGTTCGATACGACCTTCGGCAAGGAATTGCAGCTGAATGTCCAGGTCAATCTGGACGGCCTGACTGCCGATGACATCAAGGTTGAAGTGATGTTGCTTCGTCCGACTCGCAATGGTGGCTACAAGCCTTATCGCATGGTGACCATGGAGCATGTCAAGGATGGTGCCTACAAGGTGAATCTGATGCCGGACGACAGTGGCGATTTTGCCTATCACGTGCGTGCCTACCCGACGCACCCTGATCTGGCTCATCCGCTGACCATGGGTCTGATGACCTACCTGTAAGTCTAAGTACCAGCGCAAAAGCAAAAGCGGCGTCATCTCAGGATGGCGCAGTTTTTTTGTCGCTGAATTCAGTCAGTCAGATCGGTTTTAATCGAACACCATGGCGGCGCCGCCGAGGATGCCGGCATCGTCGGCGAGCGAGGAGCGTAGCACCTCGATTTTGCCGACCAGCGGCGGGATCAGGTGTGCGTCGAGTTCCTGCTGCAAGGCCGGTGCAAGGTGATTCCATGCGCCGGTCAGGCCGCCGCTGATGCTCACCCGGCGGATATCCAGCAGCTTCACCGCCTCGGCAATGGCACGGCCGAGTGTGCGGCCTGCATCGTGCAGCACTGTCAGGGCATGCTGGTCACCCTCATCGGCCAGCTGCGTCACATCGCGGGCATCGGCAGACTTGCCGGAAAGCGCTGCGAATCGTTCTGCCACCGCCGTGGCGCTGGCCCATGTCTCCAGACAGCCGCGCGCTCCGCAGCCGCATATGCGATCATCCGGGGCCACATGCATATGGCCGATCTCCATCGCCATGCCGCCATCGCCGGTGTACAGCTGATGACCCAGCACCACGCCGCCGCCGACACCGGTGCCGAGCGTGAGGTGCAGCAGCGAGGGAGCACCCTTACCGGCTCCGAAGCGGAACTCACCGAGGGCTGCCACAGAGGCATCGTTCTGCGCCTGTACAGGGCAGGCAAGACGCTTGCCCAGCATGGCATCCAGCGGAAAGTCCTGCAGGCCGGGGATGTTGGGGGAGGAGAGCAGCAGACCCTGATGGACATCGAAGAAGCCGGGAAAGCCGATGCCGATCCCCTGAACAGCGGGGTGCCTGTCGAGCATCGGCCGGATGGCTCTGTCCATCACATCGAGCACCAGTGCCGCCGCCGCATCCGGTTCGTTGGCATCATGCCGCGAAAGCCTTGCTTCCTGCCGGCTGCGATCAACGACCGTGCCGTTTTCATCAACGACAGCCAGGCGGATATTGGTTCCGCCGATATCCACCCCGAGGGCGAGCTTTTCCGGCATGTCAGTCGTTCAGTGAGGCGTATAGCTCGAGATAGCTGTTGGCGGAGGCATCCCATGAGGAATCGCGCTTGATGGCATTGCCCATCACATGCTTCCACACTATCGGCTTGCGCCATGTTTCCACGGCTGAGTCAAGTGCTGCGCGGAATGCATCGGGATTGGGCTCGGTGAAGGCGAAGCCGGTGGCGTTGTTCCTGTCCTGTGCGTAATCGGTGACCGTGTCTTTCAGACCGCCGGTGGCGCGCACCACGGGGATATTGGCATAGCGCATGGCCATCAATTGCCCCAGACCGCATGGCTCGAAGCGCGATGGCATCAGGAAGATGTCGCCGGCTGCATAGATGCGGCGCGCCAGCCCCTCATCGAATCCGGCATGGAAATACATTTGCTGCGGACGCTCGGCAGCCAGTCTGTGCAGAGCGGCTTCCCAGGCAGGCTCGCCGGAGCCGAGGATGGCGATCTGGTAGCCCTCCTGCAGCCAGCCGGGGATGCAATCAAGCAGCAGATCCACGCCTTTCTGCTCGGCCAGTCGCGAGATCATGGTCAGCATCGGTTGCTCGCTGTCGGAGGAAAGTCCGGTTTCGGCTTGCAGGGCGGCCTTGCATGCGGCCTTGCCGGCCAGTTTGCCGGGGCCGAAAGGGGCGGCGATGGCGCTGTCGCCGGACGGGTCCCAGTTCTCGATATCCAGGCCGTTGACGATGCCGGAGAGTTTGTTCTTATGATCGCCGAGGAAGCCGTTGAGGGCGCAGCCGTATTCCGGCGTCAGGATTTCCTCCGCGTAGGTCTTGCTCACCGTGGTGACATGGTCGGCGGCGGCGATACCCGCCTTCATACAGTTGATCTGGCTGTAAAACTCGTAGCAGCCGGTATGGTAATAATCTGCCGGCAGGCCGAGGCGGTGCAGCCAGAAGGACGGGAAGCAACCCTGATAGGCCAGATTGTGGATGGTGAATACGCTTTTCGCCTTGGCCAGATGCGTGCGGTGCTGGTACTGGGTTTTCGCCAGCAGCGGGATGAAGCCTGTCTGCCAGTCGTGGCAATGCAGGATATCCACCGGTGCACCGAGCATGCAGGATGTTTCAAGGGCGGCGCGGCTGAAGAACAGGTAGCGTGGGAAGTTATCCTCCCAGGCACCGCCTGCCGGGCCGTAGATGCCGTCGCGGGCGAAAAGGTCGTCCTGCTCGACCAGAATGAAATCCACGCCTTCCACCACGGCCTTGTGCAGCGGTGCGGTGCGGTTCACGCCGTCCACCCAGATGGTGACGGCCTTGTTCATCGCGTTAACCGGCGCGCCGCTGGCACCAATCTGTTTGCGGTAATAAGGGAGAATCACCGTGACTCGGTGTCCGAGGCGGGAAAGCGCCAGCGGCAGCGAGCCCGCCACATCGGCAAGGCCGCCGGTTTTGGCCAGTGGTGCAGCCTCGGATGCGATAAACACGATATTCATCGGTGCCATGTGTACTCCCCTCGAGTTGGTAAGGCTCCATGTTAGCAGCGCAATGTGTCAGCAACAATTCCCGGACGTGATGGACTTTCAGTGGCATTCCGCGATAGTTCCCCGATGACGCATGATCGGATTGGAATGTGGACTTTATTGGCCGTGGCCGTGGTGACAGCAGGGCTGTTTTTCTGGACGACCTCACAACACAAGCAGGGCGGCAGTGTAGCCGACACCTATGTGGATCAGGCCGGGCAGGTGCATGTGCTGGGTGTGACATTGGGCAGTACCACGCTGCGCGAGGCTGAGCGAATCCTGCAGAGCAAGGCCGAGGTGGCCCTGTATATCTATCCCACTGGGCATTCCTCCGCTGGTTTGAAGATGGAGGCATATTTCCCGTCCATCGCAGACCACACCCGGGTGATCCTGCTGCTGGATGTGCCGCAATCGAGGCTGCTGGATATCGAGTCACGCGCTTCACAACCCCATCAGGCGCAGAACGGCGTGGTGCGCATGAATCCGGCCGTAGCCGACCTGATGAACATGGCCGGGGCCGTGGTTGCCGAACTGACGCTGATCCCGAGTCTGGATGTCAGCGCCGATAACCTGAAAGCCCGTTTCGGGGTGCCCGATTCCGCCCGTCCCGTCGCGGACGGGACGCTGGTCGAATACCGCTACGCCACTGCCGGTCTACGCGCGATTTTAGGCAAGGACGCGCTGCCGATGTTGCATTTCGCCAATCCGTCTGCTGCGAAGCAGGCATCGGAGTAAACAGCTTCAGCCGCGTGCATGCCGGAGGCGGTGTGCATATGCATGCGCTGCGGCGGAAACACACTGCGATACAGGGTCATCAGGCCAAGTACAAGAATGAGCAGGGCCGCGATGCGCAGCGAGATGCTGCGTTGCGTCGGGGTCATGCCACGCAGGATGGATGGCACGAACATCATCGCCGGGATCGTTCCGCATCCGAAGGCCAGCATCATCTGCACGGAACTCAAGGCGCTTCCCGATGCCAGCGCCATCGACAGGGCTGCATACACCAGCCCGCAGGGCAGCAGGCCGTTGATCAGGCCGAGTGCATACCAGCTGCTGACCCGGGCGCCGCGCGACACGCGCACGGCCAACTGCGCCAGACCTGTTTTACGGCTGGCCCATGCACCGAAGTGTTTCAACGGATCCGGCAGCCAGCCGGCAAGGTTCAGCGCGAAAAACATCATCAACAGGGCGGCAAAGATGGCGAACACACGCTGCAACTGCTCGCCGCCGAGGGCGCTCAATGCTGCACCGCTGAGGCCGACGATCAGGCCCAAGGCTGCATAGGTGCTGACGCGTCCGAATTGGTAGGCCAGCAGCCCCGACCACCAGACCTTCTCCCGGCTCATGCTCAGCGCACCGACCAGACCGCCGCACATGCCGATGCAGTGCAGGCTGCCCATGAAGCCCATGGAGAGCATTAGCAGTATCGCGGGCAGGCCGGTGAGGGCATGCTCCATCAGGGATGTTTGTCCGTGCCGGAGGCATCGTCTTTCTGCTCGATATCGTCATCATCGAGGATGCGGTGCGCCGGCCCCTCCATATCGTCGTACTGGCCGTTATTCACCGCCCAGAAGAAGATCAGCACGCTGACCAGCCCCAATAGGATCATGCCCGGAATCAGGCCGTAGATGACGCTCATATCAATCTCTCCGTTTGCCGTAGCCGCTCATGCTAACCCGGTCGCACGCCATGCATATGCCTGCGGATCAGGATGGCATTGCCGATCACCAGCAGCGAGCTCAGCGGCATGGCAAGGGCCGCGAACACCGGCGTGACCCATGCGGCCATCGCCGCCGGTACCAGCACGGCATTATAGGCCAGCGAAAGCATCAGGTTCTGCCGGATAGTGGCGAGGGTGCGTTGCCCCAGCGCGATGGCCCACGGGATTTTACGCACATCACTGCCCATTAGCACGATGTCCGAACATTCCATCGACACATCCGTGCCGCTGCCCATGGCGATGCTGATATCCGCTCTGGCCAGAGCCGGGGCATCGTTGACGCCGTCGCCGGCCATCAGCACGTGTTCACCGGCTCGCTGCAGGGATTCGATCTCGTTCAACTTATCTTCCGGCAGCACATCGGCAACCACACGGATGGGCCGGCTTGCATGTGCAGCAAGGGATTGTTGCAGATGTGTCGCAGCGGCGGCGGAATCGCCGGTTAATATGGTGATCCCGATACCGCGACCGGACAGATGTTCGACCAGTTCGACGGCCCCGTGACGCAGGCTGTCCTCGATGTGCAACAGGCCGAGAAATTTCCCCCGCGCTGCCACCAGCACAGCCGCGCCCATATCCGCTTCAATTCGCTGACAACCTGATTCGGTGGCTGCATCGAGCGCGATGCCCTGCCGGTACATCAAGCGGCGATTGCCGACCCATACCTGCTGTTCTCCCTTTGCTGTCTCTACAATACCTCCGACGCCCAGCCCGGGAAGCAACTGATGGTTCCGGCTGACAGGGAAACAGAGTTCTGCGGCCTCGACTGCCTTGCAGATGGCCGCAGCCAGCGGGTGGGAATAATGCCGCTCCACGGCGCCGGCCATTTGCAACAGGTCAGCGGAATCTTCGCTGACGATACCGCTTACCTGCATGCGGCCTTCGGTCAGTGTGCCGGTCTTGTCCAGCACCACATGCGTGACGGCGGACAGGCCTTCGAGCGCCTCGCCGTTGCGCACCAGTACCCCGTGTTTCGCAGCCACGCCGGTGCTCACCGCCACCGCCATCGGCGTGGCAAGCCCCAGCGCACAAGGGCAGGTGATAATCAGCACCGCGGTGGCGGCGAGCAGCGCCGTATCCATATCCGAGCGCATCCAGAAGAGAAAGGTGAGGGTGGCGAGCAGCAGCGTGGTGGCGACGAACCACGGCACGATTCGATCGGCCAGTTGCTGCACGCGCGCCTTGCTGCCCTGCGCGGATTCCACCAGATGGATGATGCGGGAGAGCATAGTGTCCGTACCGGTCTGTTCGACCCGCATGCTCAGCGGCGCATCGATATTCACCGTGCCACCGGCCAAGCGACAGCCGGTCTGCTTGTGCACCGGCATGGATTCTCCGGTCAGCATGGCCTCGTCGATATGCGAGTCTCCGTCGGTGACCACGCCGTCGGCAGGCACCCGGTCGCCGGGCCGGATTCGCAGGATGTCTCCCGGACTCAAGCGGCGCACCGCCACGCGTTCTTCACCTGTATCGGTGATGCGCGTGGCCATGCGCGGTTGCAACTCCAGCAGTCGCAGTGTGGCCGAGGAGGCATTGCGACGGGCCAGTGCTTCGAGGTAGCGGCCGATGAGGATCACGAACAGGAAGCTGACCACGGTGTCGAAATACACGTGTTCGCCCTGCATGGCGGTCTGCGCCAGGGAATAGGCGTAGGTGACAATGGCGCCGATGGCGATGGGCAGATCCATGCCGAGCAGGCCGCGGCGCAGGCCGCGAAACGCCGAAACAAGGATCGGGCCGCCCGAGTAGAGCAGCACTGGGGTGGCGATGGCACAGCTGACCCACTGGAAGAAATGCCTGTCCTCGATGCTGATGCCGGAGAAGGAACCGGCATACAGGGCGATGGAGATCCACATGATGTTCATCGCGCCGAAGCCGGCGAAGCCCATGCGGAACAACAGTTTCCGGTTGTGCTCTTTCAGTTGCCCCTCGGCATTGTCCGGATCGAAGGGGACGGCGGCATAGCCGGTGGCGGCGAGGCGTTTGAGGATAGCGGAAAGGGGGGTGATCGCCGACTGCCACTGCAACAGCAGGCGGTGGTGCACCAGGTTCACTTCGGCTTTGATGGCGCCCGGCATGGAGGCAAGCGCCTTCTCGATCAGCCAGACGCAGGCGGCGCAATGAATACCGTCCACCATCAGATGCGCCTCGCTGGAGCCGTCCGGCAATCGTCGCACGAACGCCTGCTGCACCTCGGGCAGATCGTATTGATCGATATCCGCAGGTGTTTCTGGCGGCGGAGCGATGGCCGCCTCCCTTTTGTGCAGGCGCTGGTAGAAGCCATCAAGGCCTGCCTCATGGATCACCCGGCACACCTCAAGGCAGCCGCTGCAACAGAATTGGCGCTGTTCTCCGGCAACCACGCCGCTGCATGCCGCCGCCCCCGTGGCCGGCAGGCCGCAGTGGAAGCAGCTTATGGTGTCACTTGCCGACAAAGATGCGCTGGGCGGTATCGAAGCGCTGCCCGTCGGCTTCGATGCGGGCGATCAGGTCCCAGTTGCCCGGCAGCGGGAAGCTCAGCGGAGCAGCGAAGGTTCCTGTATCCACCTTCTGCAGGTCCACGCTGAAATCGTAGTTCGCATCGTTCGGGCGGTAGGCCGAGATGCGCACCGCTCCGGAGTTCACCGGCTGACCCTGATGATCCATCACATACAGCCGGCAGGTGGCCGGCGTATTGGCCTGCATATCCCCGGGCAGCAGCAGTTGCAGGCGCCATGCAGAAGCTTCGGCCTGCTGACGGATATCCTTGTCGTGGAAGTAGTTCTTGCCGCGTTCGTAGTAGTTCTTGACCACCAGATTGGGCGGCGAGATAAAGGCCCAGCTGATGAATACGATATTCACCGCCACCACCACGGCCACGATGCCCAGCACACCGCGCAGCCAGGGACTTTTCAGATCCTCTTTGAGTTGTTCACTCAGCATCAGTTACTCCTGTTTCCCGACCGGGCTCATGAACACCGATTTATAGCTCAGGCGGACCGCCGGGGTGCCGGTATTCTCAAGTATGAAACGAATCCTGGTTTTCTTTTCCTGCAGGTTTTCCGGTTGTGCTGTCAGGAACACGCTGAACGGCACCATCTTGCCCGCCTGCAGCACCACATCCATGGTTCCGCCCACGATTGTCACACCGCTTTCATCGTCTATGGACAGCCGCATGTGCAGATCATCCAGTGTTTTGTTGACCGCCTTGATGGTGTACTTGTTGTGGATCTCGCCATTGCTCATCCGGATATACAGCGGCTGGCGCTCATGCACGATGGACAGCTCCACCGGCGGTATATGCGTCAGGCCATAGACGATACCGGCCACCGAAAGCATGAAGATGCTGCTGTAGGCGATGACGCGCGGCCGCTTGAACAGCGCCGGCAGTTTGATACCGGTCATTTCCTTTTCCGAGGAGTAGCGGATCAGGCCGCGCGGCCGGTTCACCTTGTCCATGATGCTGTCGCAGGCATCGATACACATGCCGCAGTGGATGCAGCCCTCCTGCATACCCTCGCGGATATCCACGCCGGTCGGGCAGACGCCGACGCACAGCTGGCAGTCGATGCAATCGCCGCGACTCTCGTTGCCCTTGCCCTTCACCTTGCCGCGCGGCTCGCCACGCTTCGCATCGTAGGTGGGCAGGATGGTGTCTTTATCGAGCATCACGCTCTGGATGCGGGCATAGGGGCACAGCCAGAAGCACACCTGCTCGCGCATGAAGCCGGCGAACACGTAGGTGCCGAAGACGAAGGCGGCGAGCACAGCCCATGCCACCAGCGGGGCATCGAGGCTCAGATAGCGCAGCCACAGATCGAACACGTCGGTGAAATAGGCGGCGAATGTAACACCGGTGACGATGGCGATGAGCATCCACAGGGTGTGTTTGAAGAGCTTCAGGCGGATCTTGCGGGCGTTCCACGGGGCGGCATCGAGCTTGCGGCGCTGCACCGGATTGCCCTCGATCTTTTCCTCCAGCCAGGTGAACCAGTCGGTCCACACCGTCTGAAAGCAGAAATAGCCGCACCACACGCGCCCGGCCACGGCGGTGACGCCGAACAGGGTCATGGCCAGCAGGATGAGGACCAGTGAGAGCATCCAGATATCCTGTGGCCAGACGGTGAGTGCGAACATATGGAACTGGCGGTGCGGGATATCGAAGAAGATCGCCTGCTGTCCGTCCCAGCGGAAGTAGGGGCCGATGAAGTACAGCAGCCACAGCGACCCTGCGAACCATTTGTAGTTGCGGAAACGACCCGTGACGCGCTTGGCATGGATGGTTTCGCCACCGGTGTTCACATGCCAGTGGGCGGCGTCCGCATAGAGCTCCTCGATACTTTGCTTTTCTTCCGACATGACTGCTCCTGATCGGCATGGATGATGTCATGCATCAGCCTTGCCTGGAATGCTCATTTTCGCGCCAGCGCGGCGCAACGCCCTCTCCACCTAAAGCAAAGAAAAAGGGAGGCATACACCTCCCTCTCCCTTCAATTGTCAGACCCTGCGTTTATTCAGAATCACCCTTGCTGCCGATGATCCTGAAAAACCTGTAGGCCAGATAGCCGATGATAACGAGGCATCCGGCGATGGAGATGATGACGCTGATAACAACTGCATCCATGTCAGCCTCCTATTTCCCGCCGCCGAATTCATGCACCTTGACGGCCAGCATCTTGATCGCCTCGGGGCTGAGCTTGCCGCCGAAGGCGGGCATGATAGCGATACGGGTGTTCGGAACATCGGCCGGATCCTGGTTCACACCGTCGCGGATGGTGCGCATGATCTCCTCGCGTGAACTGCCGAAACGCCAGATCGCATCGGTCAGGTTGGCTGCGCCCGACCCCAGATCGTTGATCGCGCCGCCCTTGCCGTCCATGCCATGGCAGTTCGAACAGCCGACATCGTCGAATTGCGTCATCTGCTCCGCTGTCGCTTTACCCTGCGAGAGGGCGACCACGGTGTCGGTCAACTGGTTGAGTTCATCGTTGTTGAGGAACTCGCTGTGCGCCGGCATATTGCTTTGACGACCATCGGTGATGCTTTCGATGATGGTGTCGATATCACCGCCGTACAGCCAGTCGTCGTCCGCCAGGTTGGGGAACAGTCCCTGTGCACCCTCGCCGCCTGCACCATGACAGGCCGCGCAGTAGTCACCGAAGATGGCCTTGGCCGAGGATTCGGCGAAGTTGCGCAGACCGTCGTCGGCCAGCAGCGCCTGTCCGTCCATGGCCGCCACCTTCTGCAGGAAAGGAGCTTTGACGGCTTCGTTTTCTTCAACCGCCTGCTTGAACTCCTTGATCTGCGTCCAGCCCAGGATGCCCTTGGTGGAATCGTTCACCAGCGGGATGGCCGGATACAGGATGAAATACACCACGCACCAGATCCAGCTGGCGTGGAAGGCGATCATCCACCAGCGCGGCGGCGGGTTGGTCAACTCGCGTATCCCGTCCCACTCATGACCCGTATCCGGGGTGTGTTGCGGCTTATCTTGTTTGGCCATGTCCAACCTCCCTGTCCATTTCCTTTTCGTCGTTTACAAAATCACGGTATTGCTCGAATTTGTCGCGGTTGCCGGGTTTGAAGACCCAGATGTACAGGCCGGCCATCAGTACGGTGAGAATCAGTACGATGACAAGCCCGGTCCAGTCGGCCCGCGTCATGGCGTCCCAATCGGTGCTGAAGTATTCGGCGAGCTTATTCACGGTAGTCCTTTCCTGCTTCGAACTTGACCATGGTGCCGAGCACCTGCAGATAAGCGACCAGTGCATCCATTTCGGTCTTGCCGTCCACCGCCGCAGCTGCTCCGGCGAAGTCGGCATCGCTATAAGGCACACCGACCATGGACAGGGCGCGCATCTTCTTCTCGGTCAGGACGCCATCAAGCTTGTAGCCCTCCAGGAAGGCATAGTCCGGCATCACCGATTCAGGAACCAGCGATCGCGGCGCCCGAAGATGCTGTACCTGCCACTCGTTGGAATATTTTCCACCCACGCGTGCCAGATCAGGGCCGGTGCGCTTGGAACCCCACTGGAACGGATGGTCGAATTTCGATTCCGCGGCCAGCGAGTAATGCCCGTAGCGTTCCATCTCGTCGCGGAATGGACGGATCATCTGCGAATGGCACAGGTAGCAGCCCTCGCGGATGTAAACATCGCGTCCTTCCAGCTCCAGCGCCGTGTAAGGGCGGATGGAATCCTCTTCCCGGCTCAGCTTCTCGATGGTGTTGTCGAGATAGAACAGGGGAACGATTTCCACGATACCACCGATGGAAACCACAATGGCGACCATGACAATAAAGCCCCAGACGTTCTTCTCCAGCGACTCCTGGAAAGACTTTTTCTCACGTCGTTTCTGCGGGTCGATTGAGCGTCCGAAAAGTGTGCCGATGAATCTTCCGAGTCCCATGATAGCCCCCTTATGCCCGTGCTGCGGCAGCGTTCGGCTGGCCGGCAGTCCGGATGGTCATGACGATGTTGTAGAGCATGATGATGGCGCCCAGCAGTACCAGCAGGCCGCCGACAGAGCGCAGCACATAGTACGGATGCATGGCGACCACGCTTTCTGCAAAGGTGTAGGCCAGATTGCCGTAGTCATCGGTGGCGCGCCACATCAGGCCCTGCATGATGCCGGATACCCACATCGCGCAGATGTAGATCACCGTGCCGATGGTGTGGATCCAGAAATGCGTGTTCACCAGTCCGACGGAATAGATCTCCTTGTTCCACAGGCGGGTGACCAGATGATAGATCGCACCTACAGACACCATCACCACCCAACCGAGTGCGCCGGAATGCACATGGCCGATGGTCCAGTCAGTATAGTGGGAAAGTGCGTTCACGGTTTTCAGCGACATCACCGGGCCCTCGAAGGTGGACATCGCATAGAAGGCCAATGATACGACAAGGAAGCGAAGCACGTAGTCGTCACGCAGTTTGTGCCAGGCACCGGAGAGAGTCATCAGGCCGTTCACAGCGCCACCCCAGGATGGAATGATCATGGCAATGGATACGGCGGCACCGAGTGAGCCGGCCCAGTCGGGCAGGGCGGTGTATTGCAGATGATGCGCACCGAGCCATACATAACCGAACATCAGCGCCCAGAAGTGCAGCACGGAGAGGCGGTAGGAGAAGATGGGGAGATCGGCCTGCTTGGGGATAAAGTAATACATGATGCCGAGGAAACCGGCGGTCAGGAAAAAGCCCACTGCGTTATGGCCCCACCACCACTGGATCATGGCGTCGTGCACGCCGGAGAACAACGAATACGACTTGGTCATGGTCACCGGAATGGCCAGCGAGTTCACCACATGCAGGTAGGTGATCATGATCATCATGCCGAGGAAGAACCAGTTGGCCACATAGATATGTGAGACCTTGCGGTTGGCGATGGTCATGATGAAGTTGAACATATAGGACAGCCAGACCACGGCAATTGCTATGTCTATGGGCCATTCCAGTTCGGCGTATTCCTTGCCGGAGGTCCAGCCCATCGGGAAGGAGACCACGGCGGAAACGATGATCAGGTTCCAGCCGATGAAGGTGAACCAGGCCAGCTTGCTGCTCCACAGCGGCACTGCGCAGGTGCGCTGCACCACATAGAAGGCGGTCGCCATCAGCGTGCAGCCTCCGAATGCGAAAATCACCGCATTGGTATGCAGTGGGCGCAGACGTCCGAAGCTGAGATACTCACTCACATTGAGTGATGGGAACGATAACTGCCATGCAATCAAATCGCCCACCAGCGCGCCGACGACGAAATAAACCACTGCACAGACGGCAAAAGCTTTGACAATCGCCATGTTGTAGTTGGGATTTTCAGAAACATTTCCGACCACGGTTTCCACCTCCTTGGGTAAAGTTGTATCCGGAGTCTATGAAGTAAAAGTTTATTCGTCCATAGTTTTTTTACGTGGAAAACCGAGTGTTGCGGAGGGTTATCCTGAAGGTGGTAAAGGGTCGTGAGGTTTGCACAGGCGAAAAAAAAGGAGCCACGATTTCTCGTGACTCCTTGATCGCTAATGGTGGCCAGGGTCGGAATCGAACCAACGACACGCGGATTTTCAGTCCGCTGCTCTACCGACTGAGCTACCTGGCCATGCGATGTTCTGCGGGAGGCGGATTATGGGAAAATGGTTCGCGGATGCAAGTGCGAATTATCGTCGGCACCGGGCAGCCGCTGTGTGATGTGTCGCAGGTAACCGGAAACCGGCCCCCGTCGGGACAGGGGGCCGGCGGGAACGGCTGCGGATTCAGAATTTGACGCGGTATTGGGTATCCAGCCAGCAACGCGGCAGGGCTTCATCGGACGGGAAGCACAGGCCCGATTTGTTGACTGTGATCGGATCGCCGACCTCTTCGCCGGCCTGAAAGCGCACCTTCATCTTGGCAGATGCCGGGTTGAACATCTCTTTGGGGTCAAGAACCTCGACCAGGTCACCTGACTTTTTGTCTTTGAGAAACATATCCAACCTCCTTGTCCTGATTTGTTGCATCCATTGTAGACGGAGGGTCGGACAAGTGCCAACACATTCAGTTTGTGGGGATAAACACCTTCTCGCGGTACAAGCGCAGTTCATCGATAGAGTCGCGCACATCATCCATGGCGAGATGGTTGCCGCTTTTCTCAGGACTCTTCAGGCCGGGGTACCAGCGGCGGGCGACCTCCTTGATGCTGCTGACATCGATATTGCGATAGTGCAGCCAGGATTCGAGAGCCGGCATGTAGCGCACCAGAAAGCGCCTGTCCTGATGGATGGAGTTGCCGCACAGCGGGGAAGCGCGCTCGGGGGAGTACCTCTTGATGAACTCGAGCGTGGCGGCTTCGGCCTCGGCCAGCGTGGTGGTCGATTCAAGCACGCGCTTGGAGAGGCCGGATTCGCCATGCTGGCGGACACACCATTCGTTCATCGCATCCAGCGCCTCTTGGGGGTGGTGGATGACCAGCACCGGACCCTCGGCCACGAGGTTCAGCTGGGAGTCGGTGATGATGGTGGCGATCTCCAGGATGGTATCGGTTTCCGGATCGAGTCCGGTCATTTCAAGGTCCATCCAGACCAGGTTGTTCTTATCGATCTGTTCAGTTTGCATGGCTACACCTTATACGATTTTCATGCCCATCGCGCGGGCAAGCTTGGGGGTCATCGGGTCCGGGCGCCGGAAGTTGAGCGCGACCATCTCCCAGCTGCGCCGCGGCGGGTAATGCCGGCGCAGCGAGGTGAATCGTCTGGCGATGTCCGGGTCATCGGGATCGAGGCCGCCGCGCAGGGCGGCGTCATCGCCTGCGATATCATACATGGCCGTGGCGGCGGCATGCAGGTTCGCCCAGATGTCCGTGCTGCAAGGCATGCTCACGGGGAACCCGGCGTCCGGCAGTAGGCCATGCATATCCCATCCGTCCGGCACACCAAGCCAGCGGCACAGGGCCTTGCGTGCATACAGCGTGTTGGCAGCCTTGCCGTCCACCGAGTGTCCGGCGATATGCGGGGTGGCCAGCGCCAGTTGCGGGTGGGCCAGCAGGGCGGGGGATATACCCGGTTCGCCCTCCCAGCAGTCGAGCACGGCAAAGCGTGATGCATCAGCGTTCAGCCAGTCCAGCAGGGCAGCATTATCCAGACAGGCGCCGCGTCCTGCATTAATGATGCCGCGTCCCTTGAAGCGCGCCAGTTCGGCGGCTCCGATCAGGTGCATGGTACAATCCTCTCCCGTGCGGTGCAGCGGCGTATGCAGGCTGAGTACATCGGCTGTTTCCAGTAGTTCATGCAGTGTTGAGAAGCCGTCGTTCCCCTCTTTGCGTGCTCGCGGCGGGTCATTGCATAGCACGGGGATGTTCAGGCTGTCACATATGCCGGCAAGCCTGCCGCCGATGCGTCCCGCACCGATGATGCCGATACGGGTGGCCGGCAGATCGATCAGGCCGCGCGCATGCAGCTCCAGCAGGGTGGTCAGCATGTATTCGATGACCGAGCCGGTGGATGAGCCTGCGGCATTGGCGTGCACGATGGCCTGTTCATCCAGCCACACTTTGTCGAAGTGGTCGTCGCCGATGGTGGCGGTGGCTGCAAAGCGCACCGGCGTGCCAGCCAATAACTGTGCATTGACCTTTGTACCCGATCGGGTGATCAGCGCATCGGCATGCAGCAGTGCATGGCGATTGATCTCGGAGGCTTCCATCACGTGAAGCGAGACATCAATGCCCGGCAGCGAGGAGAAGGCTGATTCAACGCCCCAGATGTGTGCATCGGCAACGATGTTCAGCCGGTGGGCCGGATGCGCATCGGCAGTCTGCATGCTACAGGCTCTGGACGATAGCGATGGTCGCTTCGGATTTGTTCAGGGTATAGAAATGCAGGCCTTTCACACCGCTGCCCAGCAGGCCGGAGCACTGTTCCAGAGCCATTTCGATACCGAGCTTCTTCACCGCATCCAGATCGTCGCGCACCGGCACCATCCTGTTGTGAATCCTCTCCGGAATGCTTGCGCCGCACATCGCGGAGAAGCGCACGATCTGATCGTAATTGGTGATCGGCATGATGCCCGGAATGATCGGAATGGTGATGCCGGCATCGTCGGCGGCATCCTGAAAGCGGAAAAAGGCCTCGTTATCGAAGAAATATTGCGTGACCGCGCATGCCGCACCCAGATCCTGCTTCATCTTCAGGTAGCGGATATCGTCCATCATGCCGCCCTTCGATTCCGGATGCCCTTCGGGATAGGTGGCGCAGGCGATGGAGAAGCCCTGCCGGTCGTGGATGAAGGAGATCAGGTCGGTGGCGTGCGAAAAACCGCCGGCTGTGGCCTCGAAACGCCCCATGCCTTCCGGCGGGTCGCCCCTGAGGGCCAGGATGTTTTCGATGCCGGCAGCGCGGTAATCGGCCAGCAGGGCGGCGATGTCGTCGGCTGTGGAGCCCACACAGGTCAGGTGCGCCACAGGCGACAGGCCGGTCTCGGCCTGGATGCGGGTCACGATTCCCTTGGTGCGTTCCTGGGTGGTGCCGCCGGCCCCGTAGGTCACCGAGATATAGGCCGGGTTGATGACCTTCAGTTCATCCAGACAGGCCCAAAGGTTCTCCTCGCCCTTGTCGGTCTTCGGCGGGAAGAACTCGCAGGAGAAAAGCGGGCCATCGGTCTGTTGCAGGATATCGGAAAGTTTCATGCTTAAAGCCTCGGAACGGTCACGCCGGTCTGACCCTGATACTTGCCGGCCTTGTCTTTATAGGAGGTCTCGCAGACCTCGTCGGATTCCAGGAACAGGAACTGGGCCACGCCCTCGCCGGCATAGATCTTGGCGGGAAGCGGCGTGGTGTTGGAGAACTCCAGCGTCACGTGGCCTTCCCATTCCGGCTCCAGCGGCGTGACGTTGACGATGATGCCGCAGCGCGCATAGGTGGACTTGCCCAGGCAGATGGTCAGCACACTGCGAGGGATGCGCATGTATTCGATGGTGCGGGCCAGCGCGAAGGAGTTCGGCGGAATGATGCATACATCGGCGTTTACATCCACGAACGAGGTCGAACAGAAGTTCTTCGGGTCCACCACGGCGGAATTGATATTGGTGAAGATCTTGAATTCGTTGGAGCAGCGCACATCGTAGCCGTAGGAGGACAGGCCGTAGGAAACGATGCCCGTACCGTCTTCGGCTTTCTTGATCTGACCGTCCACAAACGGCTCGATCATGCCGTGTTCCTGCGCCATGCGGCGGATCCACTTGTCAGATTTGATGGACATCGTCCCTCCAGCTCAACTGTTTGCGATGCGGCAGGCTACCGGCATGCCCACTGTTTCGGAAGCATCAAGCGGCGGCTTCCGCTCATGGGCTCAGGTCGGTCGGGCCATCTCTTCGGAGAGCCATGCGCGGAAGGCGGCCAGCTTGGCGGGTTCCTCGCGCCAGTCCGGCCACACGAGATAGTAGGCACTGCTGGTCGGCAGGGTTTGGGAAAACGGCTGGATCAGGCGCCCGTCCTTCAATTCCTCCTGCACCAGCAGCGGATCGATGATGGCAACGCCCAGCCCCCGGATGGCGCCGGCGATGGCGAAGTTGCGCGTCTCGAACTGTAACTCGTGCGCGGGCTTGAGTTCCGGCAGACCGGCTGCGGCCAGCCAGACGCGCCAGTCGTCGGGGCGCAACTTGGAGTGCAACAGGGTGTGTCCGGCCAGATCGGCGGGGGAAGCGAGCGGGGTCTCGCCTTCAGGCAGGGCGGGGCTGCACACCGGCGTGAAGCGCTCGTCGAATAAGCGCAGGGCATGAGTGCCCGCCCATACGCCGCGCCCGGAGCGGATGGCGCAGTCCATGTCCGCACGTGTGAAATCCACCAGATCGATGGAGGTGGAGATGCGCACCTCGATGTCCGGATGGCGCTGCTGGAAGCGGTACAGGCGCGGAATGAACCAGCGCATGGCGAAGGTGGACAGCATGCTGACATTCAGCACATTCGATGCGCTGCCCGGACGCAGTTGCGCGATGGTTTCCCCCAGAGTGTCGAAGGCCGCGCTGATGCCCGGCAGGATCAAATGGCCGGCATCGCTGAGTTCCAGGCCCCGGCGGGTGCGCACGAACAACGCGATGCCGAGCTCGGATTCCAGCGCGCGGATCTGGTGGCTCAGTGCCGACGGGGTGACATGCAGTTCATCCGCAGCCAGTTTAAGGTTAAGATGGCGGCCGGCCGCAACGAAGGCGCGCAACGCGTTCAGCGACGGAAGGCGGACCGGACTGCGTCTGTCAGGCATGAGAAAAACTCATCATTTGGACAAGAATATATCGATTTATTTGTTTGTATAGCGGAACTATGGTTCGCCATTGATTGAGATTGTTTTGTGAAGTTGTTGGAGAAAGGAGTGTTTATGGGCAGGGCATTGTTCGACAAGGTTTGGGACCAGCACGTCGTCAAGGCGAACGAGGACGGCTCGACTCTGCTGTATATCGACCGCCATCTGGTGCATGAGGTGACCAGTCCGCAGGCCTTCGAGGGTCTGCGCCTGACCCATCGCAAGCCGTGGCGCGCCTCCGCCGCCGTGGCCACTCCGGATCACAATGTGCCCACAACTGACCGGGCCAAGGGCATCACCGATCCGATTTCGCGCATTCAGGTGGAAGCGCTGGACGAGAACTGCCGTGAGTTCGGGATCACCGAATTCGGCATGAACGATGTGCGTCAGGGTGTGGTGCATGTGATGGGACCCGAGCAGGGCCTGACCCTGCCTGGCATGACCGTGGTTTGCGGAGATTCGCATACATCAACGCATGGCGCATTTGCCTGCATTGCCATGGGGATCGGCACCTCCGAGGTGGAACATGTGCTGGCCACGCAGTGCCTGATCCAGCAGAAACCGCGGCGCATGCGCATCACGGTGGAAGGGGCGCTTCCTGCCGGAATCACCGGCAAGGATGTGGCGCTGTACATTATCGGCCTGATCGGTACCGCCGGCGGCACTGGCTATGCCATCGAATTCGCCGGTCCCGCCATCCGCCAGCTGTCCATGGAAGGGCGCATGAGCCTGTGCAATATGGCCATCGAGGCCGGCGCACGCTGCGGCATGGTGGCCGCCGATGACACCACCATCGATTATGTGAAGGGTCGCCCATACTCACCGACGGGAGAGGATTGGGACAAGGCGGTGGCCGCATGGCGCGAGCTGCATTCCGATTCGGATGCGGTATTCGACAAGGAGATGGTGTTGCAGGCCTCCGATATCGCCCCGCAGGTCAGCTGGGGTACCAGCCCGGAGATGGTGCTACCGGTGAGTGCCTCGGTGCCGCATCTGGCCGAGGCGCGCGATGCCGTGCAGCGCGAGTGCTGGGAACGTGCCCTGCTGTACATGGGGCTGAGCGAAGGCGAGGTGATCTCCGAGATTGCCGTGGACAAGGTGTTCATCGGTTCCTGTACCAACGGGCGCATCGAGGATTTCCGAGCTGCCGCTTCCGTGGTGAAGGGGAAAAAGCTGGCGGCAAACGTGAAGCTCGCCATGGCCGTGCCCGGTTCCGGTCTGGTCAAGCAGCAGGCCGAAGCCGAGGGGCTGGATGTGATCTTCCGCGAGGCCGGCTTCGAGTGGCGCGAGCCGGGTTGTTCGATGTGTCTGGCGATGAATGCCGACCGGCTGGAGCCGGGCGAGCGTTGCGCCTCCACCAGCAACCGCAACTTCGAAGGCCGTCAGGGCATGGGCGGACGCACCCATCTGGTCAGCCCCGCGATGGCCGCCGCCGCCGCGATCGCTGGCCATTTTGTTGATATCAGGGATTGGAGTTAATCATGCAGGCATTTATCACATTGAGCGGACTGGTGGCCCCGATGGACAGGGCCAATGTCGATACCGACGCGATCATCCCCAAGCAGTTCCTGAAAAGTATACGGCGCTCCGGTTACGGCCCGTACCTGTTCGACGAATGGCGCTACGAGGATCGCGGCGAGCCGGGCATGGATTGCACGCATCGACCGTTGAAGACGGATTTCGTGCTCAACAAGCCGCGCTACAAGGGAGCAAGCATCCTGCTGGCGCGCGAAAACTTCGGCTGCGGATCGAGCCGCGAGCATGCGCCGTGGGCGATCCTGGATTACGGCTTCACCTGCGTGATCGCGCCGAGCTTCGCCGACATCTTCTACAACAACTGCTTCAAGAACGGCATCCTGCCCATCCGTCTGGATGCGGCGATGGTGGATCGCCTGTTCGCCGCCTGTGCCGCGCAGGAAGGCTATAGCCTGACCGTGGATCTTGAGGCCCGGTCCATCACCACCCCGGACGGGGAGGTCATCGGATTCGATGTGGACGAGTTCCGCCGCCATTGCCTGCTCAACGGTCTGGACGATATCGGTCTGACCCTGCTGGAGGGCGATGCCATCCGCGCCTACGAGGCCAGGCGCAAAGCCGAGGCCCCCTGGCTGGGTCTGTAAGGACATTTCATAGAAAATACCGGCGCGATTGCTTCATGGTATTTTTACCTTCGCGGCGCAAGGATTACACCGTGACCGCCGGTTATATTGTCATATAATTCGATTTAACGTTTGATTTCAGGAGATAGGACCATGCAGAAGATGACGAAGTTTGTAGTGCCACTGGCCTTGTGCGCATCACTGGCCGCATGCGTCACCACGCCGAACGATCCGAATGCCAATGCCAAGGAAAAGGCCGCCATGGGTGCCGCCGCCGGTGCCGTGCTGGGTGCCGTGATCGGCTATCAGGGCGACCATTCCGGTGGAGCCCTGCGCGGTGCGCTGGTCGGTGCTGCCGCAGGCGGCGCGCTGGGTGCCGGCGTGGGCGCCTACATGGATAAGCAGCAGGCCGAGTTCAACCGCCAGCTGGCAGCCGAACAGCAAGCGCACCAGATCGAGATCGAGCGTTTGCAGAACGAGAATCTGAAGATCACCATGAACAGCGAAGTATCCTTCGATTTCGGTTCCGCGAACGTGACCCCGTCGTTCGGCCGGACGCTGGATAAGGTTGCCGATGTCCTGCAGCGCTACAACCGCTCGGGCGTGACGATCGTCGGTCATACTGACGATGTGGGTTCCGCCGAGTTCAATCAGCGTCTGTCCCAGCAGCGTGCCGATGCCGTGGCCTACTATCTGGAAAGCCGGGGTGTGAGCCGTCAGCGCATCCGCACCGAAGGCCGAGGAGAGTCCGAGCCCCGCGCCAGCAACGCCAGCGAAGCCGGTCGTCAGCTGAACCGTCGTGTGGAAATGATCATCCAGCCGGACCCGAACATCCAGTAAGCGTCCCGCTCCCCGCAATCGACCCGGCCCGATCCCGCATCCCGCCGGGTCTTTTTTCTTTTGACATCCTTAATCTTGTCAATCTCGGTAGGCGGAAGGACTTGGTACCAGATCAATCGAGACTTCCCCGATGATTCTCGCAAAGTAACCGTCATGCAAGACAAGCCACATTGTACGCCATCCCGGCAGCGACCGGATTGCGTACAATGTAGCGACTCATCAGGCAGTAGGCGTGGCAAATCCAACCGAATCGATCGACGACATGGGAAAGTACTGACAGAAACAGCTCTCGATCATCATCCGACAAATATATATTTCCTGCTGTATCCGCCCGCTTTCTGAATTTATCGGGTATAAATCCATGCATCGTGCGGGGTGGCAAATGCGGCGGGGATTGCTATGCTAACGTCCCGATTTTACATACCAAGGAGTTTACAAATGAGCGTACTGGTAACCAAACAGGCCCCGGATTTCACCGCAACCGCAGTGATGGGCGATAATTCATTCAAGGAAGACTTCTCTCTGTCCGACTACAAGGGCAAGTATGTCGTGCTGTACTTCTACCCACTGGACTTCACCTTTGTCTGCCCGTCCGAGATCATCGCTTTCGACCATCGCCTCAAGGAGTTCGAGGATCGCGGTGTGCAGGTGATCGGCGTGTCCGTCGATTCCCACTTCACCCATCTGGCATGGAAGAACACGCCGGTGAACAACGGCGGCATCGGCCAGATCCGTTATCCGCTGGTGGCCGACCTGACCAAGGAAATCGCTGCCGACTACGGCGTGCTCATCAATAACACCACCGCTGAAGACGATTGCGGTGACCAGTTCCATCTGCTGGGCGGCTCGGTTGCCCTGCGCGGCTCCTTCCTGATCGACAAGGAAGGCGTGGTGCGTCATCAGGTGGTCAACGATCTGCCGCTGGGTCGTAACATTGATGAGATGCTGCGCATGGTGGATGCCCTGCAGTTCCACGAGGAACACGGCGAGGTTTGCCCGGCAGGCTGGGACAAGAGCAAGAAGGGCATGGCTGCCTCGACCGAGGGCGTTGCCGCCTATCTGGCCGCCGAAGCAGAGAAGCTGTAAGGATCTGATTGCAGAATCAGGGCGGCCTTTCGGGGCCGCCCTTTTTTTGCAGCGGAATATCCCGTGGATATGGCCGTGTCACTGGCATTTTCCGTCATGTTCGGGACAATGCGAATTGATTGAGAAAAAGCCAGCCTGCAAGGAGAGCACGCACGTGGACAGTGAATTATTCGACCTGAAAAGCCCGGACAATTTTGTGAACCGGGATTTGAGTGTTCTGGCTTTCCACCGGCGTGTTTTCGAGATGGCTGCCGATGATTCGCTCCCCCTGCTTGAGCGCCTGCGCTTTCTGTGCATCTCCTCATCCAATCTGGACGAGTTCTTTGAAGTCCGTGTGGCATTGCAGAAGCATCGCATCGTCCTCGGACAGGGGCATCCGGGTGCCGATGGCCTGACCGCCGGTGATCTGCTGGCGCAGGTGCGTCTGCGGGTGGCCGATATGGTCGAGGCGCAGTACAAGCTGCTCAACGATGAGCTATTGCCCTCGCTGGCAGCCGAGGGCATCCGCTTCCTGCGCCGCACTGAGTGGAGCGAGCAGCAGGCGGCGTGGATCAAGCGCTTCTTCAATCGGGAACTGCTGCCAGTGCTGACCCCGATTGCACTGGATCCGGCGCACCCGTTTCCGCGACTGCTGAACAAGATCCTGAATTTTATCGTGGCACTGGAGGGCAAGGATGCCTTCGGTCGCGATCTGAAACATGCCATCGTACAGGCCCCGCGCACTCTGCCGCGTGTCATCCGTCTGCCTGCGGAGATCGCCGGTCCGGGTTACAATTATGTGTTCCTTTCCTCGATCATCCATGCGCATGTCGGTGAGCTGTTTCCCGGCATGGAGGCCAAGGCCTGTCATCAGTTCCGCGTGACGCGCAACAGCCAGTTGCTGGTGCATGAGGACGAAGTTCCCGATCTGAAGAAGGCGCTGGCCGGCGAGTTGCTCGATCGCGGTTACAGCGAGGCGGTGCGACTCGAGGTCTCCACCAAGTGTCCGGAGGAGCTGTCCGATTTCCTGCTGCACCAGTTCAATCTGAAGAATACCGATCTGTATCGCGTGGCGGGTCCTGTGAATCCGTACCGTCTGGCCGCGGTATGTGACGATGTGGATCGCCCCGATCTGAAATTCGCCCCGTTCACCCCCGGCGTTCCGGCGCAGTTGCAGGTGGAGGGTGCTGATCTGTTTGCCATCCTGCGCGAAGGCGATGTGTTGCTGCATCACCCCTTCCAGAGCTTCGCACCGGTGGTGACCCTGCTCAGTCAGGCGGCGGACGACCCGCAGGTGCTGGCCATCAAGCAGACCCTGTATCGCGTGGATGTGAACTCGCCGATCGTGGATGCGATGGTACGCGCCGCGCGTAACCATAAAGAGGTGGTGGCGGTTATCGAGCTGCGGGCGCGCTTCAACGAAGAGGACAATATCGCGCTGGCCGATCGTCTGTCGGCTGCCGGTGTGCAGGTGGTCTATGGCGTGGTGGGCTACAAGACGCACGGCAAGATGATGATGATCGTGCGCCGCGAAGGACGGATGATGCGCCGCTATGTGCATCTCGGCACCGGCAACTACCACACCATCACCAGTCGCTACTACACCGATCTTGGCCTTTTGAGTTGCAATACCGCGCTGGGGGAGGATGTGCACAAGATCTTCCAGCAGCTCACCGGCCTGGGCAAGGCATCGCGTCTGAAGGAGATGCTTTCCGGCCCGTTCACGCTGCACAAGGGCCTGATCCAGCGCATCAATCGCGAGGCGGAGAATGCTGCCGCGGGCATGGATGCAAAAATCCTCGCCAAGATGAACGGTCTGGAAGAGCCGGAGATCATCCGCGCCCTGTACCGGGCTTCGCAGGTCGGGGTGAAAATCGATCTGATCGTGCGTGGTATCTGCTGTCTGCGTCCCGGCATTCGCGGTCTGTCGGAAAATATCACCGTGCGTTCCGTGCTCGGTCGCTTTCTGGAGCACTCACGCGTGTTCTGCTTCCACAATGGCGGGGCCGAAGAGGTGTTCTGTGCCAGCGCGGACTGGATGAGCCGCAATCTTCTGCGGCGCGTGGAAACCTGTTTCCCCGTGCTGGACGACAAGCTGCGCCGTCAGGTGATGGGGGATGCGCTGCGCCCGTATATGGTGAACAACGCCAGCACCTGGCAGATGCAACCGGATGGCAGCTACAAGCGCGTCGGTGGTCGCGGCAGCACGAAAAGCGCGCAACAGAGTCTGCTGGAGAAGCTGGCCCGCCTGTAACAGGGGTGATCGGGATTACGCCGGGACTTCGCTCTTCGCGGCGGGCAGGTTGAGATCGATGATGAGTTTGCGATCCAGAGCCGCCTTGATGTAATCGGCGACCTGCAGCACAGCCCAGCGTTCCAGCAGCAGATCGCCCCTGCCCTCCAGATGCAGGGTGAGGGACTTGTCGTCGTATTCGACAGCGATGCTCTGTACCCGGTCGCGCCGGTCCTTGTTCAGGGCGATGGCCAGACGCAGCAGGGCGCTCATCTTCCATACCTTGTCCTTCGCCCCGTCACTCAAGGCTGCGAAGCCTTCATGCGAAACCGAGGGGAAAGACTTGCGCTGGTAATGCACTGTTTCGGCCAGCATGGATTTTTCTTCCGTCGAAAGGCCGAGCAGCGGGGCGGCATTCACCAGATAGGCGGCATGCCGATGATAGCGACCGACGCGCACATACATGCCGATCTCATGCACCCGAGCGGCGATTTCCAACAGCAGTCTTTCGTCCTCTCCCAGTCCGTGCAGTCCGGCAGTCTGATCAAACAGGCCGAGGGCCAGCCGGGTGACCGCGATGGCATGACTCTGGTCCACCTGATACTTCTTTTTCGCACTTCGCGCCCAGCCGAGCAGGCTGATACGGCGCGAGTGTTGCAGATTGCGTTCGGGTGCGACCATGTCGAGCAGGATGCCGTCGAGCAGGCTGGCTTCAGGGGTGCGCAGCGACGTTGCCTTGCCCACACTCATGATCTCGCGCAGCACCATGGCAGCGGGAAGAATCACGTCGGCGCGGTCCGGTCGCAGGCCGAATTCAAGGATGCGCTGCTCCACACTCATGCCACCCAGGATCCTGATCATCTTGCGCAGGCCCTTGCGGCTGATCTCGCTATTGCTCTCGCTCAGGCCCAGTTGCAGGCCGAGTTCTCCGATGGACAGGCAGTTGCCGCCGGTGCCGATGCACAGGTTGGCCCTGCGCTTGCCGATCTGGGCACGCAGCTTGCGCCGCATGCCGTCGAGATATTCGCTCAGCAGGGCGTTGAAGTCCTCGCCGGAGCCCAGGATCTCAAGCAGGCGGACGGTACCGATGCGGAAGCTCTGCGAGGCGATGATTTCGGCATCGTCCACCAGTGTGACCTCCACACTGCCGCCGCCGATATCGATCAGCAGGGAGAAGTGATGATCCAGATCGACACGCGTGGAGATGGACAGATGCACCAATCGCGCTTCTTCCTCACCGCTGATCAGCTCCAGCCTGATGCCGGTTTCCTGCTCGATGCGTTCGATCAGTTCGGCACCGTTGCTGGAATCGCGCATCGCACTGGTGGCGGTGGCCCGCAGGCTGCCGACATGATGCCGGTCGAGGATGCGACGGAACTGACGGAAGGCCTCGATGGCCTCGTTCTGCGTGGCTTCGCTCAGCGTGCCGCTGGTGAAGGCATCGTGACCCAGACGTACAGGCTCGCGATGTCGCAGGATGATATTGGGGATGCCCTTGTCGTCGCGCAGCGCGATACCCAGACGCATGGCATTGGAGCCGACATCGATGGCGGCGATGTAAACACCGGGAGCAAGCGATGCTTCGGCTTCGCTCTCGTTTGAAAGTTCGTCTGTGGATCGTTCCATGTGTCCGCCTGTTCCCCGACTCGTCATGCCTTTCAGATCGCTATCATGCCCTGTATGCAGGCGGCAGCCAAGAACCACCCGGTCGTCCGGATGCAGCTGATACCGGGCATCGGCTTTTGTATTCGGGAGCTTGGGTGTATGCTGCAAGAGCGATGCGGTTTTATTCCCGGTTCATGAGGAGTCCACGTGGAAGGCACAACAGCAAACATTGAAGGAACATCTCTGCAGGGAGGGGGGGAAGCCGGGGGTGGTTCCCGCTGTTTTGACGCACTGGCGGAGAAAAACAACCTCAGCGACGAGAAGATCAAAGCGGTGCTCATTAAATATTTGCAGGAGGAGGAGCTCAAGCCTTTCCAGGCCGAGCTGATCCGCTTGCAGAAGTATCTCGAAGATGCCAACAAACGCATGATCATCCTGTTTGAAGGCCGCGATGCGGCGGGCAAGGGCGGCACCATCCGCAGCGTGACCCGCTACATGAACGAGAAGCACTACCGGGTGATCGCCATGGGCAAGCCGACCGACGAGCAGCGCAGCCAGTGGTTCTTCCAGAAATATGTGTCGCAATTCCCCACCGGCGGCGAGATCGCGCTGTTCGACCGCAGCTGGTACAACAGGGCCATGGTGGAGCCGGTGTTCGGCTTCTGCACGGATGAGGAATACCGCAACTTCATGACCGGCGTGACGGGGTTCGAGAAAGATCTGGTACGCCAGGGGACCATCCTTGTGAAATTGTATTTCAGCGTGACCAAGGAGATGCAGAAAAAGCGTTTCGATCGCCGCAAAAACGATCCGCTCAGGCAATGGAAGCTTTCCGAGGTGGATGTGCAGGCACAGGAACGCTGGGACGACTTCGATAAGGTAAAGTACGAGATGCTCAGGAACACCCACACCGCTGATGCACCGTGGACGGTGATCCGCTCCACCAACAAGCATCTGGCCCGCCTGAATGCCCTCAGGGTGATTCTCAATGCCGTGGACTACGGCGACCACAACCCTGAACTCGATTTCGTGCCCGATGAGAATGTCGTGATATCGGGTGCGCGCGAGATCGAACTGATGCACATGGCGCAACTGCGCAAGGGCAAGGCCAGGCCTGCAACCGCCTGACGGGATGAGCATGCCGGTCTCAGGGGGCATGCCTTGCTGAAGAACGTCTTCGGCAGGATTATGCTGCCCTCGGTGTTCATCGTGCTGGCCTATGGCTTCTGGGTCAGTCCGGACTTCAAGATGATCTCCGCCGGTGTGGCCATCTTCCTGTTCGGCATGCTGGCGCTGGAAGAGGGCTTCAAGGCCTTCACCGGGGGAGCGCTGGAGAAGATACTCAGGCACAGCACGGACCGTCTATGGAAGAGCCTGAGCTTCGGTATCGTGACCACCACCATCATGCAGTCCAGTTCGCTGGTCAGTGTGATCACCATCTCCTTCCTCAGCGCGGGCCTGATCGGACTCTCCGAGGGGCTGGGCATCATCTTCGGTGCGAATCTCGGCACCACCACCGGCGCGTGGTTGATTGCGGGCTTCGGCCTGAAGGTGGATATCGCCGCTTACGCTATGCCGATGCTGGTGTTCGGGGTGATCCTGCTCTTTCAGTCGGCCAAGTGGCTGAAAGGCTCCGGCTATATCCTTGCCGGTCTGGGTTTTCTGTTTCTCGGTATCCATTTCATGAAGGAGGGCTTCGAGGCCTTCCGGCAGACCATCCAACTGGCCGAGTATGCGGTGGCCGGTTATCCGGGGTTGTTGCTGTTCGCCCTGATCGGCATCGCCGCCACCGTGATCATGCAATCCAGCCACGCCACGCTGGTCATCATCATCACGGCACTCGCCGCGCAGCAGATCAGCTATGAGAACGCGCTGGCACTGGCCATCGGCGCCAATGTCGGCACCACCATCACCGCCATCATCGGTTCGCTGAGTGCCAATGAGCGTGGCCGGCAGCTGGCCGGCGGGCATCTGATGTTCAATCTGGTGACGGGCCTTGTGACGATCACCTTTATACAGTCATTCATGCACGGCGTGGAGCATATCAGTGACGTCCTGGGGATCGCTGCGGACGATTACACACTGAAACTCGCCGTCTTCCATACCCTGTTCAACCTGACGGGCATCCTCCTCATGGTGCCGCTGATCGGCCGCATGGTCGGCTTGCTTGAAAGAGTGATACCCGTGCCGCCGCTGCGCTTCGCCGTGCCGAAGTATCTTAACGACGCAGCGCTGGCCTTTGCCGACACCGCCATCGAGGCTCTGCGCAACGAGACCCTGCGGGTGCTGAAGAATGCGCGCGGCATCGTGGCCAAGGGCCTGAGCATCCGACGCGAGGATATGCTCTCCGCAAGGCCCATCGAGGAGGTCATCGCCCGTTCAAGGCAACCCTTCTCCTTCAATGTTGATGCTGCATACGAAAAAAATATCAAAAGCCTGTACGGGGCGATTATCGAGTTCTGCAGCCGGGTGCCCGGCGATGCGCAGGTATCGCAGGAGATGACACGCATCCGCAATGCCAACGAGAACATCATCAACGTGCTCAAGGGCATCAAGCATATGCAGAAGAACATGCTGGAATATATCGATTCGGATAATGTCTATATCCGTGAAGAATATGATCGCATCCGCTCCCGTATCGTGCGGGTGATCCGCCGGCTGGAGAAGATCAGGGAAGGGGGTGAGCACGATGTCGCGGTGTTGTCACTCGATGCCCTCAAGCTCACACTGGAAGAGAATGCGGCGATTCTGCACGAGCGCAGTCAGGCCTTGATCCGCGATCACAGAATCACCACCGAGATGGGCATATCGCTGATCAACGACAGCAATTATTCCTACGACGTGATCCGAAACCTGATCGCCGCGGCCGGAGATCTGTTCCATGCCGCAGGCAAGGGGCAGACCGATGTCGAACACAGGATCGCGCTGGACGATCATGAAATCAGGGCACTGCTCAAGGAGGAGGCTCCATGAGGACTGAATTTTCGACGGGTGAAGGTGCAACAATATGAAGCTGCAGAAATTGCTGAAGAAACTGGATGGCTATCTTAGCGAAGATAAGAAGAAGGAACGTCAGGAATACGAAGAGCTTGCCAGCCTGCTGATGAAGCTGAAAAAGAAGGAGATGGAGCTTCACAAGGATATCGCCAAAGAGAAGGTCGAAGAGGAGCGCCGCGTGTTTGAACAGGAATTGATGATTGTTCATGGGCAGCGGGAGAAGGGAGTCGCGCTGCTTGCAGAGATGCATGCAAGGAAGGGCGATAAGCCGTCACAGGCCTGAGTTGAAACAACAGGAGCCGGCAACGCCGACTCCTTTCGTTTCAGTTGAGCTTATTCGTCGTCGGCAAGTGTGCCCTTGATCAAGGCCGCTGCCGTTTCGTGATCCACGTGGCGGATATCGTGGCCCTTGACCATGTACACCACCATCTCGGAAATATTGGCCGCATGATCGCCGATGCGCTCCAGATAGCGCCCGATATTCATGGTGATGATACCGGTGGTGATCTGGCGGGGATCCTCGATCATGTACGACAGAGTCTCGCGCTGTACCGATTTGAACAATTTATTGACCCGCTTATCGGATTCCACGCAGGCAAGTGCCGCTTCCACATCGCCACGTGCAAAGGCGTCGAGGGATGCGCTGACCTGCAGACAGACGGCATCCGACAGCGAGTTCATCGAATCCAGATGGGTCAGCGGATGATCCTGGCTTTGCAGCACTGCCTCGGCGATGCCCTCGGCCAGGTCGCCGGCACGTTCAAGATCGGTGACAATCTTGATTGTGCTGATGATGAAGCGCAAATCGCCAGCTGCCGGTTGGCGCAGGGCCAGCAGGGTACGGGTCATTTCATCGATCTCGACTTCCAGCGCATTGATGGCCTTGTCACGAGAGATGACCTTGCGGGCCTTTTCGACATCGAACTGGTTCAGTGCCTTCATGGATCGCCGGATGGCACTTTCCACCAGTCCGCCCATCGACAGCACGCGTTCCTTGAGTGTGCCCAGTTCTTCGTCGTATCGTTTGTAGGTATGCTGTGCCATAGCTTTTTCCCCTCTGGTGTCCATCAGCCGAAGCGGCCCGTGATATAGTCTTCAGTCTGCTGTTTACCCGGTGCGGTGAATATTGTATGCGTATCATTCATTTCAATCAAATTACCCAGATAGAAAAAGGCCGTATGATCGGATACGCGCGCCGCCTGTTGCATGTTGTGCGTCACAATCACGATGGTGAAGGTGCCTTTGAGCTCGTCAATCAGTTCCTCGATCTTGGCCGTGGCCAGCGGATCGAGTGCGGAACACGGTTCGTCCATCAGAATCACGCCGGGACGCATGGCGATGGCACGTGCAATGCACAGGCGCTGCTGCTGGCCGCCGGACAGCGCGGTGCCTGGTTGCTGCAGCTTATCCTTCACTTCTTCCCACAGGCCTGCCTTGATCAGCGATTCCTCGACCAGATTGTTCATATCCGCAATATTCTTCACCACGCCGTGGATGCGTGGGGCGTAGGCGACGTTCTCGAAAATACTCTTCGGGAACGGGTTGGGCTTCTGGAACACCATGCCGATATTGCTGCGCAGGTGCACCACATCCACCTTCGGATCATAGATGTCCTTGCCGTCGATCAGGAATTCGCCGGTGATACGGCAGTCATCCACGCGATCGTTCATACGGTTGAAGCAGCGCAAGAGTGTGGACTTGCCGCAGCCGGAGGGTCCGATAAAGGCGGTCACGTGATGTTCGCGGATGCCGAGGGAAATGCCCTTCAGAGCCTGGAACTTGTTGTACCACAGTTCGACGTTTCTGGTTTCGAGCTTGAAGTTTCCGGTTTGCTTGTTGGCCATGAGTGTAAAATCTCCTACCAGGTACGGCTAGTGTGTTGTCTGAGCCAGATGGCGAGGCCATTGAGCATCAGCATAATGGTGAGCAGCACGATCACACCGGCGGCAGTGAGCTCGCCGAAGGCACGAATCGAATCTGAGGACCAGGTGTAAATCTGCGCGGGCAGTACGGTGGATGCCTGGTAGATCGATAGTGGTGCCTCGGGAATGAAAGCCATCATGCCGACAATCAGCAGCGGGGCGGTTTCGCCCAGAGCCTGTGCCAGGCCGATGATGCTGCCGGTGAGGATGCCAGGCAGGGCCAGCGGTAGCACATGGTGCCAGACTACCTGCAGACCGGATGCACCCACTCCGAATGCACCCTCGCGGATCGAATTGGGTACCGAGCGGAGTGCTGCACGCGTACTGATAATGATGATCGGCAGGGTCATCAGGGCCAGGGTCATGCCGCCGGCCAGCGCCGAGGAGCGCGGCACGCCGAAGAAATTGATAAAAATAGCGAGTCCCAGCAGGCCGAACAGAATGGACGGAATGGCCGCAAGGTTGTTGATGTTCACCTCGACTGTGCGTGTCAGCATGTTGTCCGGCGAGAACTCTTCGAGATACACGGCGGTGACCACTCCGATCGGTACGGCCAGTATCATGGTGATGAACATCACCACCAGCGACCCGACCAGCGAGGCACCCACGCCGGCGATTTCCGGCAGCTTGGAGTCGCCGCGCGTGAAGAAATGCCAGTCGATGGCCTTGCGGATGGTGCCCTGCTTGTAGAGTTCATCGGCAAGGGCCTGGTATTTCTGTTCCAGGCCGTGACCTTCATTGCCCTTGATGTACTGGTTTACGCGGAATGCGGCCGGTACCCATATCGTTTCCTTCGTGCCGATCATCTCAGGATGATTTCTCAGCTGCATTGGCACGGTGCGCATCCAGCCGCGGCTGGCTATGTGCACCAAGTCTTTTTGAACCACCCGGCGATAGTTGCCATCGGCCACCACCTGTGAGTAATCGACTTCCACCTGCACCTGCACTGTCTGGAAACCCGGAATGCCCTTGGAGAGCACATCGATGAAAAAAAACAGGATAAATGCCAGTGCAAGACCGATGGCAATAATCCCGTAGGCATGGAAACGCTTTTCAGCGCGGTAGCGCTTCCTGAGCAGATTTTCGTCGAGTTTGAATGTCTCGTTCATATCACACCAGCGCGAATTGTTTCTTGAAACGGTAGATCACCAGCGTTGAAATCACATTCAGCGCCAGGGTGATGAACAGCAGGACCAGGCCGAGCGCGAAGGCCGACAGGGTGAGTAGTGAATCAAACTGCTGGTCACCGGTGAGGGATTCCACGATCTTCACGGTCACCGTAGTCATGCCTTCCAGCGGGTTGGCTGTCAGGTTCGGGCGCAGGCCGGCGGCCATCACCACGATCATGGTTTCACCGATGGCACGCGACATGCCCAGCAGGGAGGCGGCAATGATGCCCGGCATGGCTGCCGGCAGCACCACATGGCGGATGGTTTCGGCTTTGCCGATGCCCATGGCCAGTGAGCCGTCACGCATGGCCTGCGGCACTGCGTGGATCACATCCTCGGACAGCGAGGAAATGAACGGGATAATCATCACACCCATTACCAGGCCCGGAGCCAGGGCGTTGGTGTAGTCTGCTTCCAGCCCCACGGCATGTGCAGCCTGAACCACCAGAGGGCTGATAGTGATGGCGGCGAAGAAGCCGTAAACCACGGTGGGGATGCCGGCCAGCACCTCAAGCATCGGCTTGACGGTGGCGCGTACCTTTTTCGGGGCATATTCGGAAAGATAGATGGCCGAGAACAGGCCGATCGGAATAGCGACCAGCATGGCGATTGCCGTGATCATGAAGGTGCCCGCGAAAATCGGAACCGCCCCGAAATGCGGTTTGGCAGCACCTTCCTCGCCGCGGCCCGCGCCGGCCAGAAAGGCCGTGTCGGCTTCCCAGCGGGTGCCGGTGATGAACTCCCACAGGGGTACGCTCTGGAAGAAACGGATGGATTCGAACAGCACTGAAAGCAGGATGCCAATGGTGGTCATGATTGAAATGCCAGCCGCGAAGATCATCAGGCCGCGCGCCCATTTTTCCACCAGCAGGCGCGCATTCTTTTCCGGGTTGATCAGGCGCACGCTGGCAGCCAGACCCAGTGCGGCAGCGGTCAGGATGCCGACGGTGAACATTGGCAGCGGGGTCTGGTAGAGATGCAGCAGGCCGAGGGCTGAGAAGCACAGGGCTACGAAGATCGCCGGTGCGGCGATATAAATCACCGACAACCAGCCGTAGTAACCGGGGCGGGAGAATACTTCCAGTCCGGCGACCTCGCGGTGGGTCATGCGGTTGCGGGTGAGAAAGAAGGCGATGGCACAGAGAGGCAGCAAGCCTCCCAGTATCCACAGGATAACATTACCGGAGTTCATCAATGTGACTCGTGGACAGCATTCAGGCTGCAGATGGCGGTGGATGTGCTCATGGGGGTAAGCTCCTCTTGAGTAACGCGCTAAAAACTATCCTCTTTGAACTCGGATGGAAACAGCGGCCTCGGCGGATGTTTCCATCAGAACCCTTGCGGATTGTGATGTTTATGCTGTGGGGCCTTAAACAGAGCGCCGGGCGGCTTTCCGCCCGGCGTTCTGCTTTCAGCGGTGAGGCTTTACTTCTTGAGGTCACCCTCGGTCAGCTTGGCCAGCTCTTCAACCTGCTTGCGGTAGCGTGCACGATCGGCTTCCGGCAGGGCAATCAGGCCGATGTCCAGCAGGGTGCCGTTATTGCCGATCTGTTTCTCGCTCATGAACAGGTTGGCGTATTCCTGAATGCCGTCAACCTTACCCACGTGCGAGTGCTTGATGTAGAAGTACAGCGAACGGGACAGCGGATAGTTCCCCGAGGAGATGGTCTCCGGATTCGGGGAGATGCCGTTGATCAGGGCGCCCGAAACTTTGTCCTTGTTCTCTTCCAGGAAGCTGTATCCAAACACGCCGAAAGCATCCTTGTCCTTGGTCAGCTTCTGCACGATCAGGTTGTCGTTTTCACCGGAGGGAACATACACGTCATCCTGGCGGATCTTGTGGAACTTCTTGTAGGCCTTGTTCTTGACCTTGTCAGCGTGGTACAGGTTGGTGTATACGTCCATGTGCTTGGTCAGGTGCTTGAGGATCATGTCCTCGAAGGCGTCGCGGGTACCGGAAGACGCCGGCGGTCCGTAGATCACGATTTTGCGCTTCGGCAGGTCGGGGTTGATCTCGTTCCAGTAGTGGTATGGGTTGGCTACCAGGGACTTGCCGTCCTTGCTCGGGACTTCAGCGGCCACAGCCAGCATGATTTCCTCGCGGGAAAGGTTGATCGGCGCATTGTCGGCGCTCTGTGCGACAGCGATGCCGTCATAGCCGATCACTGCCTCGGTGATGCCTTTCACACCATTCTCGGCGCACAGCTCCAGCTCCTTGGCCTTCATGCGACGCGAGGCGTTGCTGATGTCCGGGGTATTCAGGTCGTCGCCGGCGCAGAACAGTTTGAAGCCGCCGCCGGAACCGGTGGACTCGACAACCGGGGTCTTGAAGCGGGTGGTGGCACCGAATTCTTCAGCATTGGCGCTGGAGAATGGAAACACGGTGGAAGATCCGACGATGCGGATTTCACGGGCATCGGCGGTCTGAATGGTTGCGAAGGCTGCAATAGCCACGAAAGCTGCGGTAAAAATGTGCTTGTACATTTTTTCAATCTCCTTGTTGGTTTTAATCGAGTGGTAAATCGGTGCTGCGGTAGCGGATAAAAAACGGGGACGGCATGTGCCGTCCCCGTTGTCGTTACACTTAGAACTTCACCTGCGAGTACAGGCCGAAGCGCGTGTCCTTACGCTCGTTGGCAGCAACGCCGCCGCGGGTCTTCAGCTTGGTGTTGTCCAGAGCCAGGGAGAAGTCGATACCCTTGGTCACGGTGTATTCAGCACCGATGACATAACGGTTCAGCTTTTCACTCTGATTGCCGGCAACGCCGTTGGTCAGCTTGTTGGTCATGTTCTCGTAACGGGCAAAGGCGCCGAAGCCGCCGCCGAACTTGCCGGTGGCCCAGACAGCCGTACCGTTGGACTTGACCTGGTCGCCGATGGCTGCGGTTGCATAGCCACTGCTTACGTTGCCACCGTGGGTGGTGGAAGCGGTAGCAGAGTTGGCCTTGTCCTTGTTGGAGATGATGTTGAAGCCCAGACGGTAGTCGTCAAAGCTGTAGGTGGCCATTGCCTGCATCAGGGTGGACTTGACGCCAGTGGTGGTCACGCCGGCAGCGTTAACCTTGGTGCCGCGGTAGCCATCACGGAACTGGAAGTCCAGGGTCAGGCCGTCAACCGGGTAGATGCCCAGGCGGGAGTTGAAGTCCAGGCCCTGGTTACCGGTAGGAGCATTGCCTGTGCCGTAGCCCAGACCGTTGGTCTCGGTGACCCAGTAGCCGATCAGGCCGTCAGCCAGCTTGCCTTTCAGGCCAACACCGACGTCGGAGGAATCATCGAACTTGTACTGGTCGATCATGACCTTGGCCACGTAGCGGTGACCCCAGAGGCCCTGCTCGTAGTCGATCCACGGGGTGTGGGACTGGCCCAGACGCAGCACGGCAGCCTTGCCAGCCAGCTTGCCTTCAACATAGGCATACTTCAGATAGATGTTCTGCTTCTTGCCCAGAGACGGCTCATTACCCATATCGGTGGTGAAGCGCATCATCCAGTCATCGTTGAAGTTGTACTTGGCGGTGAAGTAGGCGCGGTCAACGTTCTGACCGAAGGTCTTGGTGCTGACGGTACCGGCAGCTGTGGTGGTGTCGGCCTTGACGGATGTCGTGTTCAGATAGAACAGGGCTTCCATCTTGAGCTTGCCGTCGTTGTTCTTGGTAACAGCCTTGGCTTCGGACTTGGTCAGAACGCCCTTGGAAACCAGAATGTCGGTGAGGCTGGTGTTGTCGATCTGCACGCCACCAGCGAATGCGGACGGGGCCAGGCCCATCATTACAACCGCTGCTGCGACAGAGTTCTTGATATTCAAATTCATGTTGTATTCCTCCTAAGGAATGAGATGCGCCGAACATTAGGAATGGAATATGACACCCGTATGACACATTCCTCATGTCACGCACTTGTCATAATGCGATAGCAAAGTGCTCCGCAATAAGAAGAGGGATATATGAATAAGACAGAAGGGCCGAAAACGGCCCATAGCAATTTAACCGCATTCGTCGCCTCGGTGGCGGCCAACCCGTTGTTCATGCGTTTCCGTAGCCTGGGTATCGGGAGCGAGCTTTCGGTCAGCGACGCGATGGTGTTGTTCTCCTGTTTCGAGGAAGAGCGATTCCGCAAGGGCGAAGAAATTTACAATGCCGGTGCAAATTCAGCGCGCAATGTATATATGATACTCGAAGGCTCGGTTTCAGTGCGTGACGAATCGGGCAATTTCTATTCCACCCTGAGGGCTGGCGATGTGTTCGGCCTGTTTTCGTTCCTTGATGAGCGGCCGCATTCGGTTACGGTAACCGCGCAGGAGGAATTGACCGTGCTCAGCCTGTCTCGCGCGTATTTCGATGTGATTACGCTGGAAGATCCATTGCTCGGCAATCGCCTGCTGCATTTCATGTTCCGACTGCTGTCGCATATGTCGCTGAAGCTGGAAAGTGAGTATGCCGCACTGCGTGATTACGCACGCAGTTTTCATCTCTGAGTGGAGGGAGTGAGGGTGATTCACCGATATCGGATTGATTGGAAGCAAACAGCTTGTCATGCGGACGGGCTGAATCCATGATAGCAACCATGCTGGATGACACACGCCCCGTTCTGGTCGTTGAAGACGATGCGCCGATTGCGCGCCTGATCCAGTTGCATCTGGAGGCGGCAGGGCTGAATACGAAATGTTGCGCCAATGGTGATGAAGCCATCAGGCTTTTGCAGGAAGGCGGTTATCGGGCCGTGGTGCTGGATCGCATGCTTCCGGGCTCGGGCGGTATGCGCGTGCTGCGGTTTATTCGCAGAAATCCTGAAGAAATGCTGCCGGTGTTGATGGTCACCGCACTGGGCCAGACAGCCGACCGGGTGCAGGGTCTGAATGAAGGGGCCGACGATTATCTCGCCAAACCTTTCGAGCCCGAGGAGTTGGTGGCGCGCCTGATGGCACTACTCAGACGCAGCGTTGCCAAGACCGAGGCGGCACTTACTCATGGTGCCATCTCGCTGGATTCGGATACCTATACGGTGAATGTGAACGGGCATGTCGCCACACTCAGGCCGCTGGAGTACCGGTTGTTGCAGGCACTGATGAAGAAGCCGGGGAAAACCCGTAGTCGGGACTATCTGCTGGATCATGTCTGGGGCCAGGATACTTATGTCGAGCCGCGAACAGTGGATGTGACCGTCAAACGTTTGCGAAAGGCGCTGGAGAAGTGTGGTTCGGGTGATTGCGTGCAGACCATTCGCGGCATGGGTTACCGTTTCAACGGCGACGAAGCGGTCGGCTGAATGATTTCAGCCTGGTGGCTTGGCGTTGTACCGATACTGTTACTGATTTTGCTGCGACAGGGCAAGATCCTCAGGCAGCTCAGACAGGACAACTGGAAGAGTCAGTCGGAGCTGCTCAGCCTGAATGAGCAACTGCAACGACGTTCCGACCGTCTGGATGCGGTATTCTCCACCGTCAACGAGGCCATTATCCGGCTGGATATGGAAGGTAATGTGCTGATGGTGAACGCGCAGGCCAGAAAAGTGTTCCGCCTGCCGCGCCAGCTGAGTATGCCGCAACCGATAGCTGTGCTGTATCGCGGGAAAAAATGGAATGATGAACTGCGCAAGGCGCTGAAGCAGATGCCGGAGCCGATGGCCGTTCCGGACATGCTGGCCGGGGATCATGTGCTGGCCGTTCGTCTGGCTCCGCTGGGTGAGAGCGAGGCGCTGTTGCTGTGTCTGGATGTGAGCCGGCAGCGGGATCTGGAAAGGCAGCGTGATCAGCTGGTACGCGATCTGATGCATGACATGAAAACTCCGCTGACCTCGATTCTGGGCTATGCACGCAGCATCGAAGTCTTTGGCGACAAGAAAAAGATGCGTGCCGAGGCCGTGCAAACCATCGTGCAGGAGTCCAAACGCCTGAATCAGTTGCTCGATTCGATGTTGACGCTGGATACGCTGGGCCACAGCAAACCCGCTGTCGGCGCGCATTGCGATGCGCAGGTGGTTGTGCGCGAACTGGAGCAATTGTTCAAGCCCGTGGCGGACAGGCAGGGCGTCAGCCTTGCGTTTGGCACGCAAGGCGATTGCTCTGTGTTTCCGATGGATGGCGCGGATTTTTACCGGGTGCTGACCAATCTCGTCGAGAATGCCGTCCGCTATACCCCGACCGGCCACTGTGTGACACTGGAGATCGAGTGCGGCGAGGCAGAGGCGGCCTTTCGTGTGGCCGATGAAGGACCGGGCATCAATCCGAAGCATTTGCCGCATGTCACCGAGCGCTTCTATCGCGCCCAGGACGAGCGCGGAAGGCAGCCCGGCCTGCAGGGCAGCGGGCACGGCATGGGGCTGGCCATCGTGCAGGAAACCGTCAATCGCTATGACGGGCGACTTCAACTGGCCAATCGGCCGAAGGGTGGACTGGAGGTGCGCGTGCAGCTTCCGCTCCGGGGAAAGGATGTGAGGCTTGCTGAGAGCCCTGAGGAACCGATGTAACTTGCCTTTTGCGGATGCGCAAAGCATATTCGCTGCTGCATCTGAGGGGATGTAGCCAATTTAACCATACAGGGGAAGACACTATGAAACACATTGCAATCGCAATGGCGGCTGCCGCTTTGCTGGCAGCACCGGCTTATGCCAATGAATACGGTGAAGCTCACTCGACACACGGTTCGACTCATTCCAAGCAAGCGCACGGCGAACACGGTACCAATCATGCGAGCGTGTCCGACAAAGTCGTTGCCGAACAGCGTGCCGAGTTGGCCAGGAACACCAAGGGCAAGGGTTTCGGCCCTCAGGCTCCGCGCGATATTGGCAGCAAAGCCGGCAAGAATGATATTGTTTTCGGCGATGCGCCTGAATACACGCAGATGAACCTGTGCAACATCCATTTTCACAAGAACGCCGAACACAAGGGTGGCCAGTTCACCGAATATGCCGGTAATGGCAATGGCGAAGGCTATCAGAGCGGATACAAGGCCGTGATCGATCTGAGCGAGAAGGAACTGAAAGCTACGCATGGCAAGATATGCGACAGCTCGCACAGCACCCTGCGTCCGGGCGACACCATTGAGGTGCACTACGTCCATTCCACCGCCGATATCAACCCGGGCAAGTCTCTGGATTCCTGCCTGGCCAAGGATGTGGACAACAACCCGCAGCTGCGTGTCGAGGCACAGGTCTATGTGGTTGTGAATGACAAGCACGCACTGGATTTCGGCAAGCTGACCAAGGTCAAAAAGGTGCACGGCAAGTATCAGGCTGTGAACATGCCGACTGATCTGGGAGCACCTGTGGACTATATCGGTTCCACCACGGGTCCGGGCTACAACGAGAAAGGTTCTCCGTTCCAGGTGTCCTGGAGCGTGTTCCCCCACGTTGCCAAGGTTGACATCAACTCCGTTGGCAAGTGGTGCGAAGGCAACCAGTTCGAAGAAGATCATGCCCATGGCGTACGCAATCTGGTGATGAACAAGGATCTGCTCTCCGAGATCAGGTAAGCGCTCGCGCTGCATTCCGGTATATTCAAACAAGGCCCGCCTCGAAAGAGGCGGGCCTTGCTCATTTCGGCGGTGACTTCCCTGCGTGTTGCTATATGCTGGACCGGAGCAGTTGCCTGCTTTCAGGGGAGGGGAATGGACAAGCTTGAGCGTGCATATCAGTTGGACAAGCTGCTCAAACAGAGGCGAAAGCCTGTCTCGATGCAGGAGCTGTGCGAGCGTTTCGAGTGTTCGGAATCCACGGTCAAGCGCACCATCACCGAGATGCGTGATCTTCTCAATGCGCCGATCCTGAACAGGGAAAGGGATGGCTATTTCTACAGTAAGAACTCAACATTTGAGATGCCCGGTGTCTGGTTCTCTGCCGAAGAGCTGCATGCGCTTTTAGCCATGCAGCAGCTCGCCTCCGGACTTTCCGGTGGCTTTTTGGAGAGTGAGTTTCACCGTCTGCGTGAAAGAATTGAAACCATTTTAAATAAGAGTGTGCCGGCAGCCGCAGGCCAGATGCACCGCATCCGCATGATTGCGGCGGGCAAGCGCAGCCGCGAGCTCCCCCTGTTTCCTGTCATTGCCACGGCACTGCTTGAGCGTCAGCCGCTTCATATTGCCTACGAGGGCCGGCAGCGCGGCGAGAAGAGCGCGCGGGATATTTCGCCGCAGCGGCTGGCCCACTATCGTGGCAACTGGTATCTGGATGCGTGGTGCCATGAGAAAGGCGAACTGCGCACCTTCGCCGTGGAGAGAATCAGCAGCGCAAAGGCCACGGCAGGCAGCTGCGAGGCGCTGGATGAAGCCGTACTGGAGCGGCAGCTGGCGAGCTCATTTGGCATCTTCTCGGGCGAGCCGACCGCTACGGCCGTGCTGAGGTTCACGGCGAAATCGGCGGCCTGGGTGGCCGATGAGGCGTGGTTTCCGGATGCAACAGGCGAATGGCTGGAGGATGGCCGTTTTGAATTATGCATCCCGTATAACAATCCCACCGAGCTGATCATGGAGATATGCCGCCACGGCCCGGAGGTGGAGGTGGTTTCTCCACCGGAATTGAGGGCGCAGGTGGCAGAGCGATTGCGGCAGGCGGTCGATCAATATGCAGGTGAGATCAATATATGAGCTTGTACCTCTGTACGATGGCGGCGATACCGTTTTTTGGAGGTGGTGCCATGCTGAATCGTCGTGGTTTCCTGAGCCTGTTCGCACGCTGGCTGGCGGTCGCGCCGGTGGTATTCGCGAGATGATGAATCCGCCCGAAGGCAAAAAGCGGCCCATTGGTTTTGTGCATGGGAAGAAGGCGACTAAGGAATGAAAGATCTTTCTCCCAGCGATCTGAAAACCATCCTGCACTCCAAGCGGGCCAATCTTTATCTGTTGGAGCATTGCCGGGTGATGCAGAAGGATGGGCGAGTTCTCTATCTGACCGAGGCAAAGGCGGAGAAGCAGTATTTCAATATTCCAATCGCCAATACGACCGTCATTCTGTTGGGCAACGGTACTTCCATCACTCAGGCTGCGATGCGTATGCTGGCGCAGGCTGGTGTATTGATCGGCTTTTGCGGCGGGGGCGGTACGCCGCTTTATATGGGTAATGCGATTGAGTGGATGACGCCGCAAAGCGAATATCGGCCTACTGAATATCTGCAAGGGTGGCTGGGTTTCTGGTTTGATGATGATCAGCGCTTACGCACAGCAAAAGCGATGCAGCAGGCTCGCATTGATTATTTATGCAAAGTCTGGTCGAAAGATCGGGAGCTGAAGCTGGCAGGGTTTGATGCCGCAGATGCCGGTCTTTCCGGAGCGCTGGAGGCATGCCGCAGCAGTGTTGTATCGGCAAGCCAGACAAATTATCTGCTGGTTACTGAGGCCAAACTGACCAAACAGCTCTATAAATTTGCGGCAAAGGCAACGAAGATGAGCTCATTTGTTCGGGAGCACGAGGCCGCCGATAAAGCCAACGCTTTTCTCAATCATGGCAACTATCTGGCTTATGGCCTTGCCGCGACCACGCTCTGGGTGCTGGGTATTCCGCACGGATTTGCGGTAATGCATGGGAAAACGCGCAGGGGTGCATTGGTATTTGATGTGGCAGACCTGATCAAGGATGCGCTGGTATTGCCGTGGGCATTTATTTGCGCCAAAGAGAACGCTACAGAGCAGGAGTTTCGCCAGCAGTGTTTGCAGGCGTTTACCGATCACAAGGCGCTGGACTTTATGTTTGATCATGTGAAGGAGCAGGCGCTCAGAGACAGGAGCGTGGCTTCGATATGAATCAGTGGGTTGTCAAAACCAGAATCATTATCAAGGAAAGATGCCAATGAAAACGGATATGACCTTATTTGAGGATTACAAAATTCGCCGGATTTATGACGAAGAAGCGGAAATCTGGTGGTTTTCGGTGATTGACATCGTACAGGTGCTAACACAACAATCCGACTACCAAACTGCCCGCAAATATTGGAATAAACTTAAGCAACGGCTAACCAGAGAAGGTAGTGAGTCGGTGACAAATTGTCACCGACTGAAATTGCGTGCTGCCGATGGTAAAAACTACCTCACCGACGTTGCCACCGCCGAAACTCTGCTGCGTCTGGTGCAATCCGTACCCAGCTCCAAGGCCGAGCCCATCAAACTCTGGCTGGCCAAAGTAGGCTACGAACGCATGCAGGAAATGGCCGACCCTTCCCGCTCCCTTGATCGCGCCCGCGCAACCTGGCAAAAGCATGGCCGCAGTGAAAAGTGGATTCAGCGGCGCATGACCGGGCAGGAAACCCGCAACAAACTCACCGATTACTGGTCTGAACACGACATCAAGCAGGGGGAAGAATTCGCCATCCTCACCAACATCATCCACCAGGAATGGGCTGAGGTCGGTATCAGGCAACACAAAGACCTGAAAGGCCTCAAAAGTCAGAACCTGCGTGACCACATGAGTGAAGCCGAACTCATCTTCACCGCCCTGGCCGAATTATCCACTCGGCAGATCGCTGAAAGCGTCGATGCGACCGGCATGAATGAAAACACCATAGCGGCAAAATCCGGGGGACGTATCGCTAATAACGCACGCAAGGAACTGGAAACAAAGACCGGAAGAAAAGTCGTGACCTCTGAAAACTATCTGGCACCAGATAAAAAACCGCGCATCAAGAATGACAAAGGCAACCCCAAATGATGGTGACGTTTATCTCCCAGTGCGAAAAGAATGCCCTGAAGAAAACCCGGCGGGTGCTCGATGCCTTTGCTGATCGTATCGGTGATAACACATGGCAGACAGTGATCACCGAGGATGGCCTGAACACAGTGAAAAAGATGCTGCGCCAGACGGCGAGCAAAAGCACTGCCGTCTCCTGCCACTGGATCAGGAGCCGTTCGCGCAGCGAGTTGATCTGGGTGGTGGGTAATCGAAGCAGATTTAATGAGCAGGGGATTGTGCCGGTGAATTACACGGAACAGGAGGTTGAACAATTAAAGGATAAGAACCAATGGAAAACACTGGAAGTCATGCAGTTCGCCGCTGCTATTGCAGGCCTGTTTCACGATATTGGCAAAGCCAATAAACTGTTTCAGAATAAAATCAATCCAGACATGAAAACCGACGCATTTGAACCGTATCGCCATGAATGGGTTTCTTTCCTATTGTTTCAGGCATTCGTGGCGGACAAAAATGATCATCAGTGGCTGGAGGCATTAAGCGAAATAAACCAGGATGCTTTCTCATCCTGCTTTAAAGATGGTTTGGATGGCGCGAATAGTCCCAAATTATCTGAGTTGCCAGCTTTTGGTCGCTTGGTGGCATGGCTTATCGTGACACACCACAGATTGCCAATTTATCCCGGATGGAAAGAAAATTCCCCTCCGAATTTACAATATTTGGATGAATGGGTTGATAAAAATTTCAATGCTTTGTGGAATTCTTACCGCTGTAATGATGCGGATCAAAAAGAACGGATAGATGAAAACTGGGTGTTTGCGGCACTGCCTTCACAAAGCATGCAATGGCGCTCCAAAGCTTGTATGTTGGCTTCTGAAGCATTGCCCAGACTGAATACTTGGCTGAGTTCAGATGAGGACTGGTTACATGAACAGCTTTATACCAGCCACTTGTCCCGTCTTAGTTTGATTTTGGCTGATCACTATTATTCTTCTCAGGATGAAGTTACCCAAGAATGGAGAAATCCACATTACAGGGTTTATGCCAACACGCAGTGGGTTGATGGCAAACAACAATACAAACAACAGTTGGATGAACATCTGATCGGTGTGGCGCAGCATGCAATGAAAATCACTCGGGCTTTGCCCCGTTTGAATGACAGCCTTGAAACACTTGATCCAAACAGCGCGTTGACCAAAAACGTACCAAAAGAACTAAAAGAGCATTTTGGTTGGCAGGACAAGGCGAGGAAGCTGGCTGAGAAAGTTGGTAAGGGAACTCTGAGTTACGGCTTTTTTGGTGTTAATATGGCTTCAACAGGCATGGGGAAAACCCGAGCCAATGCCAAGATTATGACTGCAATAGGACGACAAACCGGACGTGTGCGATTTAGCGTGGCTTTGGGGCTTCGTGTGCTCACCTTACAAACAGGTAAAGAATTTCAGGACGAACTCAAGCTTTCTGACGAAGAACTCGCAATTGCTGTTGGTGGAACTGCAATCAAACAGCTTTTTGAAAATCAGCAACTCCATAGAACCCAGGGGAAGGCAGGCGAAAAAACGCCAGTGGAAGATATGGGGAGTGAATCACAGGAGGGGTTGCTCGATCCGGATTTGTATGTTCACTACAAGGGCGGATTGGAAGAACACAGTCTGAGCTGTTGGACAAAGAAAGAAAATGGTCTGGATAAGATACTGCTGGCGCCTGTTTTGGTTAGCACGATTGATCACCTGATGCCCGCAACTGAAGGTACAAAAGGCGGAAAACAGATTCCTGCCACCTTACGTTTATTGACCTCTGACCTGGTATTGGATGAGCCCGATGACTTCGGATTGGATGATTTGCCTGCATTGTGCCGTCTGGTGCATTGGGCGGGTATGCTTGGCAGCCGCGTACTTCTTTCCACCGCAACCATTCCACCCGCTTTAACTTATGCACTGTTTCAGGCTTATCAGTCTGGATGGTCGCAATATGCAAAAGCGAATATTGAAGGATGGTCGGGTGAAATTACCTGTGCGTGGTTCGATGAATGGGAGAGCGATAGTAGCTTATGCAACACATTGGATGGATTTAGAAAAACGCACGAAGGATTTGTGCAAAAACGCATCAAGCATTTACAGATCTTGCCAGCAAAGCGCATGGCTGAGATTATCAGGTTAGGTCGGGAAGATAATAAAACTATCGCGGAAAGCATGGCGATTAGCATCCGAAATGGAGCGACACGCTTGCATCAGGATCATTGTCTTCACCATGAGGGAATAACGCTCTCCATCGGTTTGCTACGTATGGCCAACATCAACCCTCTAATTGCAGTTTCAAGAGCACTTTTAAAACTGGATGCGCCAGAAAGAACCTGCATTCACTATTGTATTTACCATAGTCGTTATCCGCTTGCGATACGTTCATCTATTGAAAACAAACTGGACAGATTGCTAAATCGAAAACACCCGAGTGCCGTCTGGCAAGAGCCTGAAATCCGGCAAGCCATACAGAAGCACCCTGAAATCCAACATCACATTTTTATTGTGTTGGCATCCCCTGTGGCAGAGGTCGGGAGGGATCACGACTACGACTGGGCCATTGTTGAGCCCAGTTCGATGCGTTCTGTCATTCAGCTTGCAGGCCGGGTATTAAGGCACAGGAATCAGATCCCCGATAAAGCCAACATCCTGCTATTAAATAAAAATTACAAGGCACTTGCGAATAAAATGGTGTGCTTTGAGCGTCCGGGATTTGAATCGACAAACCTAGTGATGAAATCACACGATTTGTTTGATGTTCTGGGTGATGAGCAATATAAACAGATTACGGCAATTCAGAGAATCGCTCTACCTGCATCATATCGAACCAATGCAAATGGAGAATATGAGAATCTGATTGAGCTTGAGCATAAGGCATTGAAAGAAAAGTTATTCAACAAAGATACGGGAGCAGGGCTGTGGTGGGAAAAACATCCGCATTGGTGCGGTGAAGTGCAACGGCAACAACGCTTCCGTGATTCAAATAAGGATGAAGCCTATTTCCTTTGGCTGGATGATGCGTTTACTACCCCAAAATGGAAATGGAAGAATGAGGAAGTTTCACCGCCAGAGTTTGGTGATCCTTCGGTCAGTTTTAATGCTGTTGAAATGGATGAATTTGGAGAAGGTGTGAGCTTCTGGTTTGAGCAGGATGCTTTGACGGTTTATCAGCAACTGGCTGATGATTTTGGAATTGAATTGAAAGAAGTCAGTCGCCGTTTTGGCGAGGTTCGGCTAACGGAGTTTAGCAATGAAGCTCAGGAATACAGTTATCATCCGAGCTTAGGAATTTATCAGGAGATTGGGAGAGATTAATGAGTGAAGAAACCAAGAAGCTTGAGACATGGAATGAAGTGATTATTCATTTCTTCGAGTACAAAGTGGCGACATCTAAGCTCTATAAGGCAAGAGAGTATATCGAAGCAAAAGATAAGGACATAGTATCTGAGAAAGAGGCAAAGAAGATTGAACGCCTAATAAAAGCAAAGGAAAAGAAACAGCTGGAGTTAGAGCAATTAAGAAAAGATGCGCCATCTACTGAAATTAGGCAGTGGATTGAGAAAACAGCGGACACAAAAATCTCCGAAGGAAAGAGCGACGTCACCCCATCTTGAGTAGCAGTCCCGTTTAGAGTCCGGACCTCACTGTAGCCGATTTTGCAGCTAATTGCTTTGCATAGGCGGCAGGTGTCAGACCACCCAATACTTTCTTCGGTCGCTCCT